>Ga0233428_1003406_pt1 | contig 13563 bp, 22 predicted proteins | sample SI_118_April2016_4_FD_179890 | JGI IMG/M metagenome (GOLD analysis project Ga0233428, IMG submission 179890) | Seawater microbial communities from Saanich Inlet, British Columbia, Canada - SI_118_April2016_120_MG | ecosystem: Environmental > Aquatic > Marine > Inlet | place: Canada: British... | reverse complement strand
GAAAATAAAATGAGGGCGAACCCCGAATTGAAAGACGAGGACATCCTAGCGATGTACCCTGAGGCAAAACAGTCAAATATTGATGAATTTAGAAAAAACATAGGAGAGGCAAATGAGCCAAGCAGAAAGAGCATATTCGGTAGTACAAAAACTGACGACTAAGGATGCACCCAAAGGTGAGGACTTCGATTCATGGACACTAAGGTGTATTGAGGCTTTGACAGACAAAGTATCGGCAATGGATTTAGAACTTGCAAAATTAAGGATAAAAACAAATGAAACTGGAAAAAGTAAAACGTAAAATTGCAGATGGATATAGTGATGGTGAAATCGCTAATATGTCAGGTATGTCTATAGAAGAAGTAGCTAAATTAAGAGCACCTGTTGTAGTGGAAGCGCCTATCAAGAAAGTTATCACACCTGTAGTTAAAAAAGCGCCTGTAGTTAAACCTACGGAGAAGGCCACTAAGAAGTAGCCATGTCCACTACGCACGAAGATATCTTAGCACGTATCATGGTTCTTGAGGAGAAGGTAAATAATAAGAAGCTACCCGCAATGCTGTTTTTCGCTTTAGCGATTCAAACAATGACTGCAGTATGGTGGGCTTCCGATATCTCCGCCTCAGTCAAATCTTTAGAGACTGGGAACGTTAGCGATATAACGGTAAAGAACTATATCGCAGAAAGGGAGAAAGCGTACCTAGAGATGGACAACGATAGACACTTAAAGATGTCTGAGAGAGTTACTCGAGCGGAGGGGAACTTTACCTTTATTGAGAAGTCTCTTAGTAGAATCGAGAAGAAACTAATGCTTATGGGGAAATAAATATGGATGAGGCATGGGTAAAATATGGTTATGAATCGTGTAATGAGGCAATGGATAGGATGGCTAAGATGCATCACCTGAGCCCTGAACAAGAGACTTATAATAACTTATGCACCATACTTGTGTACTTGTACGAAAAAGATCTAGGACATAAAGATCTAGGACATAAAGAGCTAACAGAGCTTCGTAGTGAGAAGCCCCTACGGCACTTTCTACACTAAAAGGAGTAGGTATTATGGATTTTGATGATCAATGGGTAACCTCAATTTATGAGAACTGTGCCACAGCGATGGAAGGTCTACAGGCCAAAGAAATGGAAGAGGATCTAAACCCCGAGGAGCAAGGGCTGAACAATATATGTGAAGTTGTTGTTTTCTTGTATAACGAGGTGTATCGAGATCCTTCTTACATAAAGAATAATAAGACTACTAGAGTCTTACACTAATTTGAGACGACTTATACTAATTAAAAAGAGCCGTTGACTCGGCGTATAAATAAACAGAGGGTTAACTCAAGTACCTAATATTAAGCTTTCGGGGAGTTTAATGTTTTTAACCCCTTTCTCTAACGAGAGAGGGTTTTCTATTATGGATTTAATAATATACACCTTAGCAGACGAAGAACTCAAAAGAGTAGAGTCTCTAATAGAAAACAATATACCAAAGATCGAGGCACTAGTCCCAGACTATATGAAGATATACAACGAGTTATGTGGGCCCAGATCGGAGTCAGTTAAAAAACCAGATCTAAAGAAAATGTACAAAGAGGCTACTTTTAAAGCTCATCCCGATAAGGGAGGGGACGAAGAAACCTTTAAAGATTTATCCTCTGCCTATAGCAGCGGAGACGAGAGAAAGTTTATGAATGCTTACAACAAGGCTATGGGGAACCATACTGAAGTACTAGGCGAGCTAATTAATACTAATGGGTATAAGTGGGCGAAGATGTACGAAGAGGGGAAGATTGACGAAGTACGTCAGGCTTTCCTAAAACACTTACTAAACGAAATATACATACTGGAGACCAAATGAAAGCATTACTAATAATTTTAGCTTTAACGTTATCAGGATGTAAAACTACGCAAGTGTTATCCGTACCTACGGTAGCTATACAAAAGTCAGGAGCTGTTCCAATAGTGGAGCCAGAACTGAAGGAGGTAGTGGAAGAAGTCCCTGCAAAAAAGGGAGGGGAGGGGTTTATGCCTTCCTACTTCTTATTCTAGCTTCCGCACTTATAACTACCCTTAGCACAAAAGGAATTAATGTCAAGAAAGAAGAAGCTAACGGCAGGTAGTGCCATTACTAAGTTAAACTTGAATTTAAAAGAAATTGAACCAATGACTGATGCACAGCAGTCTTTTTTCGAAAACTACGATACAGGAAAGTCCCAACTGCTTATGGGGTTTCCTGGCACTGGTAAAACGTTCCTCAGCCTCTATAAAGCCTTTTATGATATAATTTATGGCGGGAGAGACGTACAGCAACTTGTTATTGTACGAAGCGCAGTACCTACTAGGGATATTGGCTTCTTACCTGGAAACTTAGAAGAAAAGTCCCAGGTATATGAATTACCCTATAAGAAAGTATGCTCTGAACTGTTTGGCAGAGATGACGCGTACGAGATACTTGTAAAACACGGGGTAATCCGTTTCATGATTACATCATACGTCAGAGGAATAACTCTAGATAACTGTATTGTAGTAATGGATGAATTTCAGAATTGTACGTCTCACGAAGCAGACTCTGTACTTACCCGTTTAGGGCAAAACTCAATTGCCCTATTTTGTGGTGACTTTATGCAGACAGACTTCACTAAGAGATCAGATAAAGATATATGCAAATTCGTAGATGTTTTAGACTCTATGCCAAGATGGTTCGCCATCAATCACTTCCAAGCTGAGGACATAGTTCGCAGCGGAATAGTCAAGGCTTATATTCAAGCCAAGTACCTTATTCATAAGGAAGGATACTAAAGTCAAATGTTAAGAAAGGTAACGCACTGCATCGCAGAAAAGAAATGTTTTCAATCTTGGACTTGGCGAAAGTGCAGATGCTTAGCGTATATACTAGCCTGGATGGTAGGAACCCCTTTAGCAATCATAGGGTTCGCCCTATTTATGGGTAAAGCTATGGCCTTAGATGACTTCGACTTAGCTAAGTATGGACCAGAGGATAAGGTAGAGGTAGTAAGAACTGACTTTATTATTAAGATAGTTACTTATACAAACCGAGAAGAACTTAACAAGGCCTTCGAACTAGCTACTAAGGACCCTATGCCAGACAGCGCAGGTGTCAGGGGTTTCACAAACGTTAGAGCAGACGAAGACGTGTGTTACGTACATGTAATTCCCGCAGAGCTGTGGGATGATAGGGAGGCGATGGCCATAATGGGCCATGAAGTATACCACTGTACTTTAGCAGACCATACAGACGTATTGGTTGCTACTGTAGATAGTACTGAAGATTTGTACTCCGCAGATAGAGAGCTAGAGTTGGAGTGGCTTAAGCAAGATTATGAAGATATGGGAATTGAGGTAGATTAAATGAATTCAACAGAGAAAGTAGCCTTAGGGTGGGTATTATTCATCATACTATTAATATGCTATGATACGGCTCGTGCTGAGGCTATTGAGACTATATCTACAAATGATTCAACGGTTACAACTAATGGCAATATGCACACAACAATCACACAACCGCCGCCAAGCGCGGTTTCCCCGCAATTTAGCGGAGGGTCGAATTCAGACCTCTGTACCGTCGGCGTAGCCGGAGCAGTACAAACACAGATTCTAGGCATTTCAGCCGGCACTACATTTACAGAAGAAAACTGTCTAAGGCTAAAGAAGTCTAAGATACTATATGACATGGGCATGAAGGTGGCAGCAGTATCTATTATGTGCCAAGATAGAGCAGTATTTGATGCTATGATGAATGCTGGAACACCTTGCCCATATGACGGACTAATTGGTAAGGACGCAAAGATTGCATGGGATTCACACGAAGAAAAACCATATGATAGAGGAGAAGACAATAGTGAAGACCTTAACCTTAAAGAAAAGCTTTTTAATGGTAGTCTTAGTACTTTGGGGCTCTTACTCCTTCTCTAATATAAGCCAGTACTACGGGTATACAAATAATGCGTACCTTTATGGTAACCCTTGGGATATGGGTAGCGTACTGCCAGACCCTTCTGGTCTACAAATTAATGGAGTGTACTATACTTATACACCTCAGAAAGCTACCGCAGACGATTTTGAAGTAAGTCTAGGAAACTGGAACGCAGACAAGTCGGGGTATGTCTGGAATGAAGTAGACAACTGGGACGGCAGCCCCGGAGGTGTTTCTATTATTAAGAACATACCTCTACCGTACACTCACCGCTCACAATTTGGAGACGGGTTCTTAAGTACGACTGGAGTTGGTACTGTAGAAGATGCTAATATTATATACAGTTATAAAGTAGACCCGTGTTATAACTCGCAGTCGGACCCTAGCTGTCCTGGGTTTGTAGCTCCAGTACCTGAACTAGTAGATATTTCTACACTGTACGATGCAACTGAAGATTCCGAAATGGAAGAAATGGACACCGATAGATACGATGATGAAGAGCCTGAAGATGAGGATTCTGAAACTGAAGAAGAAAAGGAAAAGGAAGACAGGAAGAAGCGCCTAGAAAGAGCGATGAGTATTGGGGATAACTCAGCTATGTTCGCACAAGGGCTAGCACAGACTCAAATGCTTCAACAAATGAATGCCGCCGTAAACGTATCCACATACCTCAGTAAAACAATACAAGGCGGCGTATACACAGAAACGGTACAATTAGATGGTGGAAATCTACCAGATAATAGAGGGGCTCGAAGAATGAATTGGGCAACTCAAAAATTGCACGAAGAAATGATCGGGATGCAGTATAAGTAATATAATATTACGAAGCACAGAGGAGAATAATATGTTTAAAAGCTTAATTATTATTTTAGCTAGTATTAGCACATTCGCACTAGCAGAAAATACATCAATCAATGGAAGTGTACAATCAAGATGCATTATTAGTACAGACACAGAAGGAACGTATGGAAACCCCAATGCGTATACATTGACAACAGCGGTGTCGGATGGAGGCGTATTAGCAGTAACTCGTTTTGATGTAACATTAGCAGACGCATACTACGCACAGATTACTGCCCCAAACTCGTTCTCAACTAGCCCTTCTTTACCAGATACGGTAACTTGGACAGGAGATACAGTAGTTAAGGCAATCTCTGATTCTACAGGTATGGCGGATTATGAAACTAATAAAGTTGAATTCGATTATACTGATAAGTATGATATGACTGCTACTGGGTCCACCTGGTTTAAGACTACTTCTGCTGCGACAATGGGAGGATCTAAAGCGTATGCAGGGGGATCTTATACGTCTCTTGTACTTGCGGAGTGTATTGCTCAGTAAATGAAAAAACTAGCTGTAGTACTACTACTAGTATCGGGGCTATCTTACTCACATGAAATGACCCCCACGTATCCTAAATGGAAGCGCGCCCACCTTAGTGGTATATTAAAAGCTAAAATGGAGTTATTTAATAAACGTAACGATGTGGAGTACTATGAGATAGGAGTGTTCAATAAAGACTTCGAACCGGTACCATTTGTATCGGCCTACTCAGTTATTAAATTAAAATACTTAGGTAAAGTAGTTTTTGACGTTTTTATTAATTCAACAGATAAAAGTAGAGTAGTATATATCTGCTCTAAGTCTAAATTGAGAAAAGAGGACCTAAGGAGAACAGCAGTAGCCTCTCGTATTTGCTCTAAATTTAAAGATTAATATGAAAAAAGCACTACTACTATTAATTACAAGCTCCTCAATATTAGCGAATAGCGGTATAAACTTACAACTTCCTAGCTCTCCTTCTACATATGGGCAAGATAGTTTTAGGACAGGGGATATGGACTGTAAAAATGCTATCGGCGCAGCCACTAATTTTGAGTTTGGAATAACTGGGATTATAGATAATTCTGTAGGTTTGTTTGGAGAAGAAGATAAAGATAATCCTACCACTAAAGACATAGGGCTTTACGCTAGGCTAATAATACCACTGGATGGGCCTAAGGAGCGGATTAACTGTAATACTTTGTATAAATTAGAGCTACAGAAGAAGCGTTTAGAAGTTAGACTTCTAGAGAAGGAACTAGAAAACCTTAAAAGTCTACAGAACAACTTTGAGAATTAATTATGACAGATAAAAACTTAGGGGAGCAGCTTGATAACATAGAGAACTTAAGAAACAAAGAGTTTAAAGTTTTCGGGTTAAAAGCAACCCCCACAACTGCTATTGCTGCTATTACTGCAGTAGGCTCTTTACTGGGTATGCTGTATGGCGGGTTTGTTACGTACCAAAAAGTAGAGGCCATATCAGAAATTGACCCCGGTGCAATATTTAGTGAGTTAGATAAAGTTAATGCAAGAATTAATGAAGCTGAGAAGGACACTAAGGGACTAAAAGAGGATATCAAGAGAGCAGAAGCCACCGCGGATGACGCATACAGGTTTGTTAAAGACGTTAATAAAGATATGAATGACGAGCTCCGAGCTTTTAGAAAGGATGTAAAGGAGATTGAAGACTCCTTTACTAATAAACTACAAAAGGCATTGAATAACCCATTATCAGATATGTAAAGGAGAACCATGGATACAGAGACAAAAAAGTTAGACCACCAACTTGCGGAAGAGAGTATGGATAACAGCTGGAAAGATGAGGCAATAGTACTTGTATTCTCCTTCCCAATCGTTATGAACTTCTTAGCACCTATATTTAGTGAAGTGACTCTAACACAAGCGTGGGAAAATTTAGGAAAGGCACCAGAATGGTATACTACGATCGTAGGTATACTAGTACTGGTTATCTTTGGATTAAAAGCCGTAGTATACAAGGTAGCTGACAAGTTGTTAGACACACCTAAAAAATGTAACTGCAAAAAATAGGAGAAAGTATGTTTGGATTACCAATCGAAGCAATAAGTATGTTAGGCTCTACCGCAATGGGCGGTATGATGAAAATGTGGGGGCAGGCGCAAGCCGATAAAGCTGAACAGCATAAAATGTTGTTACAGAAGAATACTCAGATTGAGCAGGGTGTGAATAATGCACGACAAATGCAGAACCCAAATGCTGCGTGGATTAGACGATTCATCGTAGTGTTTAGCCTTTTAGCAGGAATCGGAATTGTATTCATGGCACCAATTATGGGGATGCAAACAAACGTCCCAATCGAGGTGACAGAAGGATTCAAGTTTTTATTTATTGACACTACACATACCTTTACGGAATACATTGCTTTAACAGGTTTTGTAACTCCAGAATGGTTACCAGTAGCTATAATGAATATTATTGGTTTCTACTTTGGGTCTGCAGCTATGAAAAGATAGGCTTATAAAGTCTATTTCTATCACCTAAGAAATTTGATATTGACAAATTATAAAAACCTGGTATAATTCTATACTTGTCAATATCGACAAATCTTAAATATAGGAGAAATATATGGTAGATAAAATTATGGGATGGATCAAATCCGCAACTGAAGCCGGAGTAGCATTAATTGCTCTAGCAATCGTTTTACAAGTAATCTTTGGCGGAACTGTACCGTTCATTGGTGGAGATGTTATCGGAACTATTACTGGTATCATCACTAACCTGGGCAACGCTGGATTAGTAGGATTAGCGTCGCTTGCAGTAGTGTACCACATCTTTACTAAAGACTAAATACACCCAAAAGCCTTACATTAGTAGGGCTTTTTAACCTAATTTATAAGGAAATATTAATGCTAGAAATAAGCAGAGATGATGTGGTATCAACAGAATTAGTTGAGTACCCAAAAGATGAGAGGTTTATAAAACTCCCAATCCAACAATATATGGAACTTTTAGGGATAACCCCTATTGCATCTCAAGTTGCGCTAATCAATGCACTTAATAATCCTAGATACAGATTTGTTGTAGCAGCACTGTCTAGACGACAAGGTAAGACTTATATAGCAAACATAATCGGGCAGCTTGTAGCACTCGTGCCGGGCACAAACGTGCTAATCATGAGCCCGAACTATTCACTTTCACAGATTTCATTCGACCTACAACGAAATCTAATTAAACACTTTGACCTAGAGGTAGCCCGCGACAATGCCAAAGACAAAATAATCGAGTTAACCAATGGAAGCACTATTCGTATGGGATCAGTCAATCAGGTGGATAGCACCGTTGGTAGGTCTTATGATCTTATTATATTTGATGAAGCGGCTCTAGGAGATGGAGGCATGGATGCGTTTAACGTAGCCCTAAGGCCTACACTAGATAAACCTAATAGTAAGTGTATCTTTATCTCAACCCCTCGTGGTAGAAATAACTGGTTCTCAGAATTTTATCAACGTGGATTTAATGACGAGTATGACAACTGGGTGTCTCTTAGAGCGACATACCACGAAAACCCTAGAATTTCGCAGAAAGATATCGATGAAGCTAAGAAAGGTATGTCAAAGGCTGAGTTCGAGCAAGAGTACTTAGCCTCTTTCAATACTTTCCAAGGACAAGTTTGGGATTTCAATTACGAGGAATGTGTGGCAAACTTGGAGGAACTAGATACTTCCAAGATGGATGTGTTCGCAGGGCTCGACGTAGGTTATCGTGATCCTACTGCATTCTGCGTTATTGGGTATGACTGGGACGCAGAAACATATTATATTTTAGATGAGTACATGGAGGCTGAGAAGACCACCGAGCAACATGCAGAAGTTATTCAAGGATTGATTAATAAGTGGGATATAGACGCAATCTACATCGACTCCGCAGCTCAACAAATGCGTTTCGATTTAGCCCAGAATTACGATATTTCGACTATCAATGCAACTAAGAGTGTGCTGGATGGTATTGCGGCTGTAGCCACGATTGTGGATAATGACAAATTGATCGTGGATCAAAAGTGCGACCATACTCTAATGGCATTAGACCAGTACCAGTGGAACCCTAACGAAAACTTACTAACAGAAAAGCCTGTCCATAATATGGCATCGCATATGTCTGATGCCCTGCGTTATGCCTTGTACACGTTCGTGGCCTCGGACATAACATTCTAGCTGTCACCAGATCAAAAATAGCTCTTGACTTTTCTGCTGGAATTTGATATAATTGCCCATATATAGAGAAATTTTAAGAAATCAACCTATGAGTGAACTTAAACGCGATAAGATTAAATACATAAGAGACCGTGCAAAGTCTGCTTATGTAAAGGATGAGGAATGTTACATCTGTGGTGGAAACGAGTCTTTGGACTTTCATCACTTTTTAAGTGTGACGGAACTTCTTAATAAGTGGATTAAAGAGAAGAAACTAGTTATATCGACTGCGGAAGATATGATGGATATGAGGGATGAGTTTATTGAGGCACACCATAAAGAAATTTATGATGACACAGTTACTCTCTGTCACAAACATCATTTAAAACTGCATTCTATATATGGCAAGAAACCTGCTTTAGTCACTGGCCCCAAGCAACAACGCTGGGTAGAAAAAAGAAGAGTAAAAGAATATGGGATTATTTAAAAAATGGGTTCAGAAACTGAATCCATCACAACCGCAAATAGCGGCTGCTCAAGGGCAGCAAGGGCCTTTGGCACCTTCATTGCCCTATGAAAGAGCGTATGAAAGATTAGAAGTAGTTAATCGCGGTGTTAATATGGTTGTTGATGCAGCATCACAAATTAATATAGATGTAGGGGACAAAGAAGCATTTCCTGGAGTAGCAACTATTAGACATAAAAAGCTAGTAACTCTACTTAACAGGAACCCTAACCCATATCAATCAGCAGATGCTTTCAGGAGAAACATCTTCTTAGATATGATTATGGATGGTAATGCTTTTATGTATTATGATGGTGCAAGTTTATACCATCTACCTGCCGAGAACGTTACTATTACTCCAGATAAGAAAACATTTATCAAAGGGTATGATTATAACGGAACTAAATACAAACCTGATGAGATTATACATATTCAAGATAACTCATCAGATTCAATATATCGAGGTAAGTCAAGATTAAGCTCAGCTAAACGCTCAATCAACTTGTTATACGATATGAAAGACTTCCAGATGAACTTCTTCAAAAATGGAGCAGTTCCTGGCTTAGTACTAAAGACACCAAATACTCTTAGTGCTAAAGTAAAAGACAGACTAATTAATTCTTGGGCACAGAAGTACAACCCTAAGAGCGGAGGCAGGAGGCCTTTGGTTTTAGACGGGGGTATAGAGATAGACAATATCTCTAATGTGGATTTCAAGAAGTTAGACTTTGAGGATTCAGTAACTAATTTAGAGAGTACTATTTTAAAAGTTATTGGAATCCCACCAATTTTAATGGATGGTGGTAATAATGCAAACATTAGACCCAACCAGAAATTAATGTATCAAGAGACCGTTCTACCTTTAGTTAGAAAACTGATTAGTGGTTTAGAGCGATATTTTGGTTATGACCTTGCAGCAGCACTAGAAGACCTCTCGCCCTTACAGGCAGAGTTAGACGAAAAAGCAAGATACTACAGCACTTTAGTTAACGGCGGAGTACTTACTCCAAATGAAGCTAGAGACGCATTAAGATTAGAGAAGATAGAAGGTCATGATGACATACGCATCCCGGCAAATATTGCGGGAAGCGCAAGCAACCCTTCTGAGGGCGGAAGACCTCAGGGAAACGAGGAAAATGATGAATAAAAAGTTTGAAATTAACTCATTGTTTGATGTGGTAGAGAAGGACGGTAAGTCTGATACTCTAACAATCAAAGGTTACGCAAATACTGTTTCCAAAGACCGATCTGGCGATGTAATCGTTAAGGAAGCTTGGGAAAAGGGTGGTATGGATGATTATCTAAAAAACCCTATTATCCTTGCTTTCCATGACTATTCACGCCCGGTAGGTACCACTGTTGATTACAATGTAACTGACAAGGGACTGGAAATTGTTGCAGAAATTAGTAAAGCTGCAGGTGAAGTGTATAACCTAATCAAAGATGGCGTTTTAAAAACATTTAGCGTTGGTTTTAGCATCAAAGATGCGGACTATGAGAAGGACGTAGATACGTTTTTCATTAAAGATTTATCTTTATATGAAATTAGTGTAGTATCTGTGCCCGCTAATCAAGACTCTACTTTCTCTTTAGCAAAGTCGTTTGAAAATGTAGATGAGTATAACTCATTTAAGCAATCATACGAAATTGTAGAAGCAAAAGAAGATTCAAAAAAGGAAGAGAAGGAACCTTCTCAGGATAACATTCTTAAGGAAATTAATATGGATAAGAAAGAACTACAGGATATGATGGCTAAGTCTGCTACAGCAGCATTAGACTCATACAAAGCTGAAGTTGCTGAGAAGGCTGAGAAGTCTGCAGCAGAAGCTACACTTAAATCAATTGAAATGGGTAAAACCAAAGCAGAGAAAACTGCCGAGGCTTTAGAAGCTAAAATTAAAGCAGATGGAGATAACTACTCTAAAGCAATCTCTGAAATGTCAGATGAACTTGCATCTGCTAAAGACGAGATGGCTGCTATGCAGAAATCTAAGATGCAATTCTCAGAAGCTGGATCAGATGCTCCTTCTGCAGATGAGTTAAACTCTGCATTCATTACTGCTAAGATCTTAGGAAAGTCTATCGATCAAACAGAAGTTGGTAAGAAACTAATCGAAAAAGCTACGCGTTTCTCTGACACTGATTGGGAAACTACTTGGAACTCTACAATTTTTGAAGGAATTCAAAATCGTGTTGTAGTTGAGCCACAGTTCCAATCAATTGCTATGAATGCACGTGTTATGAACTTCCCGTTCAATCCAGACACAGGTGCAGATGCTACATGGGTAGCAGGTGGATCGCTTAATGATGGTGATACAGTTGGTACAGCATTTAATGATGCTTCTTCAGGAACTACACAAGCGCACGGCTTAACAGAGGTCACACTGACTGCTTCTAAGCTAGCGACTCGTGAGTACATTGGTTACGAAGAAGAAGAGGATGCATTAATCCCAGTTGCTGGTATCGTTCGTGATGCTATCATCCGTCGTATGGCTCGTACATCTGACGCTTCTATCTTAGGTACAGGTGTTGCAGCTCCATTTACAGAGCTTGAAGAGTTAGCTGGTGGCCATGCTAGTAATACAGTAACTACTGGTTCTGCTTCAGACTTAGTTTCTGTTGCTGAAATCTTAACTGCTCGTAAGAACATGGGTCAGTGGGGAATGAATCCTGCAGATTTAGTTGTATTCTTGTCTCAAGCAGCGTACTACGGTTTACTAGATGCAACTGAGGTTACTACAGTAGATAAGTACGGTGATAACGCTACAATTAAAGCTGGTGAGTTAGGTAAACTATGGGGAATGTCTTTAGTTGTTTCTGATGCTTTCGAAGCAACAGCTACAGGTAAAGCACAAGGAATTATTGTTAACCCTAATAATTACTTAGTAGGTAACTACCGCAACATGACAGTTGAGACAGCTACAGATGTAGTTGCACAACAGAAGGCTATGGTTGCAACCCGTCGCTTTGGCTTTATAGCTAAAGAGGCTGGAGCAGCTAGTAAGGCTTCAATGGCGTTAATTAAGTTCGGCTAATACTGACTTAACTAATAGTTGAAATAAAACTGGTTAGGGTAATGCCTAGCCGGTTTTTATAAGTGAATTAAGGAATTGAAATGGCAGATTTATACACAGTTAGTGAGTACAAAGCATATGCTGGTATTAATAGCACTACTCGCGACTCAGAAATAAATCTATTAAGAAGCCAAATTAGTGCACTTATAAAAACCTACTGTGGGCGTAGTTTCATAGATAACTACAGCACAGCAAAGACAGAATACTTCGACACTACCGGTGGCGATACTTCTGTTTTCCCAACTGAACTACCTATCGTAGAAGTAGTACAGTTATTTGAGCGTAAAAACTCAAAGACAGATAAAACAACTGTCGAAAACAACCACGCAGATAGTAATAATTACTATCTCTTAGAATCAGGTACTGCACAATGTACTATTTCTTCTAATACTACTGAATCGACTTGTATTAATAATGACACTTTCACAGGGTCAGGCTTAAATGATCTAACAATCACTGGATACAACGCAAATACGTCGTCAGGTGAGATTGGACGTAGCTATAAAGTACAAATTGATGGTACAGGAACTCCAGACACGTTTAAATGGTCTCGTGATGGAGGGAATAATTGGAAAGAAACGACTGTAGCAATAACAGGTTCTAGTCAAACTTTAGAGGGCGACATAGCTGTAACTTTTGCAGCCACTACTGGACATACGAGCGGAAATGCATGGGCATTTACGTCTGAGAGATGGACCGGTGAATGTAGTGATACATCTTATACAACACAAGCAACTTGCGAGTCAGCAGCAGAATTTTGGACTGCAGACAGACAATATGAAATAGATGCTGAAGGACAAGAAATTACTAGAAATATTATTAGTTTCCCTAAAGGCCCTAAATCTGTAAAACTTGTGTATAAAGGTGGGTTCTCCTCTACTCCAGCAGAATTGAAGCTAGCTTGCTACGATTTGACTACTTACTATTTAAAGAAAGAATCAACTCCAGCAAAGTCTATGCCAGGCTCGGATATTAAAAATATCTCACGCAGCCAGTCGCTTCACTCTGAATTCCCCCCACACATAAAACGTATCTTGGAGCATTATAGGCATATTA
>Ga0233428_1003405_pt1 | contig 13570 bp, 10 predicted proteins | sample SI_118_April2016_4_FD_179890 | JGI IMG/M metagenome (GOLD analysis project Ga0233428, IMG submission 179890) | Seawater microbial communities from Saanich Inlet, British Columbia, Canada - SI_118_April2016_120_MG | ecosystem: Environmental > Aquatic > Marine > Inlet | place: Canada: British... | reverse complement strand
AGAAGTACGGCAAATTACCGTGGAAGGATCTGTTCGCGCCCGCGATTGATCTCGCACGGAAAGGCTTTGCGATTTCACCCAGGCTTCATGCCTTGTTGAAACGCGACAAACATCTTCCAACGCAGACTGCCGCCCGTGCCTATTTTTACGATGAGAACGGTGCGCCCTTGCCCGAAGGCCATGTTCTGCGAAACCTGCCGCTGGCAGAGACGTTGCAAAAGATGGCGGAAGGCGGTGCCGACGCCTTTTACACGGGCGATATCGCCGACAACATTATTTCGAGCGTCAACGAACACAGCAACCCCGGCGGCCTGACTGCGGCTGACATGAAATCCTACGTCGCCAAGGCACGAGTGCCGGTTTGCAATCCTTACAGGCAATGGCGAGTTTGCGGCATGCCACCACCGACATCGGGCGGTCTGACGACTTTGCAAATCCTGGCGTTGCTCGAAAATCAGGACCTGGCGAAGATAGCACCAGGGTCCGTTGATGCTGTTCATTTGATTTCCGAAGCCAGTCGCATGGCTTACGCCGATCGAGGGAAGTTCATGGCCGATGCCGATTTTGTGCCGGTGCCTGTGAAAGGTCTGTTAGATCCGGATTACATCCGCGCGCGAGCAGCCTTGATCAAACAGGGTCAGACCATGGGCAAGGCAACGCCCGGTGATGTGCCGGGTCGGCAAGGAAATCTTGTGACAGGTGACACGGCCGAACTGCCGTCGACCACACATTTCAGCATTATCGACGATGACGGCAATGTTGTTTCAATGACTTCCAGTGTTGAAAATGCCTTCGGTTCACGCCTGATGGTCGGCGGTTTTATCCTGAATAATCAGCTCACCGACTTTTCCTTTTCCCCCATCCGTGACGGTGATCTGGTTGCCAACCGGGTCCAGGCCGGCAAGCGCCCCCGCAGTTCCATGTCACCCATGCTTGTATTCAAGGGACGTCAGCCAGGCGGAGACTTTCTACTGGCCGCTGGCTCACCTGGCGGCAGCCGGATCATTGCCTATGTCACCAAAACCCTGATCGCCATGCTGGACTGGAATATGTCACCACAAAAGGCGGTCGCCCTGCCCCATCACGTAAACCGGAATGGCAGCATTGATCTTGAATCAGAAACGCCGCTGGCCGCACTGGTGAGTGATCTGGAAGGTCGTGGACACAAGGTCAAGGTGCGCGGTTTGAACAGCGGCTTGCATGTCGTTGCCCGAACTGCAAATGGTTTGGAAGGTGGTGCTGATCCGCGCCGCGAAGGAGTTGTGCTGGGTGACTAGGATGCTGCCAAAATCGATAATTCACTTGATCTGTGCCTCGATTCTGGTTCTGGCATCGGTTCCGGCAGTTATGGCCGAAGGTATTTCGCTAGCGCGCATCCCCCACATCTATGAGGTGGTGATCGACCCGGCTCATCCAGATCATCTCATTTTGGCGACGCCGCGTGGCCTTTATCGCCTGACACCAACAATTGAAATGCAGCCGCTGCTGGACGACACCCATGATATCACCGGGCTGGTTGTTTCCGATGATGGCAAATTCCTGTTGGCTAGTGGCAAGAAGAAGAACAAACCTGTCGGCATATTATTCTCCGGCGATGCGGGTAAGACCTGGAAGACACATTCAGCGCCCATGGCGGATGCAAAGACACTCCGCCTGATGAAGGTCGCCGGGCCCAAAGGGTACTTGCTGGCTGTCGCTGATGGTCTTTATCAAAGTCTGGACGCCGGAAAAAACTGGAAGAACATCGCAAAAATGCCACCTGCCAGCCTTGGCCTGGCCACCAGTCAAAAATCCGCCAATGATTTGCTGGCCGCAACAGCCAAAGGTTTGAAAGCCAGTGCCGACGGTGGAAAATCCTGGCAGCCGGTGACAGTTGGCCCTGCAGGTAAACCCGCCAGTATGGTCGCCAGGGACGGACGCAACAAAGCCTGGACCTTTATTGTCAGCGCCGGATTGTTTACACAAACCAAAGGCGGCAAGTGGGTAAAACGAGCCCCGGCGGGGCAATTCGATGGTGCCCTGATACAACTGACCGGCCACAAGTCCGCTACGGGGCAGCTTGTTGCCCTGACCCAATATATGAAATTGTTGAAAAGCCGTGATGGTGGCCGGACCTGGGCACCGTTCGGAAAATAATAGACGGGCACGAAATAGCGTTGAAATTGCGCCAAAGTCACTGTTACGAAGAGGTTTTCGCCTCATAAGGAACTGGTTTCCACGAAATCAGCCAAAATGCAATTTGTCACCAGATATCGTGATCAATCAGAGGTTATGGGGAACTATTCAGCCATATTACTGGAATAGTTCAAAGCCATGTCACGGAAAAGCTTGATTTACCGCAACTAAAATCAATTATTATGTTGAAATGATATATGTCGATCCAATATAAGAACGACTTATAACGCTTCAATCCAGATTTGCGGAAAACCGGCTATGGACATAAAAACCTTTTGCCTCGGCATTTTGTCATTTGGCGACGCCACAGGCTATGAAATCAAAAAACAGCTTGAGGGGCCATTCCGGCACTTCTATGACGCCAGTTTCGGCTCGATTTACCCAGCACTTGGCAAATTGACGGATGCCGGGCTGGTTGAGCGCACCGAACTTGCCCAGGACAAACGACCGGACAAAAAGGTCTACTCTATTACCCCTGCTGGCAAAATGTTATTGATGGACGCGCTGGAGAAACCGGTTGCAGAGGACAAGGTCAGGTCTGACTTTTTGGCCACCATCGTTTTCTCGGAATTACTGACACCATCGACAATTGATCAAATGATCGCAGTCCGGATCGCCGGACTGGAAAAAGCCATTGCAGAATTTGACTGTGAGCAGGATATAGCCGGACCAGGAGCGCATTTTGTTTGCGGATTTGGCAAAGCTGTTTACGGCGCCGCGCGCGAATATCTTGAAAATCACAGACACGAAATAGTCGGTCACAGCCTGTTGACCAAATCGGAGAAAGTTCAATGAACAAGTCGTATCTACTCGCATTCGTCATGGCAGTCGCCGTCGTCGGATGGATTTTTTCCGGGCAGTTGCAGGCAACCACTACAGAGGCAGACGCTGAGGCCGCAAATTCCGAAACAAAGGCTGACAAGAAAGATCATCCGGTTACCGTACGTGTTCGTTTGATGCAGGCCCAGGCACATCAGCGCGAAGTCGTTCTGCGCGGCCGGACACAGGCGGTCCGCAGCGTCGCTGTCAAATCCGAAATTTCCGGTCGTATAGTGCAGCTGGCTGTAACCAAGGGCAAACGCGTCAAAGCCGGTGCCTTGATTGCAAAAATTGACATGCAGGACCGGGCCTCACGCCTGGCAGAAGGCCGTGCCCTGGTGCGCCAGCGTCAGCTGGAGTATAAAGCCGCGATCGCCCTGTCAAAAAAGGGCTACAGGGCTGAAACGAAACTAGCCGCGTCCCAGACTCAACTGGATTCCGCCAAGGCCCTGGTCAAACGGATCGAGCTTGAAATACAGCACACCGAAGTCCGTGCACCCTTCGCCGGGATCGTTGACAGCAAACGCGTTGAAATCGGTGACTATATGAAAGTCGCTGAAGTCGTCGCAACCATCGTTGACCAAAACCCCTATCTTGTCGTCGGTGATGTGTCCGAGCGTGAAGTCAGCTACCTGAAAGTTGGCCAGAAAGCGACTGCCGAGCTTGTCACCAACAAAAAGGTCAGCGGTAAAATCCGTTTCATCGCAACCACAGCAGACGGTGCAACCAGAACTTTCCGGGTTGAAGTGGAAGTCCCCAATCCGAAGCGTGATTTGCGCGACGGCATCACCGCACGCATCCGCATTCCCGTCGACAAATCTATGGCACATCTGATTACACCAGCTGTCATGACCCTGAACGACGAAGGTCAGCTTGGTGTCAAAACGGTAACCCAGGAAGGCATTGTGCGCTTTTTCCCGGCGCAGATTATCGCCGATGGTGAAAATGGTGTCTGGCTGGCCGGTTTGCCGGAAACAATTGGTGTGATCACGGTCGGTCAGGATTTTGTCCGCGATGGCGATCAGGTTCTGCCCGTAATTGAAAACAGGCCTGCATCATGAATGGTATTATCTCGGCTGCACTGGACCGTTCCAGGACGGTAATGCTGATTCTGGCTCTGATCCTGATCACGGGTGCCGTTTCATACGTTAACATTCCCAAGGAATCCGATCCTGACATCGATATTCCGATCCTTTATGTCTCCATGAACCACGAAGGCATCTCGCCGGAAGATGCCGAGCGCCTTTTGGTCCGCCCCATGGAAAAAGAATTGCGGAGCATCGAGGGCGTCAAGGAAATGCGCTCAACCGCAGCCGAGGGCTTTGCGTCGGTCCTGCTTGAATTCGAAGCCGGATTTAACGCTGACCAGGCCGCCGTCGATGTGCGCGAAGCTGTGGATGTCGCCAAAAACGAATTGCCGGGCGATACCGAAGATCCGGTCGTCAACGAAGTCAACGTCGGTCTTTTCCCGGTGATGGTCGTGGTACTCGCAGGGAACGTACCTGAGCGCACCCTGATGGCACTGGCACGTGACCTGAAGGACGAACTGGAAGGTCTTCCAGGCGTTCTGGAAGCTGATATCGGTGGCAACCGCGATGAATTGCTGGAGATCATCGTTGATCCACTGAAGCTGGAAAGCTATCAGATTTCCCACACGGAATTGATCAATGCGGTTTCCCTGAATAACCGTCTTGTCGCTGCCGGCGCACTGGATACAGGCGATGGCCGTTTCTCCGTCAAGGTCCCGGGACTGTTTAAAACAGCCGCCGACGTCTTTGACCTGCCGATCAAGGTGCGTGGTGAAAGCGTGGTCACGCTGGGCGACATCACCAGCGTTCGACGGACGTTCAAAGATGCTAACTCGAAGGCGCGCGTCGATGGCAAGCCTGCGATTACCCTGGAAATCAAAAAGCGCATTGGCGAAAACGTCATTGAAACCCTGGAACAGGTCCGGGCGATTGTCACGTCTCGCCAGAACGATTGGCCTGCAGGCGTTGAAGTTTCCTTCATGCAGGACAAGTCCAAGCAAATCAAAATCATGCTGGCTGATCTGCAAAACAATGTGATCAGTGCCATTCTGTTGGTCATGGTTGTTGTCATTGCAGCCCTTGGTCTGCGCAGTGCCGGCCTTGTTGGCCTGGCCATCCCCAGTTCTTTCCTGATTGGTATTCTGGTCCTGTCGATGATGGGCCTGACGATCAACATTGTTGTGCTGTTCAGCCTGATCCTGGCCGTTGGCATGTTGGTCGACGGCGCCATTGTGGTGACCGAATTTGCCGACAGAAAGATGGGCGAGGGCTTGCATCGACGTGAGGCCTATGGCCTGGCAGCAAAACGCATGGCGTGGCCGATTATTGCATCGACCGCGACGACGCTGGCGGTCTTTATGCCCTTGTTGTTCTGGCCCGGTATCGTCGGCGAGTTCATGAAGTTCTTGCCGATTACCCTGATCGCTACATTGGCAGGATCACTGGTCGTTGCCTTGATTTTTGTACCCACGCTGGGGGCCCTGATCGGCAAACCCGGCAGCGGTAACAAGACCGTTCAATCACACCTCAATGCAGCAGAATCCGGTAGCCTGGAAGATGTTCCCGGCATGACAGGGTTGTATGTCCGTGTGGTTTCGGTCTGTGTGCGCCACCCCATCAAAATTGTTGCCTTCGCCGTCGCATTGCTGATCAGTGTTCAGGTCTATTATTCCCAGAACGGCAACGGGGTCGAATTCTTCCCCGAAGTTGAACCGGAAATGGCCATTGCCTGGGTACATGCCAGGGGCAATATGTCGATTGATGAAAATGATGCCCTGATCAAAGAAGTTGAAGAACGTATCCTGAAGGTCGACGGGTTTGCATCTGTCTATTCGCGTGTTGGCAAAGCGGGTGGTGGATCGGATACCGCGGAAGACGTCATTGGCACCATTCAGTTTGAATTCAAGGACTGGCAGGAACGCCGCCCGGCCAAGGAAATCCTGGCCGAAGTCCGGGCGAAAACAGCCGACCTTGCCGGTATTCATGTCGAGGTTCGCATTCCTGAATCCGGTCCACCCACCGGCAAGCCCGTTCAATTGCATCTACGGTCTCGCGTACCAGAAGCAATTACACCGGAGCTGGAGAAAATTCTTGAAGGCGTCAAGAAATTTGATGACCTGATCGATATTGAAGACAGCCGTCCAATCCCCGGTATTGTCTGGCAGCTGGATGTTGATCGGGCCCAGGCCGGACGCTTTGGTGCGGATGTCACCACCGTCGGCCAGATGATCAAACTGGTGACCAACGGCATCAAGGTCGGTGAATACCGGCCCGATGACGCAGACGAGGAAATTGAAATCCGGGTTCGTTATCCCTCGGATGAGCGTAACATCAATCAGCTCGACCAAATTCGTGTGATGACCAACCAGGGTCTGGTGCCGATCAGTAACTTTGTATCACGCCAGGCCGTGCCCAAGACGGGAACCATTAAACGTACCGACGGCATGCGTGTCATGCACATTAAGTCTGAAGTGGCCGATGGTGTTCTGGCCGACGACAAGATAAGTGAGATCAAGACCTGGCTTGCGACACAGGAAATCGATCCACGGGTCGAAGTTGCCTTCAAGGGCCAGGATGAGGAGCAAAAAAAGGCTCAGTCATTTCTGTCGAAGGCCTTTGGTGTGGCCCTGTTCGCCATGGCAATCATACTGGTGACCCAGTTCAACAGCTTCTATCAAGCCTTCCTGATCCTGACTGCCGTCATTATGTCGACGGCTGGCGTGGTTATCGGACTGATGATCACCGGCCAAACCTTCGGCATCGTCATGACGGGTGTGGGTATCATCACCCTGGCGGGGATTGTGGTGAACAACAATATTGTCTTGATCGATACCTATGATCGATTACGGGACGGTGGCATGCCGCCGCTGGAAGCCGTTGTTCGAACCGGAGCACAACGTTTACGCCCGGTAATGCTGACAGCTGTAACAACAGTGCTGGGCTTGATGCCGATGGTCATGGGATTGAATATTGATCTCTTTACCAGGGAAGTCTCGCAGGGTGCGCCGTCAACCCAGTGGTGGATACAGCTGTCTACAGCCGTCGTCAGTGGCCTGACGTTCGCGACGGTCCTGACACTGATTGTGACACCTTGCATGTTGGCCATGGGTGCCAATACCAGTAGCTGGTTCGCCAACAGAAAAGCCAAGCGCCTGGCGCGGCGTCAGGGACTGGATACACCCGCCCCGGCAGCCGAATAGTTTCGTGATTAACTGAGGTTGAAGAGTTACTTTGTATCGGAAGGCGTCTGTTCATCAGACGCCTTTTGATCTTCATCAGGTTCGGATTTTCCGGCGAAGGCAACTTCCTGACGCTGCCAGCTGCGCCATGATACCGGAATGATTGCGAGATAAATCGCACAAATCGCCGTCAGCACAAACCACGGATAGCTGGCGACAACCGCACCAACCAGGCCAACAACAATTAATACCGGCAGGACGGATTCCTTTTTGACCCGCATTTTCTTGAAAGAGAATGTCGGGATCTGGCTCACCATCAAGAAAGCCACAAACGCGAGGTTCACCGCGTTCACCAGTGCCAGTCGAAAAAAATCATCTCCGACCTGAAAACTTATCATCATCGGCAACAACGCCAGGCCTGCCGCAGCCGGTGCCGGAACACCGGTGAAAAAGTTCGCAGCAAATTCCGGCTCATTCGGGTCTTCCAGGGCTGTGTTGAACCGCGCCAGGCGCAATCCACAACAAACGGCATAGGCCAACACAATTATCCAGCCCATCCCCCCCAGTTCGGACATGGTCCAGCGATAGAGCACCAGCGCAGGTGCCACACCAAAGCTTACAAAATCCGACAGAGAGTCCAGTTCCGCACCAAATTTGGAAGTTCCTTTTAACAGTCGGGCCACGCGCCCATCCAGCGCGTCCAGGATTGCCGCAACCGCAATGGCCATAACGGCAAGTTCCCACTGCTCTGCCAAGGCAAAACGGACGGCGGTGAGACCAGCACAAACTGCTAATACAGTCAGGATATTCGGTATCAGACTGTTGACGGGTAATCCTCTCAGACGTGGCCTGCGCATGTTATCTGATCTCCCCGGCCCGGCGCGCCTCCGAGGAGGATACATCTGCCAGTACAGTTTCCCCGGCAACTGTCAGCTGCCCCGGTATCACCAGAGGCTCCATGCCGTGATCCAGATAAACATCAACCCGGCTGCCAAAGCGGATCAGACCAAAACGCTGCCCCGCCCTGACCTGATCACCTTCTTTCAAATGGCAAAGAATTCGTCGCGCAACCAGACCTGCAATCTGGACAAAAGCAATATCCTTGCCGTCCGCAGTCGTCATACGCACGCTCTGTCGCTCATTGGCTTCCGAAGCCTTGTCCAGCGATGCGTCGAGAAATTCACCCTTGCGATAGGATACTTTCGTAATCTCACCATCCATCGGCGCGCGGTTTACGTGAACGTTGAAGACATTCATGAAAACACTGACGCGGGTCCGGGCATCCGACCCCATGCCCAGTTCCTCAGGCGGAATGGCTCGTTCAATCATTTGCACGACACCATCCGCAGGACTGATAACCAGGCCTTCACGGGTGGGCGTAACACGATCCGGATCGCGGAAAAAATAGGCGCACCACAAGGTCAGGACAACACCAACCCAACCCAGAATTTCATGGACCTGGAACAGAACCAGTGTAACGACGGCAAAGATACCAACAAAACGGTACCCTTCGCGGTTTATGGGAACCAGAACACGATCAAGAGAGCTCATTGATCCAAAACTCCAATAGTAGTCAAAATTTTGTTGCATCTTACCCTGCTCTTTGCCTCAGGGTAAGGGTTGCTTGGGCGTCAGCTGACGGGTACTTCTTCCCGAACAGGACCGATATCTCCGATTTCCTCGGCATGGGCCAGTCGCTCACGGATTTCCGCAGCTTCCTGCTGTCGTGCCCACATGGCTGCATATTGACCATCAGCGGACAACAGGTCCTGGTGACGGCCACGTTCAACGATGCGGCCCTGATCCAGAACCAGAATTTCGTCCGCATCAATGATAGTGGACAATCGGTGGGCAATCACCAGAGTGGTCCGGTTTGCCGAAACCTCATGCAAGCTGGCCTGAATTTCACGCTCTGTCTGTGAGTCCAGCGCCGACGTTGCTTCATCGAACAGCAGGATTTTTGGCTGCTTGAGGATCGTACGGGCAATAGCGACGCGCTGTTTCTCACCACCTGACAATTTCAGGCCGCGTTCACCGACCATGGCCTTGTAACCTGACGGCAGACTTTCGACAAAATCGTGGATGCTGGCCATACGGGCAGCTTCCTGGACTTCTTCTTCTGTGGCGTCAGGGCGACCATAGCGGATGTTGTAACCGATGGTGTCGTTAAACAGCACAGTGTCCTGAGGCACGATCCCGATGGAATCGCGCAAGCTGGCTTGTGTTATGTCCCGAATGTCCTGTCCATCAATACGAACCGAGCCTCCGGCGACATCGTAAAACCGAAACAGTATCCGAGAAATTGTCGACTTGCCGGCACCACTTGGGCCGACAATCGCAACCGTGTGTCCGGCGGGAACCTTGAACGACACATCATGCAAAATGCTGCGGTCACTTTCATAGGCAAAATCGACGTGATCAAACTCGATCTCTGCATTCCCTGCCTGCAAGGCCTGCGCCCCTGGTTTGTCGGCAATTTCTGTATGCTGTACCAGAAGGCTGAACATGACTTCCATGTCCACCAGAGATTGCTTGATTTCCCTGTACACAAAGCCGAGAAAATTCAGAGGCAGATACAGCTGGATCAGAAATGTATTCACCAGGACAAAGTCGCCCAGGGTCATGGACCCATCCCGAACACCCATGGCCGCAAGCAACATCACCACAATCAAACCCACCGAGACGATTACGCCCTGGCCGATATTGAGGTAGGACAGCGTTGTCTGGCTGCGCACTGCGGCTGTTTGATAGCGTGCCATGGAACTGTCGAAACGACTGGCTTCATGATCTTCGTTTCCGAAGTACTTCACTGTTTCGTAATTCAGCAGGCTATCAATGGCTTTGGTGTTGGCTTCCGCATCACTATCGTTCATCTGGCGGCGATATTTCATCCGCCACTCCGTCACCATCATGGTAAACGCGATATAGCCAAAGATGGTTCCCAGCGTAATAGCCGCGAACCAGAAATTGTACTTCCACAACAGGATGCCGCAGACCAGCAGGATTTCAAGCAGGGTCGGCAGGATATTGAACAAGGTAAAGGACAGCAGAAACTGGATGCCTTTTGTGCCACGCTCAATCGTTCGTGAAAGCCCGCCAGTTTGCCGATCAAGATGAAAGCGCAAGGCGAGGCTGTGCAGATGGTTAAAGGTTTTCAGAGCAACACTGCGAATCGCATGCTGGGCAACCTTGGCAAAAACCGCGTCCCTGATTTCCCCCAGTGCCTGTGCCATAACACGTGCAAGTCCATAGCCCACTATGATCATGACAGGCACAACAATTATACCGGCAACGTCCGCAGACAGGGCATCAACCGCAGCTTTGTAGAAAAACGGAACATAGACGTTAAAGCCCTTGGCCGCCGCCAACAGGACCATCGCAATAACAACGCGCACGCGCAAATCCAGCCGACCAGGCGGCCATAAATATGGCAGCAAGGTGATCAGCGTCCGCACGTGACTATGTGCTTTTTTTGGTGCTTGTGGATCGTGGTCTGGGCGTCTCATTCGACTTTATATAGGGCGGCGAATGCCCCTATACCAGTGCTTTTGAGACTTATTATTACTTTTTATCCGTCGGAACCGTTACCGCCAACGGATTTTGGCAAAGCGAAAATCTGGCCTGGATAAATCAGATCAGGATCACGGATTTGTCCGCGGTTAGCTTCATAAATAACTGTAAACAGCAAGCCCTGGCCATATTTGCGCCGGGCAATGCGCCACAGGCTGTTGCCAGGCTGAACAATGACCTGACCCTCCGCCAGTTTCGTTTGTTCTGGCTCTGCCCGGGTGAACGGCAACTCGATACGGTGCGCAACCTTGCCGTCCGTGCCCAACTGATCAACCCGCAATCTGTGATCACCAGAGCTGACAGCCGACCCTGGCCGTAATTGCCAGGTTCCGGCAGGATCACCGATAGCCACACCAACGGACTTGTTGTCAACGTAGATATTGATCGTTGCTCCAACATCAGCACGCCCGGACAGGATCAAATCACCTTTTTCGTCATAATCCACGCTGTCGAGTGAAACAGGTGGGCGTTTGATTTCGACGGTGACTCTTTTTACAGGAGCCGGGGCAGAAGATGATGATGTGCTTGCCGAAGAAACTTCTTTCGACGCAACAGACACACCAGCTGATTTCGGAGTGCCTGAGTCCGAAGTCGTTGAGGCAGTCGAAGTTGATGTGGAGGTACCCGAAGCGGAAGAGCCTGAACTGGCAGATTGCAAGACCTTGCTGGGACCATCACCCTTGCGCGGTGTCAGGACGGCAAGTGCTTTACCTGCATCGGGCCGGTCGGGAACGGCGACGACAACGACATTTTTGGACTTTACAGCCTCGGCACCCGGCAATGTCGATTCCAGGGATAATTCGCGTGCACCACTTTGCAGCGGTTTCTCGGGCACCAACACCCATTCGCCGCGGTCATCGGCTTTGACTTTCCCCACCAGCTTGTCGCCTGCAAGTACAGATACTTCTGCACCAGGTGCGGCGCGACCAGCAATGACAGCGTCGCCTGCCGGGTTAACCCGAACGACGTCAAATGATGGCGCTACAAGCTTGGGGATATCCTTCGGTGCTTCCAGCTTAGCCGAGTTAACAGGAGCTGGAGCCGTTTCCTGCGCGGTTTTCGGTGCTGCCGGAGCCTGGGTACTATTTGTGGCGGGTGATGTTGACTGAGTTGATGTCGAGGTCCTGGTCGTTTTGGCAGGTTGTTGAACAACCGGACGCTTCGCCCTTGGTGCAGGATCGTCACCATCAAAGCGGAAAAAAAGAGCAACTGCCAGGCCGAGGGCCACAACAAGGCTGATAATTATGGTCAGGCGCAAGGCAATACCCTGATACTTGAGTGATTTGACCCTACCCTAGAGCAGCCACGTACCCTGCGCAATCCTGTTGCCTTGCGTTAATCCCCGGCGTCCTGCCGGGGATGTGCGCGGCCAAAGCTATTTCTTTGGTTTTTCGATCAGATTATCAATGGGGTCCAGGCTCAGCAAATATACGGCCATGGCCTTCAGATCCGCATCCTTGAGATATTTGAGACCAAAAATAACGGCTTCTTCCATGCCACCCTGGACATCGTCATAATCCGGTTTCATCCCGTTTTTCAGCAGTTCGATGATATCGTCTTCTGTCCATTCCCCGATCCCGGTCTTTGGGTGGGGGGTAATGTTGGGGACCAGGCCACCATCGGGGCCCTTGACGGTACCTGCCAGCGCCATGGAATGATCCAGAGCCCCAAGTTCGGAACGTGGCGTGTGACATTCACCGCAATGTCCGACGGCTTCAACCAGATAAGCTCCACGGTTCCACTCGGCAGACTTTCCGGTCGTATCCTGAAACTCGCCTGGTGTGAAATTCATCGCCTTCCAGAAGCCCTGGAGGAAACGCATACCAAAAGGTGGCTGCACGTCGTGATCCTTGACGACACTGCGGACGGGCTTGAGGCTGAAAAGATAAGCCTTGATGGCGAGGATGTCGGCGTCACGCATTTTCGTGTAGGTCGGATAAGGAAAAACCGGATAATAATGTTCGCCCGCCGGGTTCAGACCTTGCCGAAAGGCATTGAGAAAATCTTCATCGCTCCAGTTACCAATACCGGTTTCCTTATCTGGGGTGATATTTGGCGAATAGAATATGCCAAAGGGCGTTTTCAACGCCAGGCCACCGGCCAGTTCGGGTTTCTTGTTCTTGACGTCTGTGTGGCAACCGATGCAACCACCGGCCCAGACCATGTATTGGCCTTTTTCAATGAGATCATCTGTCGCCGCAGAAACGGCGCCCGAGAACCCAATGGTTGTGAACCCGATGGTCAGAATGGATGCCAGCAATAAAGTGATACCGGAATTTTTGATACTGCGCCTGTCAGACACGGTGCCCCCCTTATGATTTTCGCTTACCGTCATAATATCCGCTTAACGTTAAGGTAATTTGACGATCATTGTCTTGCCACCATATTCGTGCACCAGATCACGGGCACGTATCGTTACCGCTTTGATATCCATGGGTATTTTGACCCCGGAAAGACTTCGGGTAAAGGGTTGTTCATTCACATGGGGGTGAGCCAATATTCTTGTATCCAGTATTTTCCCATCAGGTGTCAGGACTTCCCAGGCGTTGGCATAGTGTTTCCAACCAATATCCTTGTGACGCAAAGTGACGTCAAAGCGATAAACCCCGGGGCCTGATTTGTGGACCTTGACCCTGACCACATCTACTTCATTGGCAGCGCTGATGCCCGGTGCGATTGACAGCAACAGGCAAATCACCGTAGCAAGGGCAGAAGTTCGAATAAATTCCAGCAAGGTATGTTGCATGAGTACCCCTAAATCAATCTGTGTTTATTGTGGCGCCGCCAAGGGTGACGACC
>Ga0233428_1003401_pt1 | contig 13575 bp, 11 predicted proteins | sample SI_118_April2016_4_FD_179890 | JGI IMG/M metagenome (GOLD analysis project Ga0233428, IMG submission 179890) | Seawater microbial communities from Saanich Inlet, British Columbia, Canada - SI_118_April2016_120_MG | ecosystem: Environmental > Aquatic > Marine > Inlet | place: Canada: British... | reverse complement strand
GCTGCATAGAGTGCTCGCGAATTTTAAGGCCTATCTTCTCGTTTCTCAAGTCACATTCCACACGAAAACCACCATTATTAAGCTGATTTGCCACATTTTCTGCTGCTTCACGCTGTTTATCCGTAATATTGACCACCACAGCCTGCAGTGGGGAGAGCCAGGTAGGCATAGAACCGGAATATTCCTCAATCAAAATACCGACAAATCTCTCCAATGAACCGAGGATCGCGCGGTGCAACATCACCGGATTCTTTCTATTTCCCTCCTCATCCACATAGGTCGCCTCCAGACGGCCCGGCATGGAAAAATCCACCTGAATAGTGCCACACTGCCAGACCCGACCAATGCAATCTTTCAGCGAAAATTCAATTTTTGGGCCGTAGAAAGCCCCCTCTCCCGGCTGTAACTCCCACTCCAACCCTTTGGTATTGAGCGCCGTCTCCAACGCCTGTTCGGCCTGATCCCACTCTTCATCACTGCCGACCCGCTTCTCTGGACGGGTTGAGAGCTTAATCAGCACCTGATTAAAGCCAAAGTCCTCATAGACCTCAAACAGCAGTGCCATAAAGTCAGCCACCTCTGTCTGGATCTGACTCTCGGTACAGAAGATATGGGCATCATCCTGGGTAAAGTTACGCACTCGCATCAGCCCATGCAGCGTACCCGAGGGCTCATTACGATGACAGGAGCCAAACTCGGCCAGACGCAAAGGTAGGTCACGGTAACTACGCAGCCCCTGATTATAGATCTGTACATGCCCAGGACAGTTCATCGGTTTGATCGCATAGTCCCGGTTTTCCGAGTGGACGGTAAAAATCATATCACCAAATTTATCCCAGTGACCGGACTTCTCCCACAACACCCGATCAATCACTTGTGGGGTGTGTACCTCCTGATAACCATGGTGGCTCAGTTTTCTCCGGATGTACTCCTCTACCTCTCGATAGATGGACCACCCTTTACTGTGCCAGAAGATCATTCCAGGCGCCTCCTCCTGACTGTGGAACAGATCCAGTTTCTTGGCCAATTTTCGATGGTCACGCTTCTCTGCCTCTTCCAGCATATGGAGGTGCTGTTTTAGCTGCTTTTTGTCCGGGAAGGCAACGCCATAGATACGCTGAAGCATCTCATTATCGGAGTCCCCCCGCCAATAGGCTCCTGCCAGCTTCATCAGTTTGAACCCCCCTTTCAGGTACCCTGTAGAGGGGACATGGGGACCACGGCAGAGGTCAATAAAGTCCCCCTGCCGATAGAGGGATAGCTGCTGATCTTCTGGGATATCACGAATGATTTCCGCCTTATAGTGCTCTCCCTGAGCCTCAAAAAAGGCGACTGCCTCATCCCTGCCCAGCTCTGAACGATCGATTGAGATATTCTGCTTGGCCAACTCTGCCATTTTTTTCTCGATCCCTCTGAAGTCCTCGGGGGTAAACTTCTCCTCCCGAGCGAAGTCATAATAGAAGCCGTTTTCAACCACCGGGCCAATTGTGATCTGGGTCTCTGGATAGAGTATCTTCACCGCCTGTGCCAATAAATGGGCAGTAGAGTGACGAATAATCTCCACCCCCTCTTCATCCCGACTGGTCACTAGGGAGAGCGCTGTATCCTCTTCAAGGAGGTAAGAGGTATCGACCAGAAGATCTCCAACCTTTCCTGCCAGTGCAGCCTTAGCCAGCCCGGGGCCAATATCAGCAGCCACCTCCAATACGGTAACAGACTGTTCAAAATTACGTTTCGATCCATCAGGCAGGGTAATTACAGGCATCTCATCTCTCTTCAGTGGCGACCCACACAGCCGGTCGCTTGCATACTATCTAAGCGTCTCATAAATTCCTTCATAACGTCTTTAGGGCACACTGTAAAACATCCATCTGCGCTCGATAATAGCCACCCCTGGCTACCATTGGCCCCGGAATCGCTATGAAGAACTTATGAAACCATTCATATAAACCATTAATTATCAAAAAAAATGGTCAGCCACCAAACTGATGTGCTGACCATCGAACGGTCTGGTAGGCGCGAGTGGATTCGAACCACCGACTTCCACCATGTCAAGGTGACACTCTAACCAACTGAGTTACGCGCCTGTAAAGTCGAAGGAGGATTGTACCTATGGATTCCACGTTGTCAACGCATAATATAGTAGACCATTTTCAGGGTGTTATCACATGGGTGCCCCCAGAAAAGTAGCCCCTCTACCTCAACTAAGTAGTTCAGAATGATTTGCATATTCACCAAAACGGACTATATTTATCGAGTGAGATGTACCCTTTGCCCAAGGAGATGATAATGATCACCATTGATAGCCACATTCCTCCCCCCAGCTCCACTTTTGGCATCACTGAACCCTCCAACAGCAGCCAGCAAATCGCCAGTGGCAAGCGTCTCAACAGCGCGCAAGATGACCCCGGATCACTGGCCATTGCCACGCAACTATCTGCTGAGATTATCAGCCAGGGTCAGTACTCACGAAACATCAATGATGGGGTCTCTATGGTTGAGGTTGCAGACGCCAGTCTCCAACAGAGCAGTGAAATTACCTTCAAAATGCAGGAGCTTGCACAGCAGGCTGCCAACAGCACCCTCTCCCACAGTCAACGTACCCTGCTACAGGAGCAGTTTGCACAGCTGCAGGATGAGTTACGTCAGGTTCACCAAAACAGTGTTTTTGGTGACAACCAGCTCCTCTCCGAGAATGGAACCACCCAAATACAGGTCGGAGCGAGCCAGGCAGAACGTATCCCTGTGATTCAGATAGACCTTAACGAACAGCTTACCGAGGCCGACTTCTTCGCGGCCAATATCGCGACTCCAGAGGCCGCAACCAACTCACTCACAACACTTGCAGAGACGAACCAACTGATCACCAGAACCCGTACTGAACTGGGAGCGACACAAAACCGTCTGGAGGTGCGCGCCAACACCATTGAGAACAACCGTATTGAGACTATTCAGTCAAGAGGCCGAATTACCGATGCCGATATCGCAATGGCAACCGCCAGCCGTACCCGTGAACTAATCCTGAATAATGTTGAGATTGCGATGCAGGGGCAATCCAATATCGCCACCGTCAGCGCCCTTCAGCTGCTAGGCGTTGAATAGGTCTATCGCAGCCCCAGCACATCCTGCATATCAAACAGGCCGTGCTCTTTATCCATCAACCATCCCGCCGCACGCACGGCACCCTTGGCAAAGGTAAGTCGACTGGATGCTTTGTGGGTGATCTCAACCCGCTCACCAATATCGGCAAATAGTACCGTATGGTCACCGACGATATCCCCGGCCCGGATCGTCTCGAAACCGATAGTGCCACGCTCCCGCTCTCCGGTATTTCCCTCTCGCCCATAGAGCGCACACGCTTTAAGGTCACGTCCCAACGCATCGGCCACCACCTCTCCCATCCGTAATGCGGTGCCCGAAGGGGCATCCACTTTATGCCGATGGTGCGCCTCAACCACCTCGATATCGACCTCATCCCCCATCACCCGTGCCGCAATATCGAGTAGCTTGAAGCAGAGGTTAACCCCGACACTCATGTTGGGCGCAAAGACGATAGCAATCTCTCTGGATGCCTCCGCGATCACTGCCTTCTCTTCATCACTAAAGCCGGTGGTACCGATCACCATTTTTGTGCCGCTCTGGCGACACCACTCAATATTCGCCAGAGTCACCGCAGGGCGGGTAAAATCAATCAGAACGTCGGCTCGGCTCAATGCCGCCAGCGGGTCAGAGTCAATGGTCACACCAGCTTTGCCCACCCCTGCAAGTTCCCCTGCGTCCATACCCAACGCACTGCTCTCACTGTGTTCAAGCGCCGCCGCCAGGGTTGCTGACGGCTCCTCCTGAACCGCCTCAATCAGGCTGCGCCCCATACGTCCGGCAGCACCTGTGACGGTGATTATGGTCTCATTCTTCATTCAGAAAGCTCCTCAAAGAACCCTTTCACCTTGTCAAGCCAAGAGGTGTGTTGAGGGCTATGCTTCTCACTCTTCTCCTCTAGTGATTCTCCAAACTTCTTCAGCAGCTCTTTTTGTCTGTTATTTAACTTCACTGGGGTCTCGACCACAATGCGACACAACAGATCTCCGGTTCCACTGCTGCGCACCGACTTCACCCCTTTACCTCGTAATCGGAACAGCTTGCTGGTCTGGGAGCCAGAGGGGATTTTCAGCTTCACACACTGTGCATTGCCGAGACAGGGCACCTCTACCTCTCCCCCCAGTGTCGCACTAACGATACTGACCGGGATCTCACAGTAGAGGTCATCTCCGTCTCGGGTAAAGATGGTATGCTGCTTGACCACAACCTCGACAAACAGATCTCCAGATGGGCCTCCATTCTCCCCCCCCTCTCCTTCACCACTCAATCGCACCCGATCCCCGCTATCGACACCACCGGGTATTTTCACCGAGAGGGTCTTCTCTTTTTTGACCTTACCAGAGCCATGACAGACCGTGCAGGGGTTTTTGACCTCTTTGCCTGCACCATGACAGGTGGGACAGGTCTGTGCCACCGAGAAAAACCCCTGCTGCATACGCACCTTACCAGCCCCCCCACAGGTACTACAGGTTACCGGGGATGAGCCTGCTTTTGCCCCGCTACCACCACATTGGTTACAGCTCTCTGCGGCAGGGATACGAATCTCGCGTGCAACCCCACTGATCGCCTCCTCCAGTGTCAGCTCCATACGGTAGGCGAGGTCTGCACCACGATAGACCCGAGGACCACCCCGACCACGTCCTCCTCCACCACCAAAGATATCACTAAAGATATCCTCAAACCCCCCGAAGCCCCCCTGATGTCCCCCACCACCCATTGATGGGTCAACGCCGGCATGTCCAAATTGATCATAGGCGGCCCGCTTCTGGCTGTCACTCAAGACCTCATAGGCCTCTTTGACCTCCTTGAACTGGGTCTCCGCATCCTTACTATCGGGGTTACGATCCGGATGAAACTTCATCGCCATACGACGATAGGATTTTTTCAGATCGGCCTCACTGGCGTTGCGATCTACCCCGAGTACTTCGTAATAATCTCTTTTGGACATACTTCTTATTTCACCTTAATAAAATCAAGCAAAGCCGCAATGGCACAATTTTCATCTTTGCACCTTTGCGGCTTTGCATGAGGGAGTATTGAAGAATACTACTTCTTGTCATCAACCTCTTCAAACTCTGCATCAACCACATCATCATCCTGCGGTGCCTCAGCATTGTCTGCCGCAGCCCCCTCACCTTCCTGTGCATACATCCGCTCTGCCATTTTCGAGGAGACCTCAGCCAGCGCCTTACTCTTCTCCTCAATCACCTCTGTATCATCCCCCTTCATGGCCTCTTCAAGATCAGCCATGGCGGACTCGATTGCACCCTTTTCATCAGCATCAATCTGATCCCCTCCCTCCTCCAGCGCCTTGCGCGTTGAGTGGATCAGACCATCTGCCTGATTACGGGCCGCGACCAGCTCCTGGAACTTCTTATCCTCATCCGCATGAAGCTCAGCATCTCTGACCATATTATCGATCTCATCATCACTGAGCCCACTAGAGGCCTTAATCACAATCGACTGCTCTTTATTGGTTGCCTTGTCCTTGGCAGAAACGTTGAGAATACCGTTCGCATCGATATCGAGGCTCACCTCAATCTGTGGAGTCCCCCGTGGTGCGGGTGGAATATCGGTCAGATCAAAACGGCCCAGCGACTTGTTGGCCGAGGCCTGCTCACGCTCTCCCTGCAAGACGTGAACCGTTACGGCGCCCTGATTATCATCCGCAGTTGAGAAGACCTGCTGTGCCTTGGTAGGTATTGTGGTGTTCTTATCAATCAGCTTGGTCATCACGCCACCGAGGGTCTCAATGCCGAGTGAAAGTGGGGTTACATCCAGTAACAGCACGTCATTCACATCACCCGCCAATACCCCGCCCTGAATGGCTGCACCCATCGCAACCGCCTCATCCGGGTTGACATCCTTACGTGGCTCACGACCAAAGAATGCTTGCACCTGCTCCTGCACCTTGGGCATACGAGTCTGCCCCCCCACCAGGATCACGTCACCGATCTCAGAGGCAGAGAGCTTGGCATCTTTCAGTGCCACTCGGCAGGGCTCTATAGAGCGCTGCACTAAATCATCGACCAGAGACTCCAGTTTGGCCCGGGTCATTTTGATGTTCATATGTTTAGGACCGGAGGCATCCGCTGTAATATAGGGCAGATTAATATCAGTCTGCTGACTGGAGGAGAGCTCGATCTTGGCCTTCTCTGCGGCCTCTTTCAGACGCTGTAGTGCCATTGGATCCTGAGAGAGGTCTACCGCTTGATCCTTCTTGAACTCATCGACCAGGAAATCCATGATGCGGTTGTCAAAGTCCTCCCCTCCAAGGAAGGTGTCTCCATTGGTTGCCAACACCTCAAACTGGTGCTCGCCATCAATCTCCGCGATCTCAATAATAGAGACATCGAAGGTTCCACCACCCAGATCGTAGACCGCGATGATACGATCTCCCTCTTTCTTGTCCATACCATAAGCGAGTGCCGCTGCGGTGGGCTCGTTGATGATACGCTTAACCTCCAGCCCGGCAATTTTACCGGCGTCTTTGGTTGCCTGACGTTGAGAGTCATTGAAATAGGCCGGTACAGTCACCACAGCCTCTGTCACCGCCTCTCCCAGATACTCCTCAGCCGTCTTCTTCATCTTCTGCAGAACCCGGGCCGAAATCTCTGGAGCCGCCATCTTTTTGTCATCGACCTGAACCCAAGCATCCCCGTTATCTGCCTTGACGATCTTGTAAGGAACCAGGTCAATATCCTTCTGTACCACCTTATCTTCAAAGCGACGACCGATCAGACGCTTGATGGCAAACAGGGTATTGTGGGGGTTAGTCACTGCCTGACGTTTTGCTGACTGACCGACCAATACCTCACCATCACTGGTATAACCGATCACGGATGGCGTGGTACGTGCTCCTTCACTATTTTCCACTACACGCGCCTTGTTTCCTTCCAATACCGAGACACAGGAGTTGGTGGTCCCAAGATCGATTCCAATAATTTTACCCATTACGTTTCTCCAATTTCAATTCGTTACAGTAGTTTTTAAATCTTTATATTTAACTTAAATAATTCAGCCTGCCCCTACCATGGGGGCATCTTTTCCACTTTCAAGCGGATACCTTTTATGAGCTGACAATTACCCGAGCCGGGCGAAGCAGACGACCATTCAGGGTATAGCCCTTCTGAATCACATCCATCACCGTATTGGGCGTCAGCTCAGGGTTGGGAACCAGGGTCATTGCCTCATGCTGTTCGGGATCGAACTTAACCCCCATTGCATCCATCACCTCAATATTGAACTTCTCTAACGCTCCGAAGAGCTGTTTGCGCGTCAGCTCGACCCCCTCACGGAGCGAATCAATATCCCCCGAACCCCTGGCTGCTTTGAGACCATGATCCATACTATCCGCCACGGCTAACAACTCTCTGGCGAAAGGCTCCAGAGCAAATTTATGCGCCTTCTCCACATCGCGAGCCGTCCGCTTACGCAAGTTATCCATCTCTGCCTGTATTCGGGTCATCCGCTCAAGGTAGTCAGCCGCCTGTGCCTTGGCCTCCTCCAGCTCCGCGTCCACCACGGCAACCGTTGCCTCGCTATCAGTATCGACCAGGATAGGGTCACCCTTCTGCTCCTCGAGAGTGGCCTCAGAGGAGAGATCGACAACCTCATCGTTGACCGCTACGACCTCTACCTCCCCTCCCTCTTCCTGCTGCGCCACTGCCGCCCCTTCAGCAGCCATCACCTCACTATCTTCAATCATTGACTTCACTTCCCTTTAACTAACATTTATTGACAAATAATTTATCCAAACCTGCCCCTGTGGATGGGGGCTAATCCATCGAATTCAAGGCAGAACTCAAAACTTTTGCCGTCATATCAACCACAGGAATCACTCGGTCATAGGCCATTCGAGTGGGACCAACCACACCCAGCACTCCAACTACCTCCTCACCATGCCGGTAAGGGGCTGTTACCACGCTACAATCATCAAAAAAGCGGTAGCCTGACTCCTCTCCAATAAAGACCTGAACCCCGTCAGCCTCCATACACTGATCCAAAAGGTGGATCATGTCACGCTTTTCACTAAAGGCATTGAACAGCATTCGCAGCCGGTCCATCTCACAAAATTCATCGTACTCCATCAGTCTGGAACGGCCAGAGACCACCATCTCATCCCTGTTTTGATCACTGCTGGTCACTGCCTGCTGTGCCATTTTCACAATCCCCTGCATTGCCGCATCCATATCGCCACGGGCGCGTTCCAACTCCTCTACCAACCGACTTCTTACCCGTGATAACTCCTCTCCCTCAAAGGTCTGATTAAACCAGTTAGCCACCTGGCGCAGTTCCCGTTCACTGAAATCACGGTCAGTCTGTATAATCCGATTCTGTACCTCATCCCGGTTGGTCACCAGAATTGCCAACACCTTTTTCTCGGATAGAGGGAGAAACTCTAGGTGGCGCAGAGTTACCCGACCATGCCTGGGAACCATTACCACACTTGCCATCTGGGTGATCTGCGAGAGCAATGAGGAGGCCGTGGTGAGCACTTCACGGGTATTCTTCTCCTCCCCGGAAATCTCCTCCCTCATTTGATTCAGCTCCAACCGCTCCAGCGGCTGTACCGAAACCAGCGTATCGACAAAGAGGCGATACCCTTTCTGGGTCGGTACACGCCCTGCTGAGGTGTGGGGTGATTGAATTAACCCCATCATCTCCAGATCAGACATGGTATTGCGTATGGTTGCAGCACTCACCTTGATGCGTGAGCTACGCGAAAGCGTGGTAGACCCCACCGGTTTACCATCACGAATATGGTGCTCTACCAGCACTTTTAGCAGGTGCTGTGCTCGTTCAGTTAATGGAAGCTCACTGCTCATCTGTAATCTTAATCGTGATATAGTGTTGGAAACGGTAAAAAGAGGCGAAGACTAGCACTCGCAGAGAGCGAGTGCCACTCCTGAGCCTCAATAGAGGAGAACATGGAGTACCAATTTCAGAAAATTGGCATCATCGGTAAGTTTGGTGCCCCCACAGTTGGAGAGACCCTGCTCTCTCTTACCCGCTGCCTGATCGACAGACGACTTGAGGTCTTTCTCGACAAAGATACCGCTGAGCGTCACCCGGAGAACCGCCTCCCCGTAGTTAGCCGAGAGGAGATGGGGGAGAGCTGTGACCTGGTGGTAGTGGTAGGGGGAGATGGCTCCTTCCTCAGTGCCGCACGCTCTTTAGCCCATTTCGATATCCCGATGCTTGGCATTAACCTCGGACGTCTCGGCTTCCTGACCGATATCGCCCCTTCCCAGATTGATACTTATATGGAGGAGGTACTATCTGGCGAGTTCACCGAAGAGAGACGCTGTCTACTACAGAGCCATATCCTGCGGGATGGCAAGAAACTGGCTGGAGGCCCTGCACTGAATGATGTGGTGGTTCACAAACTGGATATCGCCCGCATGATTGAGTTTGAGACGCATATCAACGGGGAGTTTGTCTATCGTCAACGCTCGGATGGGCTGATTGTATCCACACCAACCGGCTCAACCGCTTATGCCCTCTCCGGTGGTGGCCCCATTCTGGCCCCCACCCTCAAGGCTATTACCCTGGTGCCGATCTGCCCCCACACCCTCACCAACCGCCCCATTGTGGTTCCTGGCAATAGCCAGATTGAGATCACCATCATGGGGCCCAGTGGCCACGCTCAGGTTACTCGTGATGGACAGAGCAACGAGGTTCTGGTTGCTGGTGACAAAATCCTGGTTGGGCGCTATGACCACCCTATCCGACTGATCCACCCCTCCAACTACAGCCCCTATCAGGTACTACGACAAAAGCTCGGCTGGTCTGGATAATTACGGTTCCATGCTTCGACACCTCTACATCCGAAACTTTGTACTGGTTTCAGAGACTGAAATTGACTTCGACCACGGCATGACCATCCTCACAGGAGAGACGGGTGCCGGAAAGTCGATTATCTTTGATGCCCTCAGCCTCGCTGTCGGAAAACGTGCAGAAAGCGGCTTTATTCGTCATGGCTGCGATCAGGCCGAGATTGTGGCTACCTTTACTGCACTCACCACTGAGGTCTTACAGTGGATGGAGAGCCAGGCCGTGGAGGCCACAGAGTCTGGAACCCTGATCCTACGCCGGGTGATCCGTCGTGATGGTCGTTCCCGTGCGTTTATCAATGCCACACCCAGCACAACGCAGTCACTTCGTTCACTCTCCACACTGCTCATTGATATCCAGGGCCAACATGCCCATCAGCGTCTACTCAAACGGGGCGAACAGCTCCACCTACTGGATCACTACGCAGATAGTGGCGTACTGCTCACCAAAATGTCAGCAGCGTTTCGGCACTGGGAGCAGCTTATACAGCAACAACAGTCTCAACTACAGAGTGAATCTGAGCGTAACGACCGTATTGCTCTACTCAACTTCCAGCTTGATGAGCTTGATAGGCTTGCACTACAAGAGGGCGAGCTTGCACAACTGGAGCGAGAGCATAGCCAGCTCACGAATGGGGAAAAGCTGATTGAGCTGGGACAACAGACCTATCAACTACTGGATGGTGAGGATGAGCAATTTTCTGCCATACAGCAGCTCTACCGCGCCACCTCGCATCTGGAGTCACTCGAATCACTTGACCCAACGACTCAACCCCTACGGGAGCGTCTAGTTGAAATAACCGTTCTGGCCACCGATATCGCATCTGAACTGCAAGAGAGCGTCAGCAACTACACCCTTGACCCGGCTCGACTTGAGTGGCTCAACGAGCGTCTTACTCTCCTCTCTGACCTGGCACGAAAGCACCACTGCACCCCGGAAACACTCTTTCAGCACCACCAACAGCTTCAGCAACAGCGAGATCAACTTCGGCAGCAAACTACCGCACTTGAACAGCTGGAAAACAAGATCTCGCAGGCCGAACAGCAGTGCCATCAGTTTGCAGAGCAGCTCCACCAACGTCGAGCAGATGCCATCCCTCTTCTACAGCAGGCGGTAAACCGGGAGATCCATCAGCTAGGTATGGCGCAGAGCCATTTTCATATCGCCCTCTCTCCATTGGCTAACCAGGCGTTCCGCTTACAGGGTCATGATGAGGTTCAATTTGAGGTGCAGACCAATACGGGCAGCCCATTGGCCCCTTTGACCAAAGTGGCCTCCGGTGGAGAGCTGTCACGAATCAGTCTGGCCATTCAACTCGCCGCAGCCCATCGTGGACAGACCCCAACACTTATTTTTGATGAGGTCGATAGTGGTATAGGGGGAGGCACTGCAGAACAGGTTGGGAAGAAGCTACGCCAACTGGGGGAGAGCGCACAGATACTCTGCGTAACCCATCTGCCACAGGTTGCGGCACAGGGGCACCACCATCTGAAAATTGAGAAAGCCGCGGATCACAACGGAGAGCATACCACCAGTCAGATCACTCTACTGGATGAGGCCGGGCGTACCTTTGAGGTTGCACGTATGCTGGGGGGGATGGAGATCACCCAACAGACTCATGCCCACGCCAGCGAGATGGTTAGCCACTCCAGCCCCACCGAATAGCCCATTCTGATGTAATTTGTTTTACACTACGTTTTATCAGGGCACCTAGGGTACCCATCATACTGAATGACCACTTACTGATACCTAAACTCATGAAAAAAGCGCCACACCTCCTCCCTCTGCTTTTGATCCTCCCCCTTTTCCAGGGCTGTACCTCAATCAAAGAGCGGCTACCCGAACTACAGCTTCCCGAGCTATCCATGCCCTCTATACCTGGCATCTATCAGGCAGACATTCATCAGGGAAATATTGTAGACCAGGAGATGGTCGATCAACTCAAGCTCGGCATGAACAAACGCCAGGTCCGCTTCATCATGGGATCTCCGCTACTGGTGGACACCTTTCATCAAGAACATTGGGTCTATTTCTCTAGCAAAAGAGTGAAAGGCTCGCTCCAGGATCAGCAACGCATTTCACTCTATTTCGAACAGGAGAAGCTGGCGCGCATTCATGGTGATCTAACAACAGAGACGTCCAAATAATTACTCAAACCTCTCCCCCCCCTTTCTTCATCCGCTTGCCCGCTGCTGCTCGCTGACGGCGCACCTCTTTTGGATCTGCAATCAGTGGACGGTAGATCTCTATCCGATCCCGCTCCCGGAGCAGATGGTCCAGACGGACACCCTTCCCAAACACTCCCATTTTGTTCTTCTCAAGATCAATCTCCTGAAACTGATAGAGAATACCGGACTGCTCAATGGCACCCTTTACCGTTGCCCCCTCTTCGACCTCAACCTCAAGAATAACCTGCTCACTGGGGCGAGCATAGGCGATCTCTATCACCATACTTTTTGACTTATGTTCTGTCACTGCTATAAATTTCCTCTGCCCGCTTTACGAATGCATCCACCATTGAGGCGGTGATCTGACTAAAAAGTGGCCCAATCGCCAGCGCAACAATCCTGTTGGAAAATTCAAACTCAACCCGAAGAGAGATTTTACAGGAGTCACTATTCAGCGCATCAAAGCTCCAGCGCCCCTGTAGCCGCCTGAATGGCCCATTCACTAACTCCATATCAATCCACTGCCCCGCATTCAGGCGGTTTCGGGTCGAAAAGGATTGGCGCACCCCTTTGAAGGCGATATCCACCTCACCCACATTCTCTTGCTCACCCTGCTGCAAAAACCGACTCCCCCCACACCAGGGGAGGAAATCGACATAACCTGGCACATCCTCAACCAGCGCAAACATCTGCTCACTGGAGTAGGCCACCAACGCACTCTTCTCAACCACAGCCATACCGTCAGATCAGCTCAATCGCATTCAGAAAAACCAGCACAATAGCTACCGGGGTCACATAACGGATCAACCACTGCCAGCGCTGATACCCCTCCAACGCCAGTCCCAACTCCCCTCTGGAGTGGTTTTGATTCATCACCCAGCCAGCAAACAGCGCAATGAGCAGTCCCCCCAGAGGCAGCATGATATTCGCGGTCAGGTAATCCAGCAGATCAAAGATGGTCTTATCCATCCACTTAACTTCAGACCATAGATTGAATGACAGAACACTAGCAATCCCCAAGGCCCAGGTCACCCCTCCTGAGCTCAAGGCCGCCCGATTACGGCTCCACCCCTTGGTCTCAACCAGCCAGGCAACAACCGGCTCGATAATTGAGATTGCTGAACTCCAGGCCGCAAAAACCAGCAACACAAAGAACAACGTTCCAAACAGCACACCACCCGGCATCGCGCCGAAAGCAACTGGCAGCGTCTGAAAGATTAACCCTGGCCCGGCCCCCGGTTCCAATCCATTAGCAAAAACGATAGGGAAGATCGCCATCCCTGCCAACAGGGCGACTACCGTATCGGCAAGCGCTACCGTCAATGTCACTTTGGTAATTGAGACACTGTCGGGCAGATAGGCACCATAGATCATGATTGCCCCCATCCCCAAGCTCAAGGTAAAGAAGGCGTGCCCCAGTGCCGTCAACACCCCCTCGGTAGAAATCTTGCTAAAATCGGGATCAAACAGA
>Ga0233428_1003398_pt1 | contig 13595 bp, 12 predicted proteins | sample SI_118_April2016_4_FD_179890 | JGI IMG/M metagenome (GOLD analysis project Ga0233428, IMG submission 179890) | Seawater microbial communities from Saanich Inlet, British Columbia, Canada - SI_118_April2016_120_MG | ecosystem: Environmental > Aquatic > Marine > Inlet | place: Canada: British... | reverse complement strand
CAATACCAAGAGACCACACAGTGCGCTGGGCTATCGCCCACCGGCTCCAGAGGCCATCGTCCCGATGGACCTTAAACCGGTCATGCACTAACATTTACTCTGGACCACTCAAAGGGGGCCGACCAATTGAACCTGGAGAATGTTGATTGGGTAATTGTAGGTGGTGAAAGCGGTGAAAATTGGCGTCCGATGAAGTATGAATGGGTAAAAGACATAGAATGGCAGTGTGATGCTGCTGGCGTTAATTTTTACTTCAAGCAATGGGGGCATTGGCGGAACAATCCGCTGTCGAAGGCCGGTGGCTGGCAAAATGTTGAAAACAATGACATTACGGAAAATGGTGGGCGGAAATTGGATGGGGAAATTGTGCATGAGCACCCATCGCTGGAGAAAATCAAAAAAGTGTGGACGGCTGAAGCGGACCATTTCAACAAGTGGTTCAAGAAACAGGATTGAACGTTGAAGCACTATTTCAATGCCTTGCCGAGAGGCTCGGCATGGAATTGTAGAAAAACTGCAACGTCGACTGATCCACAATAAGATGGCACATTTTGGGAGCGTTAGAAATTCCGTGTCATTGCCCTCTGGAATATTACCATTGGCGGTCGTGTAAAGCGGCAGCAGAGAGATTTAATGCGTGTGTTGCGTCGATCGGTTGAGGTGGTACGGAAGGACCGGACACTACCTCAGAGCTTCATCGACCTCATCGCGAGGTTGACCGTTTCAATTAATTCATAGCAATCAACCGGTTTGGACAGAACTGAAAATACGTTCAATCCAGTTAACGTGATGCCTAGGTCGCCACTTACATGACCCGTCATAATGATAACGCAAATATTACGAGTATCATCTCCGGCCATTTCGGTGACAAGATCGACTCCCAGCCTGTGCGGCATGCGCAGATCAGCAACAACGACCTCGATTTCACGATTTTCCGAGATTGTTATCAAGGCCTCATCGACTGAACTCGCCTCGAATACCGTCAACCCTTCATCGATCAAGGCGTCCATCACCTCTTCTCGGATCTCAGCTTCATCATCTACGACCAGAACGCTAGGTTTCCCTTTGGCATCTTTCCTATCCATCACCATTGCAGTAACCTTTTGCAATAGGTAAACAGATTATGAACCGTGCGCCGCCGTTGTAGTTTTCCGCATTGATCGTCCCGCCCATATCGCGGATAATACCGAAGCTGACTGACAATCCAAGTCCGGTCCCCTTGCCTGCCTCTTTAGTTGTATAAAAAGGAGCAAAAATGTGTGTAAGATTTTTTTCTGAGATTCCATCACCGGTATCTGTAAATGTGATCACAATTTTCCCGTCGTCTGGCACAGATTGTACTCCAATTGATAGCCTTTTCTTTGATGCAATGTTCTTGAGGGCATCTTTAGCATTGCTCATCAGATTCAGGAAAACCTGTTCTAACTGAGTCTGATATCCGATGGTTGTGGGAAAAGTCTCTGCGTTCAACATTAAACAGTTGAGACACCTCTCAAATCTTAGTTCAATATTGTCAAGCCGAAGCTGTTCTCCCATCAGACTCATACTTGAATTCACCGCTTCTATTACATTTACAGTTTCCACTGGTTCATTTACTTCACGACCAAAGATTGCCATATGGTCAATGATCTTGGCGGCACGTTCCGTCTGGTCGGAAATACGCTCGAGCTTTTGTCGCATCAACTCCGGTTCAAGTATCCCTTTCTCCGCCTTACGAAGAATGTTGCCGGCCGCTAGACGGATCACGTTCAGTGGCTGGTTCAACTCATGCGCCATACCTGCCGCCATCTCGCCCAATGTGGCCAGCTTTGACGCCTGAATGACTTGTGCCTCGGAAACCTTGTTAGCAGTTATATCGGATATAATGAGGATGGTGCCAATATCAGGAAAGACTTGTTCATTGACGAGAACCGTCTTGCCGTCCTGCCTGAAAATCTCAATCGGGCCTTGAGGTTTATGATGCTGCGCTATTCGTTCTGCAATCCATTCGTCTTCCTTGGCATCACCTGCGAGTACCAATTCAGCTCGAACGTTGGCTCTCAGATAGTCTTCAAACAAAGTCCCCTGGGTTGTAAATTCAGCAATACTTTTATTCATTGCTCGAAAAGCCGTGTTGCTGAATACAATCCGGTCAGTAGTGTCAAAAAGGACGATACTTTCGCTCAGGTTGTTGATCGCCAGCATCAACTGGGTTAGCTCCAACTCGCGTTGTTTGCGCAGGTTGATGTTTTGTCCCACACCCAAATATCCTAGAAAATGCCCGTTTTTGTCATAAGTCGGTGATCCACTCACTTGGAAATAGTGGACCGATCCAGAAAGGCCCAACACTTCGAACTCGAAGTCTCTGAACGGCCTCATTTTGTCAATAGCATGTTCATATTGTTGCGGATTTGTAGAGAAGGATCGCGAAACGAACAATTTATCTATCCGTATCCCGATCAAATCCTCCTGTGATATTCCGACAATATCACTGAAACGGTGGGAAATATTGCTGAGGCGCAAATCGGTGCCTGTCTGCCAGGACCAGTCGGAAGCAATTTCAGATAATATGACTGCTTTTTCCTGATGATTTTTCAGTTCAGCCTTCGATAGATTCACGGTATGGACCAAATGAAAAAGCCTATCAAAAATCAAATTGACTTCGAAAATATTAGTCTTGGCCCAGTGAATATCGCTTCGGTCGGTTGATTCGGAAAATTGCTCAGTTATGTTGGCCAGTGTTAAAAGTGGTTGGGATAATTTTCTGCTGAAAACTGTTCCTGCAAATAAACTTATGATCATGACACCAAACATTATTGCTAGTTTCTCAATATAGTCCTTTTGAAGTAGATCTATGGCGTCAGTCATGGGTAACACCACCTTTACCTGCCAGCCGCTATTAACGAACACGGAGCTGCTCCTCGTCCAAAACGAGTTTCTCGCATGAACCATTGGCGGTAGTCCACTGTCAATGAGTTTGAGTTGGTGCGAACCGGCCTCCAGGATGAATTTGTCAATAGCAAAATTGCCCCTGCTTAAAACAGAATTGCCGTTGCCATCGAGTAGTTCGACATATGCTACCTTGTTGGGTCCATTATCAATATTCATTGCTTTAAAAATTTTTGCTGAAAAGGAGGCGACTAGGCGTCTTCCGTTGCTTAACGCAGCAACAGCTGTAAAATGTGGTTCGTCGGTGATGTTATCGCTATGGAATACGGATAGCAGGGCTGGTTCCTCAGGGCCAGGCAGGAGCATCTCCAAATACTCTGAGGCCCCTGGCCTCATCTCTAGGTGAGAAAATAGTATTTTTCCTTTAGCATCATGGATTGCAATGTTGATAAGACCGGACATCGCTCCAGTTACCCAATCACCAACGTTGCTTCTCAATCTATCCTGTTTTCGATCAGTGAAAAAAATCTCAATCTGTGATTGGAGAAAAGATAAGTTGGAATTGAGTACAATCCCAATTTGATGCGCTACGTCGTTCGCCACAAGCAATGCTTGGAGATTTATATTTTCCAGTATTTCGTCCTTTTTCCCCTGAGAGGACATAGCCATGGAGATCAAAAGAGGCAGAATGATGAACGCCGAGATGATATTGTTTATCGAACTGCGCATTGACCAAGTGGCACCCACCGGATCTTCGCCCGAAGGGGTTGTCAACCGGAGGAGCGGCGTAATTTGGACGAGCAGGTTGGCAAAGACAACGTTGAAGATGCCGTTGACAGACTGTTTCAGGGCAATCAATAGCACGGACATTTCCGGAAGGCCGAGTTGGTAGAAATAAAACACCGCGACCAAAGGCATGCCAACTAGCAGCCAAAATCCAAGATCTGCCAGAACAAACCATTCCTTTTTCAGGAAGCTGGTGACGATGCCGACTGTAAATGCTTCCAGCCCAAAGATGACGAACGCATAGGGATGACCCCAAAGAAACAAGGTGTAGGACCCAATCACCAGTCCGGCCAATGCTCCCCAGAGAGGGCCAGTGATACGAATGGCGATCATTGTTGCAATGCCGCCGAACAGGAAGTTTACGCCAAAATAAAGCTCGATGTTGAAATGATTGCCGAGAAGCCCTAGGGCGGTCAAACCGAACAGGGTTCTCACGCCCTTCGCATCCGGTATCCGGCAACAATCTCTGGCGAGTGCCAACAAGCTACCTTCAATATTCTGGACGTTGCTCCTCATGTCGCGCGCCACCCATGCGGGATGGACAGAGTAACCTTCGTGCCCACCCCTTTCCGGCTCTGTATCTCCATATGACCGCCATTTAGCTCTGTCATCAGCTTTGATATGTTCAACCCCAGACCAAGTCCATAGACTTCTTTTGAGTAACTTCCATCAACCTGCCGAAACGGCTCCATCGCGATTAGTCGTTCCTGTTTCGTCATTCCCCTCCCACTATCGGAAACCGTAACCTTAATAATTGGGCCACTTACAACAGCGGCTACAATGATGTCTTCGCCTTTGTTTGAGAACTGGATTGCGTTGCTGAGCACATTGCCGATCGCCTGAACAAGACATCTTTGATCCGCTGTCACGATGGGTAAGGACACTCGTTTTTCAACGACGATATCAATGAAAGACTTTTTTGCTTGTGGTTTGTAGACCGCAACAACCCTGTCGATCACATCCGAAACATCGACATCAGTGCTGACCAACTTAAAATCGCCGTTTTCCATGTCAATGAGTTCCAAGATAGTAATGACGATGGCCAGAAGTTTTTTACCCTGTGCTGCGATTATGCTGCCGGCCTCGGCGGTGTCCTCTTTGCTGTTCTCCATATTGGTCATGGCCATCAACTCTGAAAAGCCAATAATGGCATTTAGGGGTGTTCTTAGTTCATGACTAATCAGCATCAAAAACTCGGTCTTGGCTTTGTTGGCGATCTCCAGCGCGCGATTACTTTCACCAAGTTTGGTGTTGAGAGATGTTAGCTCCGCGGTTTGGTCTGCCACCTTTTGCCTGAGCATACCCTGAAAGCACTTCTCCATCTGCCGCAATCCAAGGGCTTCAGAAACCTTGACGGTTGCCGCGATTAGCGCCGTGGCTTCAACTGGTTTTAGCAAAAATTCCATCGCGCCGAGTCTCAGCGCATCGATGGGTTCCTTTCGGCCGGCATGTCCTGTCATGATAATCACACCCAGACCACGGCTTTCGGGCAAGATTTGACGCAGCCGCCTGATCATCTCCAAGCCGCCCATACCGGGCATTTTCAAGTCAGAAATAACAATCGAAATCCCTGCCTCTGCTCGCAGCATGGAAATAGCCTGATCTGCATCCCGCGCGACGTCGCAGGTGAACCCGGCATCTTCCAGAATGGCCGCCATTTCTTCGCAAATTTCCTGCTCGTCATCGATGATGAGAACACGAGAAAGGTAATTTGACTGAATATCTTCATCACAGATAGCCACCCCGTCTTTGGACCAACCTTCGGCGATTGCTGGTAGCCTCGCGCGAGAAACGTCAAGGGCAGTTAACCTTGTTTCAGCATGCTTGGTCATGAAGTCTGGAAAATCCATAAGGTGTTCTCTCTCAACTCGTTAATAGATCAACAACCGTCATATTTGGCGGATTGTATTGAGATTTGTTGCGAATGAAGCGAGCGATACCGTTAATCGCAAGAGGTTTTTTCAAGATGGCGAACGTCATCGTGTTATTTGTTGTCGCCACGCGGCAAAAATCGTCCAGGCCGGACATCATGATAAAAATGGTGTCCGGCAGGAAATAGCGCATGGTTCTCACAGCAACGAGGCCGTTAATGCCCGGCAGTGAATAATCCATCAGGACGTAATCTGGTCGGTTTTCCCGCGCCAGTTTTACCGCATCTTCACCGTTTAATGCGGTCAACACGATTAACTCCATATCCCGTAGAACGTCAGCAATTTCATCAAGAGCATCTCCATCATCATCGACGACCAGTACTAAGTCGCCTGAGCGAATATTTGAATTTGTCATAGCTCACTGCCTCTGCTGGTTCTTATTTCGCCACCCAACAATACAGATACTTTGTGCTGGCAATGTGCAAACAGTGTATAAATTTGTGCAAGTATTGTCTAAGTTTGTGGGAACCGTAATTACCGGATATGAAACACCGTGGCCCTGCTGAAGACCCAAACCATTCTTGTGCTTGATGACGATCCAGATATTCGCGAGGAAGTCTGTGACGCCCTTGATGGTGATGGCTTCAAGGTGCTTGCCGCAGAAAATGGAACAAAACTCTGGGCTTTGGCCAAATCAAATCATATCGATCTGTTTATTCTGGATCTGACGCTTCCCGGCGAGAGTGGCTTGGCCCTTGTGACCAGAATCCGACAGAAATCCGATGTCGGCATTATCATTGTAACCGGCAAAACTGGGGAGACAGATCGGATCGTCGGACTGGAGATCGGTGCCGATGACTATGTCACTAAGCCATTTAGCCCCCGTGAGCTTGTCGCGCGCGTCCGAACGGTCCTCCGACGAACCAGAGGAAATGTTTATCCGGGCATGACGCGGGAACCGGCGGGTAAAGATATTGCCAGATTTGGCAACTATCTGCTGGATATGGGGGCGCATCATTTGAAAACCGTTGATGGCGAAGAGGTTCCTCTTACGACAGCCGAATACGAACTTCTAAAAACGTTTGTTGAAAGGCCAAACCGGGTGCTGTCCAGGGAATTCCTGCTAGACTCCATCCATGGAAGGGAATGGGCGGGATACGACCGGAGCGTGGACGGTCTGGTCAGCAGGCTGCGACGCAAGTTAAAGCCAGCGGCCAATGAGGTGCAACTTTTTGCAACCATTCGAGGGGCGGGTTACATGTTTACCGGCGCCGTCAGGCGGAATTGAGGCTCAAGGAATTGGATCGAAGGTGTAGTAATAGCGACCTTATCTGACAGTTATCGGTTTTGACGCGGCGTTTGTCAGATCAAGTTTGGTCTATCAACTTTTCCTTCCAGATACGTTTGCCGTGCTGCAGGATCTGTATGGGCGTGCGGCCCAAACAGACTTTGCCCTGTTGAGTGCATTCATTGTTGTAGTAATCGATCCATTCGTCCAGATTGATTTGCAACTGCTCGATGGTCTCATGGATATCCTTGCGGAAGGCAACCCTCTCGGGCAGTGCCTGATAAAAATCCTGCAGGATGGTTTTGTGGGAGCGTTCACAGATGCCATTGGTCTGGGGTGATTTCACCTTCGTCTTTGTGTGTTCGATATCATTGATGGCCTGGAACAGCTGGTAGTCATGTCGGTCGGCACGTCCACTATATTCCGTTCCCCGGTCCGTCAGGATGCGTAGCACAGGCTGGTCATCTTCTTCATGGAATGGCAGCACATTGTCATTCAACAAGTCTGCAGCGGTGATTGGCGTCTTGGGTTTATTGAGTTTCGCCTGAGCCGTTTTGGCCTAGGTGTCGACGTAGAAAGTACCTTGAGAGCCAAGGTATCTGTGAAGCTGCGTGTCGATCTCGCCCGAGGCCTCGTCATCCAGTTTCTTCTTCTCCAGTACCTCAACGCCGCCATCTTCCACGGCACTAAGGTAGCGGTAAAATGTGTCATGCGACAGGCCAATGATCTGGCAGGCCTTTGAGACGTTGCCAAGTTCTTCAGGCAGATTGAGAAGGCCGGTTTTATGACGGATGATCTTTTCGCTAATCTGTAACTTGAGGGAGATTTTTCAATGCGTTTCAATAATTTGGTTTGCGCCGTTATCAAAACTAGTAACCCTCTCCTTTTTCAAGGAGCGGTGTCAGATCAGATCGGAACTACATCAAAGGAGCATTACGTAACGCTGTCTGGTCATGATCAGTTGTTAAGGGCACCGCCATCATGCCGCAGCGAGTCCGGCAACCAGAATGTAACAGTTGTGCCCTCGCCCTTCGTTCCCTCAATGGTCAATTTCCCGCCATGCATCAAAGCCATTAATGAGGCTTCGGCCAATCCCTGCCCTGAGCTTTTCAACATCTCGCCAAGCCTGGGTCGAAGAGGCGTGAACGGTGCGAGAGCCGGGGCGGTCATCTGCTCATCCATACCCACACCGTTGTCGTGGATCGAAATCACAATCCACGGGGCCACCTGGCGAATGGCAATCTTGACTTCTGAAGCTTGAGGTGAATACAGGACTGCATTCTCGACAACCTCATACAAACCGCGCACAAAACGCTCCTTGTTCACATACAGGTTTTGCATACGCCCATCGACATCATAGGTCATCATCTTCTGCTCAATGTCGTAGACCAATCGTGTTCGACGCTCCTTCACCGTTTTGCCAAGTCGTGAAATCACCGCTTCCATTATTTCGTTTACGGTGACAGAATGCCAGCGCATTCCCAGATAACTTTCTGCGGACGCGGGAGAACGAAGTTTATCCAGATATTGCAACAATTGGTCCGAAACCTGTTGCACTTCGTTGGCGACAAACTGCTTTTCAAGCCCCCCATTATCCAGGCCGCTCGCCAAATCTGAAAGCGGTAAGCTTATGCCTTGGACATCACCAGCAATCTGATCAACAAAATTTCGTGCAGTTTGACGGTCAACGGCAAGCCGCCCCTCCAAATTGGCAAGACTGCGGGAAACAGATTTGGCACGACGATTCACAGCTTCCATAACGTCAAATGCCTGTATTGCTTCAATTTTTTCATCGTGCCTAAGCACATGTTGACTTCGCGCCCTTTCGACGGAGATGGCCAAGGCTATTGGATCCAATGGCTTTTCGAGCATGTCGACAAACTTCGAGCCAATAGCTTTTTTAAATACTTCTTTCCCGGCATGTCCGCTTACTCCGACAATTTCAATCGGACGCCCAGATCGAGTAATCGAGTCTGCCAAGGCAAAGCCATCCTGACCTGGCATCCTGATATCAGTGATGACAATGCCAATCTCTGGTCTGGTTCTTATCTGTTCTTGTGCCTCAAAAGCATTTGTAGCTGAATAGACGGGATAGCCCATATCGTCAATAATATCGACCATTTCGACAACCGCATCCGGTTCGTCATCAACAACGAGAATGCCGACGCCCGGAATTATGCTCTGTGTTTGCTCGGAAGTTGTGTTCAATAAGTGTCTCCTCTTGGGTCAAACCTGATCAGGCAATAGAACAAATCCATACTCGCCATCACAGACAAAGAGTGAAGAGGCGGAAGTTCTATCGTCCCGGGGTGAAAGGGTGGTAAAATCTCCGCCGTTACGCATGTTTGGAGGGACTCCCTGCCATGTACAAACCAATTCTAACAACAAATATTGCAACAAGTGTGTAAATCTTATGCAATTTTGTGCAAATTGAAGGTTCGATTTTCATCGTCCCTTTCGCCCTGGATCGACAAAAAATAAGTATCGAAGCGACGGAGGTGAAACATGCGTGTCTTAGAACTCACACTGGCTCCTGAACTGTGCGACTAGGATTAACGACCCAGACATTCTACGTTAGGCGGTAAAAGGCTTCTCGCGTTCGAAAGAGTGGCAGAGGAAATGAGACAGGTGCTCAAACGCAATGGGTTCAACCGGCTTCCGGGCAGCACTCGTGTAGGTAATATCCATACCAAAAGATTTACCAAGCAGGTACCTGTCATAATACCCAGATGGACACTAAATTTCTGACATTCAGGGACAATCAGGGCCAGAAATCCATCCAGAGAGCCACGCCGAGCAACCTCCAAGCCTCCTCCAAGCCTCCGGAGAAACACATTCCGGGACAGGCGACATAATGACACCCATACCTAAAATGGTACCGGCCAACACCATGACGGGCTACAATGACTTTTTATAGAGTTTGTGATCGGGGACTGCTTCAACATAAGAATATGGGCAATGGCAATCCACAGCGATTGGTTCATTTTGATTTATTGAAGTCCGCTTCTGGCTGAGGCTGTTGAAAAAGTCCTTTTCGATGATTGTTGTGAATTTTCTTGTCCGTAGAGCGACATTGTGCACCATCGACACGAAGGGACCGGCAGAGAAAGTCAAAACATCGTCCTGACGGTGCTTAGAACCGTGAAGACGACCTCTGGAGCCGATCGTCCATCGCAAAACAAAATCGGGCAAATTCTCGCATCACCCATCAGCGACTTTTTCAACAGCCTCGGCTAACAATCTCCGTTGTCACCACCATCATTTTACTTCCGCTCTGGACGGCTAAACGGACATTAACGCCCAATCTGCCGACAACTGGGTGACTTGTCGAGGCGTCATTTTGACTGAATTTCCACTTCCACCGATAAATACATGTATCAAAACCATAGAGGTGAAACATGCGAGCATTTGAATTCATGACAGAACAAGGGGTGCGAAGACCAATTCAGTCTCTTCGTCACCTGAACAAACTGAAGGGAATGGCAAGGGAAAGAGAAGCATCACATGCCAAACATCTGGAGCTTGTCAGATTAATGTACGCCAATCCAGAAATTGAAAACCGCAAAATCGACCTAGAGAAATCCCGACTTGAACTCGAACAATTGAAGGCAGAAATTTCTGCAACCAAATCAGAGACTAAGACCGAAGCTATCGCAGCAATATCAGACCTGACCAATTCAATCCAAACCAATCGACAAAAGAAATCCGAACATATTTCGGCGATGGCAAAATCTGCCATAAAAACCCGAAGAAACCGATCGACTTTTTGAAGGTCTGTGCTAGACCAGCGGTTGAAAGCGGCACAGACAATAGTCACCGGCGCGATGGTACATGCTATCGGGATAGTCTGAACTGTTGGTCAATGCCCGGTGTTGCTTCAAAATCAAATCAAAAATAACTTGACCGTGTCGTGTAACACGACCGCGCCAAACTTGTCGTGTAACACGACGTTTGTGGAGCGACCGTTGAATTCTTCGGTCGACTTTGACAAAACCGATGTTATCGTCAGAGAATGGAAATCTGCCTTGAAATCATGAGCAGGATTTTCATCAAAAACCAACCTCCAGAATTTCAGTTTCAAATTAATAAATACATATGTGGGGAGCCACGGTCGGGACTTGCAATCCAGAACCGGGTTTCACGTCAACCATTGGGCTCCCCTATATTTTGATGACGTGAATGATATTAATAATGGCGTGACATTAACATTTGAAACTGACGTGTTCACGCCTCCCATAACAGGAGGTTTTTTTATGGAAATTTTCGACAGCGACTATTCGGTTGCAGAAGACATAATCAGAGGACTATCACTTGATGAACTAGTCCATGCTAAAAACGACAATCCAAATGATACATTTTGGGGCGAATACATTGAGATTAAAAAAGAACAGATGGGTTTATGTGATTTAGGTAGGTCGATTTCACTAGATCAGCCAGAAATTTTGAACGAAGTAGACCGTGTTCGCATTAACTGTATTAACAAAGAAACAGAACTAACTGTTAATGGGAACACGCCTAGCTCGCTTCGCTCCCAGGTCGCGGCCTTCCCAACTAACAAGATTGCTGACGCATCGCCCGTTGGGCACTTAACAGTCGCTTCACTCCAAGATAGAGACAAAGGTTTATCTGCTGCTGGCTTGTCAGGATATTCAAATGGCCGTGTTCCTATTAACACGAACGCAAAAGACTTCTTTCACTACCTAAAAATTGATTGGTTTGATAATGGCAAATCGACAAAAGGCATAAGGATTAATGCACAACACAAAGTTAAAGTTCAATTCAAATTTGATGAAGATAGCGACTACAACGAATGCACAGGTAAAATTTGTGCTGAGAACCGATCTTGGAAAAGGACAATTGATATAAAAAATCCATTCTATGCTGGTGTGTTTGAATGGTACCAAGACTTTGCTTTAGAGTTTTCATCTTCAAATGGTTATCATTACACCCACAAACCTAGACTTGGCCATGTGTATATTGATAACAAAACAAGAATTGATGAAGCTGCCATAATGTTCTTCAAAGTGGAATTCAAACCGACAATTATAAAATTATGGGTTGATGGAACAGAACACTTTTTTGAATTGGATGATGAAAGCCCAAGCGGTCAGGACAAATGCAAATCATTGAAAGCCAGATACTTTTTCAAAGGGCAATCAGTTGCGGAGAAGAAATCACCTGTGTCTTTCAAGGCAGCATTTGGCAAGTAATTGAAATACCAGCTTATCGACAGAGGCCAACGGGAATATCTTGTGAAAACAGCAAAAATTCCCGTTGGTCTTCAATGGCTTCAAAAACCGGAATTCCCTGTCGGCATACTTGGGCACTGCCGCATTGAAAACTGCGTGAAATCAGCCCTGACAAGCCCATAAATATGATCGCTGCCACATGTGCCCGATCACTGCCGAAGGCTACTGACACGCTCGTACAACTGCGTCGAGCCTTTGTTATTGCGTATGGCTGGGATGTGGCTGCGGCACAGAGGTCATTTCCCAAATACAAGTTCATTCTTTGGGCAACATCAAAAACATTAAATTTTGTGCAATAAAATCAACGTAGTATTTGAGGTGAAATATCAGCATAGCCAAAGGTTCCCAATCATAGGCCATTGAAAACAACCGATTTTGATAAATACAAATGAACGATGAGCTCGAACTGATCCCAAGGATCGGCAGCAAAAGATCGAACGCACACTGATCCGGTTCATCGACATTTTGGTGTGCGACGAGTGTGCGTAGACCAGTTTACAAGATCGATTTGAATTACCGCACTCCCAGACAAGGGAGATTTTTCATGAATGAATTATCCAACGGAAATATAGAAGAGGCTTTTCCAAAAATCAGAGCTGAATTTGAAAAACGAAAAAACATGACCGGCCTAGAAATCCTCAACAGTTATGAAGAGCAATGGGAGGCATACGGCACGATGAGTGACCGTCAAAAAATCTGGTTACAGAAACAACTTGATAAAAGTTGGTTGGCCATAGGCAAGAAGGCTGCCATTGCCAACGCTGTACATATAGATGATCTGAGGTCGAAAAATGTTCCTTTGCAAGTTGAAACTCCAGCGGAAGATGCCAACGATTTACTCGATGCCATCATAGTTCAAAAACTGGCGGGGCTGGGGAAGGTGATTGTCGATGAACAGCAGGTTATTGCATTGTCTGCGATGCTTGATGACATCAAACTGATTTTGAAGGATTTGTCACGTTGATGGTGTTGTGGTGATATTGCACTGATAGTTTCCGATCGACTTCACGATCATCGGCATTACCGTTGAAGCATTAGCAACGATGGAGAAAGCCAATGACAATCCTTTCGAAACTGAACCTCAGCGATATGTCCCGTTCAAAGATGATTGCTTCGCCAGAAGCACGACTGCGTCACAAGATGCTTGCTGCATTGGAAGAACAAATCACCGCAGCTAATGCTGACAAGAACGGTGAAACATATGTGAAACGTGCTTTACGCTCGGTCACAGATCAGGAAACTGGTGAGCAGGTAAAACGTGAGGTTCCTGTTCGTTTCAAACGCTGGTGGTGGACTGATGCCAGCAACGGCAAGGCCTTCATTCAGCTTCGCTATGGCAACAAGCCATTGGAACTTGCGAAGGGCAAGCCGACGATTGAATTGAAAAACGCGAGGGTGTTCAGAATTCCGTGTCACTGGCATAGTTTAAATATCCAACACGTCGTCTAATCTGCCTTCAAAATAGATTGAGAGTTGGGACAATGTCAAATTCCAGTTTTGCAGTGACATCGTCCATTTTTGGGAAGCGTTTTG
>Ga0233428_1003394_pt1 | contig 13608 bp, 18 predicted proteins | sample SI_118_April2016_4_FD_179890 | JGI IMG/M metagenome (GOLD analysis project Ga0233428, IMG submission 179890) | Seawater microbial communities from Saanich Inlet, British Columbia, Canada - SI_118_April2016_120_MG | ecosystem: Environmental > Aquatic > Marine > Inlet | place: Canada: British... | reverse complement strand
GTTGGGGGGGGCATACTGTTTCAGGTAGGTCGTTGCGGGAGATTCTGCCGTGGATAGACTCATCGTATGGTTCCTGTTGTCCTGTTCGATCAATCCCCCTATCATCCACCATTCTCAAACAAAGGAAAACCACCCAATGGCCAGAAAAATAAAAATCTATAGTACCGGCAGCTGCCCTCGTTGTGATAAATCCAAACAACTACTGGATAAATGGGGAATCTCCTATATTGAGGTACGGGTTGATCAGTCTCAGAAGGGGTTGAAAGAGATGTTAAAGCGAACCAATAACGCCCGCACTGTGCCACAAATTTTTCTCGGAGATGACCCTATTGGGGGGCTGGATGAGTTGACCGAGGCTCATATGGATGGGGAGCTGGAGGGTATTGCCTGAATTCAGGGAGTTGGTCGACACTGGCTCAACTGCTGTCGATAGCTAACGCGGGTATTGTTGACTCTACTGGCCACCCGCATCAGGCGTGGATTGTTCTTATAGCCCTGACGCAAGAAACCCCGATGCCCCTCATGGTAGACGAGATAGAGGTTATACCCATCACTACGTGAAATCTGCAGACTACGGTGGGCACGATTAAGATACCAGCCCACAAAATCTACTGCATCCTCAAACTCATCCCGCTCTCCGTCACTATTTCCGGTTCGTTGCTGGTACTCCCCCCAGGTGGGGTCAAGTGCCTGTGAGTAGCCATACGCCGAAGAGAGTCGCTTTCCGGGAATAAACCCAAAATGGTACCTGCGTGGTGCCTCTGCATCCCCCACGAAACGGGACTCATGGCGAATCACCGCCATGAGCAGCTCCTGGGAAATCCCCCAGCGCTTCTCTGCTGCCATCGTGGCCTGCTCCCATTCAGGTCTCTGCTCATAGATCGAGCAGAGATTCTCTTCATCAAAAGGAGAGGGGGTACAACCGACCAGCAGAGTCGAGCAAAATAGCAACAGGGAAAAATAGGATAGACCATTCATACTGGAGTAATTTAACCCTATCCTTATCGATCAATTCAAGAATCAATCTCAAAAAACTGATATACAGTGGATTGGCTTTGCGGGTAGACTCGTTCCACTGACTGACCAGAAAGGGGTATAAAAAATGAGAAAAACAGAAAAAATAATTACTACACTACTGCTCTTACTCCCCCTCTCAACGCTTGCTGACGGGCTCTGGGCGCACCATGAAGTTGAGGAGGAGTTTGATACCATCAAGGAGTATATCGAAGAGGGAATCACGAACCAGGGGCTGGTCGTTGCCCATCGCTCTGATGTGGGAGGCATGTTGGAGAGAACCGGCAAGGACCTGGTTGCCAAGGTCAGTAAGATCCACAGTACGGTGGAAGAGAAGGCACGCTCAATGATCAAAATTGCACGCGAAAAGATAGGGATTGAAGAGGGTAATGGGGCTGAAACGGATGCTCCCGCTAGCGAGGCAGCAGCCAGTGCAACCTTTACTCGCTCTGAGGTGATTGAGTTTTGTAGTGCCACACTCTCACGCAAGATGACCGATGCAGACCCCGCCAACGTAATTTTCTGCCCCTACTCGATTGCACTCTATTCCACCACTGCAGCCCCGAATATCGTCCATATCTCTTATCTACAACTCTCAAAGATCGGCTCTTCAAGCTCTCGTGAGGTGCTGTTGGAGGTTGAGGCGATGCTCAGCAAAATCGTCACTGAGGCAACGGAGTAATCCATGATGAGAGCACTATCGTTTGCCGTCTCTCTTCTCTCAGCTATTACTGTCACCACAGCGGTGGCAACGACTCCCGTCGAACCTGCCCCCGACAAACTGGTACTCAAAGAGCTCCGCCACACCGCTCCAATACCCGACTTCAGTAGCATTAAAAATATATCCATCCGTAAACAGGCATTTATTAAGATGATTGCGGCGCACTCACGTCCTATCCTCCACAATATTGAAAAGAAACGGACTATTCTGCTGGCACTCTACTTGCGTTACCGTGCCGGAGACCCACTCAGCGCGGATGAAAAAGAGTGGATCATGAACCATGCCCGCCATCTGGAGATCAAACAGTTTGACTCCGACCGCCACTCCCACTGGCTTCAGGTGCTCAAACGGACAGACTCTATTCCACTCTCCCTATTGATTGCCCAGGCCGCCATTGAGTCAGCATGGGGAACCTCCCGTTTTGCCCGTGAGGGAAATAACTACTTCGGTATCTGGTGCTCCACACCCGGCTGTGGCATTGTTCCCAAACAACGGGCCGATGGTGCCACCCACGAGGTAGAACGCTATCCTGATCTGCACACAGCGATCAAAAAATATATCCATATTCTCAATACCCGCAGCGCCTTTGAGGCGCTACGTAAACTACGTCACCAGCAACGTAGCAACCTACTTAGCCCCTCCGGCACACTACTACTGAAGGGGCTCGACCTCTATGCCAGAAATGGTGAACACTATATGTCGCTGCTAGAGAAAATCATTTCACAGAACCAGCTTGGGCAGTACGACTAGCCCTCTAGTTTCGCAGAGGCTTAATCAGCCCCCCCTAAACCACCATTTTCTGCTATTCTCACCGCTCTGATTGATTGACCTTAACAGGGTAGACTACCGCTATGAAGACAACTATTCGTATCACCAGCCTGTTCATTGCAGCGGGCCTGTTCTGCACCACGACGGCCTCGGCCCAATGGTTTGGCCCCTGGGGTAATGAAAATGATCTGGCCACAGCCTGGGGGTTGGAGCCCAGCACACTGGATGACCCGGATGAGGGACCGGGTGAGACCATCGATTACAACACCATTGACCCTCCCTTCAACATGAATGTGGGGTCAGGCAGCAATCATCGTCAGCAGGCCGCGCCTCGACAGCGCATACGCCCGATGCCTGTTGCACCCACCATAGCCGTACCGAAAGTTGCCCCCCCAAAAGTGGCAACCAAGGCTGTGCCAAAACCCCCGTCAGTCCCGGTAGTCACACCGAGACGCAAACCACAACCGCCTTCCAGCCCCCGGACGATAGCCAAACCAAGAATCCCTCTGCCTCCACCCAGAGCAAACCGCTTCGCCCCTCCACCAAGACCAAACGACTACTATCGCCAAAGAGCAGCTGACCCACGTCAATATGGCTACCGTCCTCCGAGACCACCAATGCCTTTCTACGCGCCTCCGCCTTTCCCTCCCATACAGGCTCCACGACGCGCACCTTACCCTTACTATCGGCGCTAAATCTCTACTGGAGACCTCCCTCTAACAAGGAGAAGAGGGGGAGACTACTTTTTTTCAGGCTCATAGCCACACTGTAGTGGACACCCCATGCAGCGGGGCTGTTTTTTGCAGAAAGCCTTGGCGTGAGCGACAATGAGACCATGTAACTCATTGAAAATAACTATTCGTTCGGCCTCTTTCCACGAGGAGAAGGCGCCCTCTACAAACTGCTGGAGCTGTTGGTACGGGCTCTTTTGCGGATACCATCCCAAACGCTCAAAGAGCCTACGAGTATAGGTATCGATCACAAAAACCGGCCGTTGGAAAGCGTATAGCAGCATATCATCTGCGGTCTCCGGCCCGACCCCATGAACCGCCAACAGCGCCTCACGCAGAGGGACGGTCTCTAGCGCTGATAGCGCCTGTTCTCTTCCATTATACCAACCGCAGAATGCCTGCAGCCGTTTCGCCTTGAGATTGAAATAACCGCAAGATCGAATCACCTCTGCCAGCTCATCCTGCCCGATTGAGCAGATCGCGGCGGCACTCATTAACCGGTGCTGTTTGAGACTGGCTATCGCCACCTCGACCCGCTCCCAGGCCGCATTCTGGGTCAGGATCGCCCCAACCATCACCTCAAAAGGGGTCTCAGCCGGCCACCACTGTTGAGGACCATAGTGGTCCTGAAGGCGATAGTAGAGGGCAACCGGATCAGCTTCTTTTCCCATCTCTTCTGGAGTACTTGTGAGAACTCTTGCTGGAGGGTTTGTGGCGAATCCGACTTTTAGCTGGCGCACCCTTTTTTCCTCTGACAGCCTCCTTACTCACCGGTGATTTCAGTTTGAGTGGCTCACTCACCTCCACCCCGGCAATCCCCTGCAGTAGCCGTACCTCTTCCAACTCCAGCTCACGACTCTTACCCATCCGCACTCTGGAGGTGAGCACAATGGGGCCGTAGCGAACCCGCATCAGGCGACTTACAGTCAACCCTACCGCCTCCCACATCCGGCGCACCTCACGATTACGCCCCTCCTGGAGTACAACATGGTACCAGTGGTTAACCCCCGCCCCCCCTGAGTCCACAATATCCGAGAAGTGGGCCCTGCCATCCTCCAGCTCCACGCCACTACGCAACTGTTCCAACTGTTGATCACTTGCCATCCCGAGAGTACGTACCGCATACTCTCGTTCTACCTCCGCTGAGGGGTGCATCAGATGATGTGCCAGATCCCCATCGGTAGTGAAGAGTAGCAACCCGGAGGTGTTATAGTCGAGTCGTCCCACGGCAATCCAACGCGCCCCGCGTAACTTGGGCAGATGGTTGAATACAGTATCCCGCCCCTGTGGGTCTTTTCGGGTAGTCACCTGTCCTGCCGGCTTATGGTAGAGCAATACCCGGGACTTTCGACTCTCTCCCGGTCTGGGGAAAGGGTGAAGCTGATCCCCATTGAGGCGGATCTCATCCTCTGCGCTAACCCGTACCCCAAGGGTCGCAGGCTGACGATTAATTTTGATTCTACCATCGCGAATCCACTGCTCCACCTGACGGCGAGAGCCGATACCTGCTCGTGCTAACACTTTCTGCAGGCGCTCTCCATCAAGGTTCGTTGTCTGTGCGTCATCCTTTTCAATCTCTGGCGCTGTTTTCCGGGATGTTTCCAGGGGGATACCGGAATCTGTTGTTGGCTGTTTACTCATTCTCCCTCCATCTGCTCATTAACAATCAGGCGCAAATCTACCCGCTGTCCACTCTCCGTGGCTTCATCCTCACTCACGACCCCCAGCTCAAACTCCTGATTGAGTGGGCCCAGCTCCTTTAACTCCATCAGAGTAGGCATCTCATCCAGTGCCTTGAGCCCAAAGTAGTCGAGAAACTTCCGGCTGGTTCCATACATCGCCGGGCGCCCTGGTACATCACGATGCCCCAGCATCCGTACCCATTCCCGCTCCTGCAGGGTCTTCATGATGTTACTACTGACCGCCACACCACGAATCTCCTCGATCTCACCACGGGTGATGGGCTGGCGGTAGGCAATCAATGCCATTGTCTCCAGCAGTGCCCGAGAGTAACGCGCCGGCTTCTCTTCCCAGAGCCGGTTGATCCAGGTAGAGAGCTCCTGCCGTACCTGCAACCGCCAACCGCTGGCCACCTCTACAATCTCAACACCCCGCCCCTCATAGTCGTCCTGAAGCTGCTGCAACACCTCTAGAACCTCTCTTTTATCAGGCCGAGCATCTTCTTCAAAAAGAATCAGTAATAGCTTGATGCTGAGAGGCTTTCCTGATGCCATCAACGCAGCTTCAATAATGTTTTTCAGATTAGTTTGCATGCTCAACTCTCTTAGTGCGTCACCCTTGATTGTAAGGGCACCTCAAAAAATAGTAATTTTTCAGCGGTGCCCATAATACACCATCCCACCCGTATCGCGGTTACCTCAACGGATATTCCGGGAGGAGCTTGGGTGTACTTTCGCGATTCAACTGAGGATTCCGGGTTTATTAGATGCTATACTCTGTATCCAGAAAACATGGCCTATTAGGTAAATTTATCATAACATTTCCCTCTAGGTGGCTGTCCGAGAATAGAAGCCGTAGCGAAAATCACAGAAAGATTATAAGGTGAGTTTATTGAATGAGGCGAATAGTGTCGCTATTTAACGAGTTCAATAAGCTCAGATTATGATCTTTATGGGATTTGCAGTAGGTTCTCTATTCTCGGACAGCCACCTAGGTTCCCCGCTAACTGGCTCATCAAGAGCATGACCACCAAGGTACTCCCCTCCCTTTGAGAGAGCTCATTGATAATCTGCTTTTAGCTGGAATACCCATTGCCGCTGTTCTCTTCTGGTTCAGCAGTATGCGTGCCCGTGAGCGGGCGGTTACCGTCTGTCGACTCACCTGTAAAAGTTATGGTGCTCAACTTCTGGATCAGACCGTCTCCCTCTATCGCATCAGGCTACGGCGAAACTCCCGTGGACGTCTGCAATTTTATCGCAGCTACCGCTTTGACTATAGCTATGATGGCCTGCAGAGAATGCAGGGCTCACTCTCTATGCTTGGCCCCTATTCTGACCTGATTCACCTTGACCCTCCCGATCATCCAGAGGAAAATCTAACCACTCAAACAGACGGAATCCATCTACAGTAGGGGGCCCTATGGTAAAAATAGTGATCTTTCTGGCACTGATCATGGCAATCGGTATAGCGATTGCTATTCGTAGAAACCGTAGAGCGGAAAACAAGAATAAGGATTGAGTAATAGTCTTGAATAGGCTATAATATGCCGCCTCAAACAGGCCATTCTGAGTGGTCGAATTGATCCAATTAAAAATAAGAACAGGATTTATTATATGTTTTCACAGAATATTGGCTGCGAGGATGCTAAACAGCTACTCAGTGAGGAGAATGGTCAGTTGGTGGATGTTCGCACCCCAATGGAGTATGCCCAAGGGTGCCTACCCGAGGCGGTCAATGTTCCTCTGCAATCGATTCAGAGCGCTAACGAACTGCTGGACCGAGAACGCCCTATCATCCTCTACTGCGTCAGTGGAGCCCGCACCAGAATGGCTAAAAGCTACCTAGAGTCGATGGGATTTGAGAATGTCCATGACCTCGGCTCATTTCGTAACTTTATGAGCTGCTAATAATAACCTCAGACATCCTCTCCAGGATGGTCGACTAAACCGAAAAATAGCTGATGAAAATTTTCTGTGGTACGGTGATCCACCTCATCAAGATCCCAGCCACGTAGTTCAGCCACTGCTCCTGCCACCTCACACAGATAGGCGGGTTGATTGGGTTTACCTCGATAGGGTACAGGAGCCAGATAGGGGGAGTCGGTCTCGATAAGCAGCCGATCCTCCGGAACTTTTTTTACCACCTCACGCAGTGCCGCCGCACTGTTAAAGGTGATAATGCCAGAAAATGAGATATAAAAGCCAAGATCAAGTGCCTGTTGTGCCATCTCCCAACTCTCAGTAAAACAGTGCATCACCCCACCACACTGCTCGGCACCCTGCTCCTGCAGCGTGGCAATGGTATCCTCCTGCGCCTCACGAGTATGAACAATCAGTGGCAATCCGGCCTGTTTTGCGGCCTGAATGTGGGTTCTGAAACGCGCTCTCTGCCGTTCAAGCCCTTCGCTAACATAGTGATAATCGAGACCTGTCTCACCAATGGCCACCACCTTGGGATCCCTCGCTAACTGCACCAGCTGTTCCCGTTCCGGTTCATTCTGCTCCATCTCATTGGGATGAACCCCTACCGAGGCAAAAACCCTCTCATCCGAGTGGGCAGTAGATAAAAGCTGATCAAAATGGTGTAGGTCAATCGAGACATTGAGAAATTTTTCCACCCCTAGCGTTTGAGCATGGTTCAGTGCATCTCCAATCAGTTGACCAGGCTCCAGCTTGAGCCGATCCAGGTGACAGTGTGAATCAATCATCGAAATTTACTCCAATCCAGAAGCAACCCATCAAAGAGCAGCTCTTTGTTAACCGCTGTGGTTGAGAGCGCAATCGCTTCCGCCACTTTATCGTAAAATAGAAATAGCTTGCGCCGGTCTACCCCCTGCATCAGGGGGAGCATACTGCTTAGCGGCTCACTGACCACCGCCCCGGTTTGAGGCTCATTTTTGATCAGCGCAACCACCCACTGTTGAAGCCAACGTAAACTCACCGCTGCCTCGCAGGCCTGCTTACTCCAACGTAGTCCGATCTGGATGAGGTTCCCCCTCCCCTCTAATAGTTGGATCAACTCTCGCCCCATCTGCTGATAGTGCTCCATCAACGATGGCTCATTCAAGAGCAATGCAGAGAGTGGGGCACCTTCAGCCAACTGCAACACAGCATCCGCCTCAGCAGGGTTATCCAGTGTCTCCTCTAGCCAGGCGAGCGCCATCTCACGCGGAGGTGTTGGAAATGCAATTTGCTGACATCGGCTGCGGATCGTAGCAAGCAGTCTGGCCGGGGTATGTGAGACCAGAATCATCACCGCCTCACCAGGTGGCTCCTCCAGAGTCTTTAACAGACTGTTGGCCGAGTGGTTATTCATCGACTCTGCCGGATTAATGGAGACCACCTTTCTACCCGAACACTGAGGGGTGAAGGCGAACTGCACCACCATCTCACGCACCCGCTCTACAGCCAGCACATACTTCCCCTCATCAGGTACGAGAGGATAGTAATCAGGGTGGGTTCCCGCCTGAAACAGCTTACAGGAGGGGCAGTGACCACACGCAAGTCCACCTGAGCTCTCTGTCGGTTGACTACAGAGCAGTCGCTGTGAGAGCAGCCTAGCAAAGGCCCCTTTTCCACTTCCTTGAGGACCATGTAACAACAACGCATGGGGAATTCGCTGCTGCATAATGCGCTGCTGCAATGCAGACCAGTGAGGTTGTTGCCAGGGGAGCAACTTATCCATGAGTGGAATCTCCGGTCAGTCTGGCAACTACTCGCCCAATCTCTCGTTGCACCTCTGCCAGGGGTTGCGCGGCATCCACCCGATGGAAGCGCTGGGGGAATTTCATGGCCCGTTGCAGATAGCCTTCACGAACCCGATGAAAGAAGGCGATCTCCTCTCTCTCAAAGCGATCCAGCCCCCCCCGCTCAGCGGCACGACGCAGCCCGACTTCCGGATCAATATCGAGCAGTAGGGTAAAATCAGGTTGTAACCCCTGCTGAACCCACTGCTCCAGCACCTCAATACGATCGGCAGGAATCCCCCGACCACTCCCCTGATAGGCAAAGCTGGCATCGGTAAAACGATCACACAACACCCACTGCCCCGCTTCCAACGCCGGAAGAATGAGCTGAGAGAGGTGCTCTGCGCGGGCCGCAAACATCAACAATAGCTCTGCATCCTGAGACATTCCGGTGTGGCGATGGTCCAGCAGCAGATCACGCACTTCTTCTCCCAACGGTGTACCTCCAGGTTCACGGCTCTGAATCAGGTCGATACCCTGCTGCTCCAACTGTTGTGCCATATAGGCGATATTGGTGCTCTTTCCTACCCCCTCAGAGCCCTCTACAGTAATAAATTTTCCATGTTTCATCGAGGTATGATCACTCCAATAATCGTTCAATACAATGGCGAGTCACCGGGCCAGGGGCAATAAATTGTAATTCACCGATTTCTCGTATAGGCCAGACCCCAATCAGACTATTGGTACAGAACAGTTCGTCCATCTTCGCGATACGCTGCCACGGAAGAGTAGTGACCCTAACCGGCACCCCATGCTGCTGTAACTGTTCGATCACTACCCGCCGCATCACCCCCTCAACGCCGCAATCTATCAGCTCTGGCGTGTAGACAACCCCCTGCTCTACCGCAAATAGGTTACTCATGGTCCCCTCAATCAGCGCGCCCGACTGATTCAGGAGAGCCCCCTCAACGATCTCCGGATCGCTCCACTCACTGCGTGCCAATACCTGTTCCAGACGGTTCAGATGTTTAACTCCCGCCAGCTGCGGATTGCTACCAAGCTGGGTCTCACAACGGTATAGGCGAACCCCCTGAGCGCTATTCTGTTGCCGCTGCAAGGGGCTATATGGATCGGGGGTGCACGATAAAATTCGGCTTGGGCTGACCACCTCGGGTGTTCGATAGCCTCGTCCCCCACTACCGCGAGTAATGATCAGCTTCAATACCATTCGCTCATCGCTCTCCCCCCACTGCTCATCGATTAACTGCTCTGCCTCTTGTCGAAGCAGTGTCTGGTCCGGTAGTGCTAACGAAAGACGTGCCCCCCCCTGCTGTAGTCGCTCCATATGGTAGGACCAAAACTGGGGGGTTTTCTGCACCACCGCAATCGTCTCAAATAGCCCATCGCCATACAGTAATCCACGATCGGTTGCGGCGATCCGGGAACACCGCTCCCCATTGATTAACATCACGGGGCAGCCCCTAGTGCCAATAACATCCCCTTTGCCTTGGCACGGGTCTCCTCCAGTTCACGTTGCGGTATGGAATCATAGACAATACCGGCACCGGCCCGCAGGGTAACCTGCCCTCCCCGCTGGGTGATGGTGCGGATCAGAATATTGAGATCAAGAGAGCCATTATGATTGAGGTAACCGAGGCTTCCGGTATAAGCCCCGCGCGCCTCACGCTCCAGCTCATGAATAACCTCCATACAACGTACCTTGGGGCAGCCGGTAATGGTCCCTCCAGGAAATAGTGCCCGGATGAGTGCCCCCGGTGAGACCCCTGTTCTTAACCGACCTTTCACATTGGAGACAATATGGTGAACATGCGCATAACTCTCCAGTACCATCAACTCATCCACCTCTACCGTCCCGATCTCACAGACACGTCCCAGATCGTTACGTTCCAGATCGATCAACATAATGTGCTCCGCCTGCTCTTTCGGGTGTTGCAGCAGTTGCGAGGAGAGCTGTTGATCCTCCTCACTACTCGCTCCACGCGGGTGCGTACCCGCAATAGGACGGGTCTCTGCAACCCCGTTTCTGACCCGAACCAGCCGTTCTGGAGAGGAGCTAATAATGGCCTCGCCATCCTGTAGGGCCAGTGCGGAGAAGGGCGCAGGATTTGCAGTCCGTAGACGCTGATAGATCTGATAAGGCGGGATCGACTGCTCACACTGCCCCTGCCATTGGCGTGACAGGTTAACCTGAAACAGATCCCCCTCAACAATGTAGCGCTTGATCCGCTCTACACTGGAGAGAAACTGCCGGGAGGGCTCTTCTCTCATCGAGGCCACAGCGACAGAGGGTGGGAGCGGAGCTACGGGCATCATCCGCTGCAGATCCCTCTCCATCTCCGCAATCAGTGGCTGTTGCGCCTGCTCTGCAACCAGAAACAGCTCATCCGTGGCATGTTGATAGAGTAGCGCCGCCGGGATACGGGTGGCGTAGCTATGTGATCGTACCGCCCTCTCTCTCCCTTGGTTAAGCCTGGGCTCAATCTCATACGCCAACTCATAATCAAGAAAGAGAAACCATCCCCCGCAAAAAGGGAACAGCTCATCACTCCCGTTTTCAGCCTCAGCAGGCGTTATGGACTCATGCCAACACTGATCAAGCTGGGAGAGAAACGCTCCATCCCCGGCACGGATGGTCTCCCCTGGAAACCCAAACAGGATATCCCACCCCTCTTCCCCCGGCTGCGTGGCACCACTCTGGAGCAGATAGGGGTAGCGTTGCGGATTGGCCGCATGAAGAGCCAGCAGGTCACTACCACCCGTGGCGACCTTGATATAGGTGCAACTCATCCCCAAAAAAGGGGAGTAGAGGATTCAGGGGCTCCCTCTGACACGCCTAAATTTTAGTAAACACGAGGGTACCGTTGGTTCCACCAAATCCAAAGGAGTTGGAGAGTGCAATATCAATGGTCATATCTCTGGCACTGTTGGCCACATAATCAAGATCACAGGCTGGGTCTTGGTTGAAAATATTGATGGTAGGGGGTGAAACCTGGTCACGAAGAGCCAGAATGGTAAAGATCGCCTCGATCCCCCCAGCCGCACCGAGCAGATGTCCTGTCATCGACTTGGTAGAGTTGACAGCCAGTTTGTAGGCGTAATCTCCAAAGGTCATTTTAACTGCTGAGGTCTCGGCAAGGTCACCGGCCGGAGTAGAGGTACCATGGGCATTCACATAGGTCACCTGCTCCGGGTTAACTCCCGCATCGGCCAGTGCGCTATCCATGCAGCGTGAGGCTCCCTCACCACCGGGAGAGGGAGAGGTCATGTGATAGGCATCTCCACTCATCCCAAACCCAACCACCTCTGCATAGATGTGGGCTCCACGCGCCCTGGCGTGCTCATACTCCTCCAGCACCACCACACCCGCTCCATCCCCAAGCACAAAGCCATCTCGATCCTGATCCCAGGGGCGGCTGGCCGTAGCAGGGTCATCATTACGGGTAGAGAGTGCCTTGGCCGAGGCGAAGCCACTCAGCCCCACCGGAGAGGTCGCATTTTCTGCACCGCCGGTAATCATCACATCGGCATCACCATAGATAATCATCCGTGCCGCATCACCAATACTGTGGGTGGCAGAACTACAGGCGGTCACGATGGCGGTATTGGGCCCTTTGGCACCCAGGAGAATAGAGAGGTTCCCTGAGACCATATTGATAATATTGGAGGGGACAAAGAAGGGGGAGACCTTGCGAGGGCCCCCTTTTACCAGGGCATCCCGCCCTCTCTCGATACCCGGAAGCCCACCAATACCGGAGCCGATCGAGACCCCAACCCGAGCGGCATTCTCTTCCGTGATCTCTAACCCGGAGTCACGAAATGCCTGAGCCCCCGCCACCATGCCAAAGTGGATAAAGCTATCCATCTTGCGCAGATCCTTCTTGGTTAGAACCGTCAGTGGATCAAAGCTCGGTTTAACCGAACAGGAGAAGGTAACAGGAAAATCAGTCGCATCAAAATGGGGAACAGGACCCGCACCGCTCTTCCCGGCCAGAATATTTTCCCAACTCTCATCCACACTGTTACCCACGGGGGAGACCATTCCCATTCCGGTTACCACAACACGTCTATCACCTTTCATCACTATTCCCTTTTAAATTGAAAAAAGCCGTACCCCTATCCCAGAAGCACGGCTTTTAACCACCATTATAAAAAACGAAATTACAGCACGATGGAGTTATCCATTCGCCTTGTTGACGTAGTCAATGGCCTGCTGGACGGTAGTAATATTCTCTGCGTCGTCATCAGGAATTTCACACCCAAACTCCTCTTCCAGTGCCATCACCAGCTCTACGGTATCCAGGGAGTCGGCTCCCAGATCATCCACAAAAGATGACTCATTGGTAATCTCACCCTCTTCAACACCCAGCTGCTCGGCAACAATTTTGGTGATCTGTGCTTGAATATCGCTCATCGGTTTCCTCTACGATTATTTGTCTATTATTGAAATTACAACGCCATTAAAGATGCAGACAATTTTACCACGAATTGTGTCACTGGAAAAAGTGCATTTTTAGGGCGGCTCTCTACATATACATCCCGCCATTCACATGGAGGGTCTGACCCGTGATATACCCTGCCTCAGCAGAGGCAAGAAAGCCAACACAGTTGGCAATATCCTCCGGTTGCCCCAGTGCCCCCAGAGGAATCTGTATCTTCAGCGCCTCTTTCTGCTCATCAGGCAGTGATTGAGTCATGTCGGTATCGATAAATCCAGGGGCTACCGTATTCACCGTCACTCCACGTGAGGCTACCTCGCGTGCCAGTGATCTACTGAACCCCATCACTCCTGCTTTAGCGGCGGCATAGTTGGTCTGACCCGCGTTCCCCATCACTCCCACCACAGAGGTAATGCTGATGATACGTCCAGTACGTGCCTTCATCATCCCCCTCATGCAGGCCTTGGAGAGACGATATATGGCGGTCAGATTAGTCTCCATAATGGCGCCCCACTCCTCCTCCTTCATCCGCATCAGCAGATTATCACGGGT
>Ga0233428_1003386_pt1 | contig 13657 bp, 8 predicted proteins | sample SI_118_April2016_4_FD_179890 | JGI IMG/M metagenome (GOLD analysis project Ga0233428, IMG submission 179890) | Seawater microbial communities from Saanich Inlet, British Columbia, Canada - SI_118_April2016_120_MG | ecosystem: Environmental > Aquatic > Marine > Inlet | place: Canada: British... | reverse complement strand
TGTTTTTTCATGATTATCAGTGTATCGAAAGCACCTAAAGCTTTTTTGTAAGAACGGCGCGTTGTCAAGGCATCATAGACATCCATGATTTTGCAAATACGCGCATACAAATGGATTTCATTGCCGATTTTTCCAAGAGGGTAACCTCCGCCTTTAAATTTCTCGTGATGCTCTGAGGCCATTCTCACCACATTGCCCGCAAAACAACCCATCCCTGAAATGATTTTTCCTCCTTCATCGGCATGGGCTTTTACTTGTTCAAACTCTTCATCGGTAAGCTTGCCGTCCTTGTTGATCAGGGCATGGTCTATTTTTGATTTGCCAACGTCATGCAACATCCCACCCAGAGCTAATTGCCGGGTATCGTTTTTGGTCATCCCCCTCTTTAAACCGAATGTCATGCAATACAATCCCACATTAACGCTATGGGTGTAGGTGTAATAGTCCTTGCTGGTTATTGCCGCAATTCCATGAAATCCCGCCTCTGCGGTGCTCATACAATCTTCCATCATTTCCATGACTTCTTCGGATGATTCCAGAATCTTTTCTGAAACATTATTCTCAAAAAATTCCTTCATCACCCCTTTGGAAACTTCATAAATTTTTTCGGTTTTCACCTGGAGAGGAACATCCGGGTTGGCCATAACCGATTTCAGGGAATTGGTAGCATATTTATAATATTTAAACAGATCATCTTCATGAATATAATAATCCTGGTCGGCCCCCTCCTCCAGAATCCGCATTATCTTTTCCTGATGTTTGCGTTCCGTACTGGCAAACTTTATAAACTTCGTAGTTCCATAATCGTCTGTTTTATAGAAAATATCAAACCCTTCATCCCCTCCCTTGGCGAGGAATTCGATATTGATTTCTCTATAGTTGTTTTCCTCCGTTGCCGTGCCCACCCTAACCTCGCTAAATCAGTAAACAGCCCCTTCCCTTCTGGCTTCAACCACCTTATGCATGGCGACCCTAGGGGAAAGTTTTAATAAAAAGGTTTATTAATCGCTGATTATAAACCTTTAAGGTATTAAAAGTAATCCTGTTTTTGTCACAAATTTGAAAATATTTACACTAACCCTTCTAGCCTAACAGAAATGGAACGCTCTAAATGGACTAAAGTCAAAGGTGCTCTTCAAATTTAAACAAATAAAATTAAAAAATATTTGGGCAAAAATTCTTTTAGGCACTGTAAATATAAGCAAAGAAAAATCAAGCGGTGGGATTTCTATACCCTTCATCAATTCGTGACAGAAAATATATGATGGCTCGGGTGCATCCCATTAAATCGGGCATGGACAAACTCTCTCCTGGCTCATGCATCCTGCAATCTGGATCGTATGCGCCCAGGCAAAGGGGATGGACATTCCCCAAAGCCTGCATGAGTTTCGCCACAAATGGGATGGTACCTCCACAACCATAAAGGCATGCTTTTTCACCAAATCCCTTTTCAAGAGAGTCGAGTATCAGGGGAAATACCGGGTGCGCGATTTCAGTCATCCAGGGGGAAGCACCCTTATCAGCCTTGATATCAAGCTCAAACCCAGGAGAAACATTTTTCTTAAGATGAAACCGAAGTGCTTCTTCAGCCTGAAGTTCGTTGTTACCGGGAGCCAGGCGGATTTCTACCCAGGACCTTGCTGATTTTTCCTCGAAGAGCTGGCTCGTCAAATCGTGGTTGACTCTCAGGGCCTGTACTTGCGTCCGATTCGCTTCTTCTACAGTACGCATTTCCTCAAGCTGTGGATGCCACCGCCCATCGGAAGAAATAAGTTCATCAATCATGCAAGCCAATTGCAATTCAGCAACGGGAACCGGCCCCCCATTGACTCCCGAATGAGGATCTTTTTCAGCTGAACGCAGAACAATATCTATCGCAAATGGCTTTTTGCTGATAATTCTAGTTTTTAATTCCAGGTTATAGCGATTTTTTTCGGTAAGGATTTTCTCCAACCGCTTTTTGAACTCTTTTGCATCCCTGATACCAGGAAAAGTCAGACGAGCTCCTGCCGCCCCCAGGATCACGCTCCCGGTAACCCGATGTCCGGGGCGGGCATTTGCAGACGAAGTTCTTAACTGCGCAATCAGCATTGAAGGGACATCTTCGGAAACTGTAAGACGGGTATTGGAAAGAAGCCCTGCAGTCTCTTTTAAAGCTGACACGGAAGTGGGAACCCGTGCATAACCTTCTCTTTCGGCATCCGTTACCGATAGATCTGCATTGGCAACTGCCGGAAGTGCCAGAGAGTGGTCTTCGCGGATGAGCGTTGCAAGCAACTTGTAAAGGGCTGTTTGCTCATCAACAGCCATCTCTTTTGATCCCATGCTGACAGTCACATCCATCTGGACAATTCCGCGCAAGGATGTAGTGAGACCCGGTTTGCCCTGAGCAGGATTGACCACATCGGTAATCACAACACAATCGATGCCTTTGAAAAATTCCTCATTTTCATGAATTTGGTCAATCAGGCTGTGGGAACCGCTTTCTTCTTCAGTCTCATATATTATTTTGATATTACAGGGGAGTTGTGAAATTTTTTCTTTTGGATTTTTCCCCGCCTTAATATCCACATGCTGGAAAATGGCGTCAATAGCCATGCCAATCGAGACGACTCCGCTAAGATCATCAGCGGCTCCCCGCCCGTAAGCCCGGGAACGGTCTTCATTCCACCTCAATTCTGTGGGAGGCGTTCCTCCCCATTTCTTAAAACGTCCATCATCCATATAAGGTTGTTTGTCAAGGTGGGCATAAAAAAGAACCGTGGGCTTTTCTGCGGACGCAAAAGTTTCTGCCATCAATATGGGAAACGGACTACTGGAAGGTGATGTGCTTATTTTGACCTCGGCCAAGCCGATTCCCAGGAGATAATCACGGGCACATTCAAGAATTTCCCGCATATCGCTGGGTGTGGTGCGGTCGCCTTCAAACTCGTTGACTCCAAAACTCCGGCTGTCAATGCGGACCATTTGCTCGAGCACCTTCAAATGTTTTTGCACCAGCTCCGAGTCAGAGCAAATGACCTCGGAGCAAAGGGACTCAAGGGATTCTGACTTCATTTCAAATACTTTCCTGAAAAGTGAAGAACCTTTTATTATTCTATATTTCCCATTTTGGTTTCCACATGATGGCTTAAAACATTTAAAAGATCAACATGGATGCTCCTATTGGCGTAACCATGCTTTCTTTACTTCATTGGACGCATGGTATAAAATCACAACCAGCAGGGGTTTTTAAAGGTTTGCGAGGCCCTGCCCGGAGTTTCCGCGCCATGAATATTCTTTCCTGAAAATTATCATGCTTCAAAATCTTCAAAATTTTTTTAGGCTGTGCAAAATTTTAAAAACACGCGGAAATTGGCCCCTTATTCGAAAGTCAAAAAAACAGTTATGGAATTTTATTCTTTGCAGGAATGGTTTGATTCAAAAACCTTTTTTTTCTGCCTTGCTCTACTGGTTTCAAATGCTTAAGGGTCTGGATATTCTGGTATGGCGACTTGAAACTTTCGGGTTTTTGTTCAGCCCAAGATTAAGCAATGATGACAGGAAACATATAAACCAATCTTTAAAATAACCGACTTTCACTTTCACCCTTCAACCGTCACACCCTCTAGTTTGAATTCCGTACTGAACAACAAGAAGCTTCAAGTATCCTTCCTGGTTTTTTCTTCACTATTAATTTTTCTGGGTAGGCAATTGGATACCGGCATCACTAATTTCGACGATGCTTATTATGCCCAGAAGGCAAAAGAAATCCTGGACTCCGGGTCCTTCTGGCTTATCACTCAGGCCGGAGAACCTGCTCTGGATAACCCTCCTCTCCCATTCTGGCTAACCGCTTTGGCCTTCAGCATCTTTGGGGTGTCCAGTTACTCAGCAATTTTCTTTTCGGGCCTGTTCGCAACCGGAATCGTTCTCATGACTTATCGGTTGGGCCTGTTACTCTATAAAGATCACTGGATCGCTTTTGCCTCAGCCTTTGTCCTGCTTTTTCCAGGAATATTTGTTGATGCCTCTCGTCGGGCCATGGTCGATATTCCTCTGGCATTTTTTGTCACCCTGGCTTTCTATGCTGTATTTAAAGCGAAACTTCTCAAACCCTGGTACCTGGTTTTTGGGCTTTCTACCGCCGGTGCCATATTGACTAAAAGTGTTCTAGGGCTTTTTCCTCTCGCGATCATCGGCGCTTATTTAATTTTCAGCCGACAATGGAGAGAGATCATCAATCCCTGGTTTTTATCAGGGTGTCTGGTTGCCCTTGTTTTTGGGTTCAGTTGGCATCTTGTGAACTGGCAATACTACGGGCAGGAATTTATAGATGTTCATTTTGGTGTGCTGATTTTCAACCGGGGTTTCGGAGAAATTGAGGACTCTTTTTATTTCCTGGGGTACGCTGAAGATTTTCTGAGAAATTACTGGCCTTGGCTCCCTTTTGCGCTGGTAGGCCTGGCACAATTTGGCAAGCGTAGTTTTATAGAGAAAGATGCCACTTCCTTATTATTGTTTTTGTGGCCCGTGCTCGCCTTTTTGATAATGAGCACGAGTAAAAATCACACGATCCGCTATTTATTGATGATATTCCCGGCCCTCGCCATTATCATTGCAAAAACCGTTTCTACCTGGCTGGGTCCTGACAGAAAAAATCAGGCTCTGACCGTAATGACCGGGGTTATAGCCGCAACCATCCTATTCGTGAATGCCACTCCCTTTCGGGCAAAAGTAACCCTGGCGCAAAGCAGCAAAGAAGTAAGGGAAATTGCGGCTATCGTAAACCTCAACACCCCGGCAAACCAGAAAATAGGCAACTACCGTCTCACAGAATGGAACCCAAAACACGCCATGCTGTTTTATTCGAACCGTGTAGTAGATAGAAGTATAACCAGAGATTCTGAAGAGTTGATAAAACAACTGTCCACCCACCCGGAAAAAACATGGCTAACATCTATTCAGGAATTCAGAAACCTTACGGCCCTTCACCCTGACGAACTATATTTGGTTCAGGCCAACAGCCGGTTCGCCTTTTTCACTTCAAAGAAAAATCAGGGAAATATTCGTTATGATTTCTCAAATATGCAGTTACCCATCGTCAAATGACCTTCCTCACATCTCTATTTATTCGTCAACAGATAAATCTTTTCCGTGAGATTCGAAAAGTCCGCCGACTCGGCTTTCCCCAAAAGCTCTTTCGTTCTTTCCCAGTCAATACGCCCATCCAACCAGGCAATATCTTCTGCCACTATTTTTAAAGGGACATCAGAAAATTTATCCCTGAAGTCCGCTTGCCTCATTACAATCCTGACCTGTTCTTCAGTTTCTAGAAATTCTTTAAGTTGTTCCGGGGAGTGAATCGTTAAAACCTTTTGCCCAGTCAATACTCCCAGGCGGGCTCGCTGGTTGCCTAACTGGTAAACCACTATGGGACCAGAAAACTTTTCCGCCAATATTTTTTCCGCAAACAACTTCATTGGATAACGGCTAGCATGAGAAAGAACATCCCCGCTCAAAAAAGAAAATGCCAAAACCAGAGCAAATGAAATAGCAAAAACCTGTTTCCCGGCCTGCCGTGCTTTTTTCAAAACCATAACGGCAATACCCCCGAAAAAAAACACTACAGGAAGGGCGAAAATTCGCAGAGGAGCAGGGTAAAACGAGTCAAGACTATACAAGCCAACGCCTGAAAACAGTCCAATCAGTATAAAAATAATTCCCGTTAAAATTACAGGGATTTTATAACCCGGCCAGTCCGAGCCGTGCTTTTCCATATCCGCGAAAAATTTTGCGGTCAGAATGGCAATTGCCGAGGAAGCCGGCAACATATAACGACTATGCTCTGTTCTCACAAGAATGAATAAAACCAAACATACCAGAATCCAGACATAACAAAATAAAACCGATTCGTTTTCCCTGGCAAACAGGAGCCTGACTTGAGCCTTCAAATTATCGGGAATCTGCTTAAAATATTCTGACAATCCTGAAACCGGCGAAAGGGAATAACTGTAGAGGCCAAACTGGTGGAGGACCGCCACAAGGAAAAATAATGACCAGGGCAGGTAATAACGAAATAGCACTCCAAAGTAATAAAGACTGAACGGAGTGCTATGAACCAGTCTCCCTTTGATTTCCGCTCCAATAATATGGTTCGTAAATTCATCCCCATGCAGGAAATACATAGCTGCAAACCAGGGGAGAATCAGCACCAGCAGAATCATAACCCCCTGCCCAATACGTAATTGAGATAAAGTGCGTTTAGTTGCTACAAGGAAAGTCAGCACAACTATAGCAGGAATGATGATTGCAGGCGGCCCCTTGGTCATAAACCCTAAAGCCATTATCAGGTAAAATAAATAGGCATTGGAGCGTTCCTTGAAATCACTTTGATATAAGCGCACAAAAAAATAGAGTGCCAGGAGGATGAAAAAACTCATAACAATGTCTGTAGTGGCCCATCTCGATATCTGGAAATGCAGAAAAGTGGCTGGCAAAATCAAAATACTGTAAAAAGCAATTCGCCCCTCAAACAACCGACTGGAAATTAGATATAGCAACCCAATTGTGAGACACCCGAAAAAAGCAGAAGCCAGTCGCGCCGAGGCCAGATTTACGCCAAATACCTTGTAAGAAGCGGATACAAACCAATAGTAAAGGATGGGTTTGGCAAATCGTTTTTTATCATGATAAATAGGCGTCAGATAATCCCCCGACTCGACCATGTTGCGAGAGGATTCGACATAGAAATTTTCATCGCTATGATAAGGTGGGACGCCATCAAGCTTGTAGCTCAAGACAACAAAACAAAAAATCAACCACAAGAATACAAGTTGTTTTTCAGTTGCTTTGCTGAAATAATCATGAAAAAAAGTGGACATAGAAAATGCGGAAAGATTAAACCTGAGATTTTAGAAAAGACATTTTTGCAAAGAGGCTATTTTGCATCATTATATACATAAAACCAGAATGGTTTAAATGCTGAAAAAAGGGTTTCCTTTTCAGAGAACGAGAACCCAATCGACCCCATTAGGAAGTTTTCCAGAAAAACTCGCATGAAGCCTTCAACACCTTTCACTGGCTCTCGGTCAGACTTAAACTCCCACAAATATCTTTTATGCGCGATTATCCTTTGGGTTTGGGGAAGCAACGCAATATGGATGATCCTGGATAATCGCCCCCCGGCCTGGGATCAAGGGGGTCATTTGCGCTATACGCTTCATTATTGGCAAGCCCTGACTTCCGGCTCGGAGGACTGGTGGATTGACCTGCTAAATGTTGAGCCCTTTTATCCTCCCTTTTTTCATTTATCCTTAATTCCTTTTTCATTGATATTTGGCTTCACACTTGACACCGCCATCGTAGCAAACTCATTTTATCTGACCGTTGCTGTTCTCTCTACCTACGGAATTGGGAAAATTCTTTTCAGTCGCTCCGCCGGGTTGATTGCCGGATTCCTCATATCTTGCTATCCATACATGGTCAGCATGTCGCGGGAATATTTGATCACAATAATGCTGACCTCCGCAGTCACCCTAGCTTATTTTTTGTTCCTCAAGTCAGAAAATTTTGAGAACAAAACTTTTTCGTTATTGTTTAGCGTGGTTTACGCTTGTGGATTGATGGTCAAATGGACTTTTTTAGTTTATACATTGCCAGCCGTTCTCGCCGGTTTATTCAACGGGTCTCTTTCGCCGCGAAAAAGAGTGGCGCAATGTCTATATTACTTTGGCATGATTGCCGGTTTGCTGGTTTTACCTTTCTTCATTTTCATCTCAGGGGAGATTAGCTGGCTCTTTCTTATAGCGGAATTTATTTTAATCGGAACTTTAGTAAAAAAGTATTCGGCAGAACTTCTTTCCCCGCAAAAATTGTTAAACCTGATCGTCCTGACTTGCATGGCAGTGCTTATCTGCTTTCCCTGGTATGCCCACAATTTGATCAACGTTTCCATCGGGATGTCCAAATTCGCTTTTCCTACCGCAGTACTTAAAGGAAGCATGGATTGGAATCTGCCCATTTGGGGGTTTTATCTGGAAATGGCAGAACGACAAATGGGAATGCCCTTATTATTACTTTTTGTTTTTTCCTTTATTTCACTCCTCATCAAAAAAGAGCATTTTAACCGGACCCTTTTGGCATGGGCCATTCTGCCTCTCGTTGTATTTACTTTTATCAACAATAAAGGTGCCCGATACACTATCCCTTCTCTGCCTGCCATGGCACTTATTTCATCTGTAGCCTTAACTCAAATTAAGAGTTTTCCCTGGCGCAAAATCCTTTACGCCCTCACTGGAATAGTTGGAATGGTTACAGCCCTATACGCGGGTTTTGGTGTTGGCAATATTCCTTTGCCCTTCCTGGGAGGCCAGTTATTGGGTTTTAAAAATCCTCCAATTACTCAAAACTGGCCCATCGATAAAATTCTTGAAGATGTGATCACTGAAGCCAACCCCAGCCCAGGAGTTTTTCTGACAGTCCGCACCCTGACCAACCATATGTTTTTCCAGCGCGGTGGTTTTCGCGGTGCCGCCGAAATTCAAGGACTACCAGTAGTCATGAAAAGCGTGAAAAGAAACATTGGCGAGATGACGGATTTTTTTATCACCAAAACCGGGGATTTTGGTGTGCACCGATTTAAAGATATCAATCCGAAATTAACCCGATTGTTGCAGGACCCCGCCCTCCAAAAGACCTTTACGCACTTTAAGTCCTACCCTCTCCCTGATGGGTCAAACGGACTGGTTTTAAAAAAGAACATCCAGCCCGCCACCGATCTCCCCGGTGTGGACAACCTCGAAAAGATTGGGCAACGATTCATAACCGCCTTTTCCCATTACCCCATCTATGGAATCAAGGATGCGGTCAATCCGGAAATATCTATCCTTCCCACAGAGAATCCAGATGACATTTTCCTCGGCCGTTACAAGCGAATAAAATTCAAAGCCGATTCCGTAATCAGCAATAAAATTAAAATTGATGACTTTGAACTGACCTTTGAAAATGTTCAAATAAATATTTATGACCTGATTCTTAATAACAAGCTAATCCTGTTCGATCTTGAGAAACTAACGCCCAAGGGAACGCTGAGTTTTGATTCCCTGGAAAGAGATGCTAAGAAAGCCCTGAAAGGAAAAGGCGAGGTCAAAGTTGAGGGGTTTGATAATGGGATTTTGGTCCACATCGTCTACACTCTTCCTCAGGGCCAGACCCTGGAAGGATCCGTCAAACTAAATTTAATGTTTTCGCCAGGGCAAAGCATCGAGTCCTTTGTCGAATTTATTAAATTAGGGCCCTTCGACATTCCTCGGGTTTTCTTTCGAGGTATCACCGACAAAAAAATTCTTCTGACATCCACACCCGGGTGGCCGCTGGAAACCAATATTCAAACCATTCAGGCTCATCCGCGTAAACTGCAAATCAACCCGACTATGAATTGATTGAAGTGAAAATTTGCCTGCTCTGTTTTGACATTTCCAATAATTCCCTGGGAAGGACCGCCTTGCTGGCCAGTGCCCTCGCTACCCGGCATGAAGTGGAAATTATCGGCACCTCACGGAATGGGAATATCTGGTATCCCATGCGTAACATCGAAATCCCTATCCGAATATACCCATGGAGTCGCTATCCGGCTTTTTTCTCTACCATTCGCAAAATGGTCCGGGAAATGGACGCGGATATTTTTATCGCGTGCAAATTACGCCCAACAAGCTTCGGCATCGCTTTATTAAAAAAATGGTTTGCCGGAAAGCCTGTAATGGTGGACATTGATGATTGGGAAGCCGGGTTCTATTATCATTCAGGGTTCTGGGGGCGTGTTGGCCGCTTCTTGAATTTTTCCAATCCAAACGGTTTACCGTGGACTTGGCTCATGGAGCGGCTTGTTGGCTTCGCGGATTCCATCCTTGTCAGCAATCGGTTTTTGCAAAACCGTTTCACGGGATGCCTGATCCCTCATTGCCGGGACACCGCAGCATTGAACCCCGATAAGTTTGATGCACTGGAAATTAAAAAATCGCTGGGCCTGGAAAAAAATCGAGTGATCATGTTTTTGGGTACCCCACGGGCCCACAAAGGCGTTGATGATCTAATCCAGGCGGTTGACAGTCTGGATTATCCAGATATTCGGCTGGTCTTTATTGGAGCCGAGTCCTCTTTCGATCCACAGCGGAATAAATCCTTTTCAAATCAAAATAGAGTCGTGGTGCTTCCTAAGATTCCTTTTGATGAGCTTCCCAAGCATCTCTCGGCCGCAGACATTCTGGTTGTTCCTCAAAGAGACACGACGGATACCCAGGGGCAGATCCCGGCAAAACTATTTGATGCCATGGCGATGGCAATACCAGTTGTCGCCACTCATGTCTCCGATATTCCGGAAGTGCTAGGAGGAAATGGTTATCTTGTTGAACCCGGCACACCCGAAGAACTTGCTCGTACCCTTAAGTATGTTCTGGATCACCCTGAGGAAGCCAAAGAAAAAGGCCTCCAGGCAAGGCAGAGGTGCGTGGAGTTCTATGACATAAAAGTCATGGAAACAAAATTGCAAAGTTTGATCGAGGAATTAACCGCATCCCCTTGATAGCAACATAAATTCGCCTGAACCTGCTTTGGTAGGGTTTTACGCCCCTATCAATATGGTCTATAATAAAAATACCTGTCGCAAATCAACTTGCTGATTTTCGCTTCGATTTTTTGAATGGAGTTTTAATTAATCTTGCTGAGCTTTCCCCGGGAAAAGTTACCTAAAAACCCCAAATTTCTTATTATCAAACTGCGCTCCATTGGAGACGTGGTTTACAATACGGCGGTTTATTCTCCTTTAAAGAAAAGTTTTCCCGATTGCCATTTAACGGTACTGGTGGAACATTTTTCTCGGGATTTGGTTTGCAATCACCCAGACATCGACCGGGTTTTATCTTTCGAAAAAAAGTCCTGGTGGCACCAACTTAAGTTTTATTACCAACTTTTTGCCAGCCGATATGATGTCGTGATTGATATGCATGAGGGAACACGGGGAGCGGTCATGTGCTTTGTCACCCAGGCTCCTTACCGTGTTGGCCACAAATTCGCCAGACGCTCTTTCCTATACAACGTTAAGCTTGAATTTTGGGACCTTGAGCCCAAGCACCCCATTGATTATCAAGTCGCTCTGATAAAAAAAATGGGCGTGGAATTTTCGGAAATTGCCCCCTCCATCCATATTTCAGAAGCGGCAAAAATTAAAGCAGGCGAATTATTGCAAGTTGAGGGAATTGATCCGCAGGAGCCGTTCTGCATTTTGCACCCTGGAGCGAAGATTTATGACCGCTGGGAAGCTGAAAAATTCGCAGAGCTCGCCGATACGATCTATTCCCAACATAAGATGAAAATATTATTGGTCTGCGGACCGGGGCAAAAACACCTCGTCGATGAAATCACTCCAAAAATAAAAAATACTCCCTTCGCTTTTCTCAGTACAGGCCTGCAGGAGCTGGGGGCCATAACCCAGAAGGCTCGGTTTGTGGTGTGCCATGATGGGGGTTATATGCATTTCGCCTCGGCTCTTGGAGCCCCAGTGGTCGGCATGTTTGGATGGACAAATCCCGGAATATGGCGCCCTCCCGGAAACAACACAACCATCGTCTCAAAAGAAATAGAGTGTCGGCCCTGCAACTTGAAAACAAGAAAAGAAGAATGCTGGAATGGTCGGCCCGAATGTAAAAGCCTCATCACCGTGGAAGATATCATTTCCGCCATCGCCGAAGTATACCCCATAACCTAAAAATTCATTTCCCTCATTTAATATAGCTGCTTGACATGCTGTACTTGCAAATGTCTAATACCGACTTGGTTTTTAACTTAGCAAACTATCTTTTTTTTAAAAAATGACGCCGAGGAAAACCTTGACCACCCTCCAGATCGCCAAATACACTTCGACATGAAATATAGCTATTTAATTGTCGGGGCGGGTTTTACCGGCGCAACGGTTGCCCGGGAAATTGCCGAGAAATGCAACGAGCCGGTTCTGGTAATTGACCGGAGGAACCATATTTCGGGCAATGCGTTCGACCAGAACGATAAAAATGGAATTCTCATACATGAATACGGGCCTCATATTTTCCATACCAACTCCCTGCAAGTATGGGAATTTTTATCCCGATTTACCGAGTGGAACCCCTACGAACACCGGGTGCTTGGGCAAGTCGGCAAGGAACTTATACCTGTTCCGTTTAATTTCACTTCCATAGAAACCCTGTTTTCTTCAAAAGAAGCTGACATTATCAAGAAGCATCTGCTAGAAGAACATGGAAGCGAAGCAAAGGTCTCCATTTTAAATTTAATGGAATCCAGAAACCGGTTTGTCAAAGAACTGGCAGATTACGTTTATAACAACATCTTTTTCAATTATACGAAAAAGATGTGGGATCTGGAGCCACAGGAACTGGACCCCCAGTTGCTTTCCAGGGTTCCCATACAAATCGGCTACGATGACAGGTATTTTCATGACCAGTACCAGGCCATGCCGAAAGAAGGCTACACCAAAATGTTTCAGAAAATTCTAAACCACCCTAACATTGAGGTTAAGCTTGACACTCGCTTTAAGGACATTTCCGACCCAAATGAATTTAAAAAAATCATTTATACCGGGCCCATTGATGAGTTTTTTGACTACCGCCATGGGGAACTCCCTTACCGAAGTATTCGATTCGAATTTTTGAATCACGATACCGAGTATAAGCAAAAAGTGGCGACCATGAATTTCCCCGGCTTCGAATTCCAGCACACCCGAATGACCGAGTTCAAGCACATGACATTTCAGAAAAACCCCAAAACAACTCTTTGCCGGGAATACCCGGAAGCTTACAACTCAAAATCGAACCTGCCTTATTATCCAATTCCCACAAAGGAAAATAAAAAACTGCTTCAAAAATATAGAAACGCTGCTGAAAAAATTGAAGAACGAGTGGCTTTCGTTGGGAGGCTGGCAGACTACCAGTATTTCAACATGGACCAGGCGGTTGCCCGGGGCCTGCAATTTTTCAAAAAAGAACTTTTATCCAGGTAAGGATTGAATTCGAATAAAGACTTTCAGGGCGGACTCACAATCAGGTCAATCTCCATTTCAGGAACAGTCTCCCATTTTTGTAGTGTTGACCACCAATATTCTTTTTGTCATCTATTTCATTTCCTATATAGTTACTTGACAGGCAATCAAGCTGAATGTCTAATAGACAGGAAAATGACCCCATCCTTTTTGGTTTTGCTTCTATTGAAGGCTTACTTGAATCCAAAAAAATCTTACCAAAGAGTACCTGCGAACACAGTCAAAACATGGAACTCTGATTTTAATGGGACTTCGTCAGATGTTATAGATAAATATTATGCACGATATATTGATGTAAATATGCAGATAATATTTTTGCAGAGATTTTAAAGAGAAAATAATGAAGAGCATAAATAACAACTCAACACCTGAAAAAAAAATAAGGGTAGATGTGGGAGGGGGAAAACTGGACCCGGACAAAATCGCTCGCTACAAGAGGTATATTGGTGAAAGCTACAATTCGCCCGATTATTTTGTGGTCGAATTGACCCCGCTACCCGGTGTTAGCGTAGTTTGCGACATCACCCAGGGGCTTCCCTTTAAAAATGGGTCTGTGGACGAGTTGATCTGCGTTCATGTCCTGGAGCATAT
>Ga0233428_1003379_pt1 | contig 13689 bp, 14 predicted proteins | sample SI_118_April2016_4_FD_179890 | JGI IMG/M metagenome (GOLD analysis project Ga0233428, IMG submission 179890) | Seawater microbial communities from Saanich Inlet, British Columbia, Canada - SI_118_April2016_120_MG | ecosystem: Environmental > Aquatic > Marine > Inlet | place: Canada: British... | reverse complement strand
TCGCTCGAGCGATCAAGGGCGGCGGCGTATCCGCTCTTCGGTAGCTCGAAGACAAGACGAGCTTCAACCACTTTTTGGACGACTGCCATGCAGGACGGTACGGGGAGAGGGACCTATGGGTCTCTCTCCTCTTGTTGTTCTTGCCTCCGAACAATCTCTGTGTGAATTGTAGAACGAACTTTGGCCAGCTCCAGCGCTGAAACAGACTCCGCATACCCCAACTGGCGCCGGAATTTCTATACGCTCTGGATGGCGGAGGTGATGGCGATCATAGGTTTCCAGGCGGTCCAGCCATTCCTGCCATACTACGTCCAGGAATTTGACATAGCAGATCTGGATGAGGCACTGATGTGGGCAGGGCGAATGGGAACGGCTGCTGGTCTGGCGATGGCCATCTCGTCTCCCATCTGGGGAACAGTCGCAGACCGATATGGCCGCAAACCCATGGTCGTTCGATCGATGCTGGGTGGTGGTATAGCCGTGATCCTGATGGCTTATGTGCAGACCGTCGAACAGTTGTTGGTTGCTCGTGTTATACAGGGCGCCCTGGCGGGGACAGTGACCGCGTGCCTGACGCTGGTCTCGACGTCCACGCCTCGGTCTCACGTGGGTTTCGCCCTGGGATTGATGCAGGGCGCCTTCATGCTAGGTGCTTCTGTCGGTCCTCTGCTGGGTGGTCCGTTGATTGAACAGTTCGGCTACCAGGTATGCTTTCTTTACAGCGGCATCACCGTGATCATCGCCGGCTTCGCCGTGCAGATCTGGGTGCGTGAAGACTTTCAGCGTTCGCAGCAGGTGGAGACCTCTGCCCGGCATCGCCTGCCGGGTCGGGATGTTTGGCGGTTACTGGGCATAAAGGCTTTTGTGATCCTCGTCGTGAGCGTCACGTCCATGTCATTTACTTTCGGTTTCATCATGCCGGTTGTGCCCCTGTTTGTACAGCAGTTGGCTGGTCCCGGGCACGGCAACATCGTTTCGGTGGCTGGTATCATCTTCGCTGCCGGAGGGCTGGTGGGGGCGCTGTCCTCGGCAGTGATGGGGCGCTTCAGCGACTCAATCGGGCCCAAGACTGTGCTCGTTGGCGGTCTGGTGGCGGCAGCTGCCTTCCACTTGGCGCAAGGTTTTGCCCAGTCAGTCATGATGCTCGGCGTGTTGTTTGTCTTCGGCGGTCTGGCGACGGGAGCGATCCGGCCAGTTGCGAATGCACTGGTGGCACGCATTATCGAGGAGAGAGACCGGGGCAAAGCTTTCGGCATCATGTCGAGTGCAGCGGCCCTCGGCTGGGCGGCTGGACCAATAGGAGGCAGTTGGATCGGTACCACATGGGGACTGCGATCTGTCTTCTTCGTTACGGCAGCGCTCTTTCTGGCTGTCGCCCTGTGGGTCTGGGTTGCTATGGACGAACCTTCCTCAGAGCCGAATCATGGCGTTTCGCAGATGCTGCGTTCGTGGCAGCGTCGTTTGCGTTCACACTGATTGCAGGGACGGTAGAACAGATGGGTGAGATTCTGGTTGATGTGCCGCAGTGGGATCGAGTATCCGACTGGGAACGACTCGCTGAGGTCGGAAAACCCGTTCGTGTCGAAGAGACGCTCGATCGCGAGGCCCTGATGGACCAACTCGTCGGGGTTACGGGGATCATCCGTCTGGGCAGTCGCTTGCCAGAACTTGATGGCAGCCTGCTGGAGCGTGCCACGGAGTTGAAGATTGTCGGTGTCCGCTCAGATCGCTTTGGCCGCGGGATCGATCTGAACGTGGCGCAGCAGCGTGGAATTCACGTCATCGACACGGACAATATCGCTTCGTCGCAACCTGTCGCTGAATGGGATCTGGCACTTCTGCTGCTGTGCCTGCGCAATGCGGCCGCTGTGTATCGACAGATGATCGCTTCAACAGAGACGTGGGCGAATGCTGGCAACGAGCAATTCGTTCATGGTGAACTGACGGGCAAATCAGTGGGTCTGATCGGCTGCGGCCACGTAGGTCAGAGGCTTATCGAACTACTGCAGCCATTTCGCACGGATCTGCGTGTGTTTGATCCGTATGTAGATGAGGCGATTGTCAAGAAGCTGAACGTGCGGCGCACAGCAAGTCTTGAGGATCTGCTGGATCATGCCGATCTACTCGTCGTGCAGGTACCGCACACGCCTGTCACAGAAGGACTGATTGGTGCCGCCGAACTCGAGCGCCTCGGCGATGGGAAGATCCTCATCAATTGCAGTCGCGGTAAGGTCCTCGATCAACAGGCGCTGATCGACAGACTCAAGACCGGTCGATTGATCGCAGGACTCGATGTGTTTGACCCTGAACCACTCGAACCGGATAGTGAGCTGCGCACGATGCCCAATGTCTTCTGCACACCTCATATCGCCTGGTATGCGCCGCATGCTTTCCATCGATACTTCAGTTCAATGGTGGAGCAGTTCGTCCGTTATGGTCGGGGAGAGTCGCTACAGTTTGAGTTGACGCAACGCATGGTCGATATACGCCATGGTCGGGTCTAGTTGTTGTCCTCATAGGAAAGGGGGTGAAGCATGAAGCCCCACCCCCTTTGTGTGTCTATGTAGCTGCTGCGATCTCAGCGTTTCTTGGCAACCTTCTTTTTCGCCGTCTTCTTCGCTGGTGTCTTCTTGTTAGGTGTCTTCTTGGCAGCGGCCTTTTTGGCACGCGCCCCCGCACGCCCCGGGAATGTCAGCTCCGCCACACCGGACTTGTCGAGTTCACCCTGACCAATCGCAATCATCCGATCGAACTGAGATTTGGATGCGCGTGCCAGTGGTAGATCGAGACCCTTTTCGCGGGCGATCTTTAGAGCGATGCCTGAATCCTTGGCTGCATGAGCAGCGGAGAAATAACACTCATGATCGCGGACCACCATGTCTTCGCCGTCGGTCTCAAGGACACGCGAATTGGCCCCTGTCTGGGAGAAGATCTCCATAACTAACTTGAGATCGAGGCCCAATGCCTTACCCATACCCAAGCCTTCAGCAAGACCAGCTGTGTTGATGTTCATCACCATGTTGACGAGGGCTTTGACTTGCGCCGCTTTGCCACTACCGCCGACGTATCGTAGGTCGACACTCATGGCGTCCAGTAGAGGCTTGCACTTGTCAAAAACCGGCTTCTTGCCGCCACACATCAGATAGAGTGTGCCATCGCGTGCCTGCGTGATCGAGCTGGCCATGCAGCCTTCGAGTGTGCGTGCACCGAATTTGGCGGCACGCTTCTCAACGTCGATATGAGTGGCGGGACTGATGGTCGCGCAATTGATGAACACCTTGCCCTTCACTTTTCCTGCCAGCAGGCTATCGCCACTGGCAGAGAAAATGCTCTTCATCGCCTTATCGTCTGTTACGACGGTGATGATATAGTCAGCAGCTGCAGGCACATCTGCGAGGGACTTTGCAGGCTTGGCGCCTACCTCCCGAGCCACCGACGCCGCTGTTTTCGAATTGAGATCGTATACGGACGTGACGGGAAAACCGACGTCCTTGAGATGACGTGCGATATTGGCGCCCATACGGCCTAGACCTACAACGCCAACCGTATAGTCTGCTTTGCGCACCCGTGGCATGAGTGGCTCCTGTGCGTGTCGAAGTGAATGGAGTTGTTGTTGAACCGTTGTGCTTCTTCCGGTGCAAAAAAGAATAGGTGCCACTCTCAGTCGACACAACGAGGATCAGCGCGAGTTGCCGAAGCGCTTCGTGTGGAGGCGCAACGGGCGCACTTGTTATATTTCGGCACAGGCTAGCGGATGTTCCTCTTCACCCACGGTGGATCGTGTTTTCGATTATAGCTCTGCTCTGTCTGTTGTTCGCCTTTGGTGTGTTGCTGTACACCTTCTTGTGGATCGCTCAGCTATTGGTGCGGAAGGCGGAGGAGGCGGATACAGAGAAGCGCGAAGATGTAGCACTCGAAGCTGGTGAGTCCGGGGCAACAGAGGAGGAGGTCGAAGAAGAGAAGACGCCGGAAGAGACGGCGCAGGAGGAGTTGAAGCGGAAGGGAGGGGCGATGCAGACCAATGCAACCCTCGGATTGGTCCTTGCCGTGCTTGCCTGCGTGCTGGTGAGTCTCGGACCCTTGGTGGTGACCCTGTCGTTGGCTGCCGTTTACTTCAGCGCCCAGGCCTTTTGGATCGGACTCCGCTACTTTCGTGCGCTCATTGTGCGAGCCATCTTCGGCATCGGCTTGGGGCTTGGATCTGTGGCACTGCAATATCTCGCCCTGACAGGGCAGCTGGCGCAAGTGATTCCGCTCCTCGCTCCATAATGGACCCGTCTGGTGCTTGGAGTTAGTTTCGATTCCTGAAGAATGTCCCCAGCCATTGTTGTCGGGCGTTGATCTTGACAAGCCAATTTCTACGGAAAGGCAAGACGTGAAAATCGGTGTCACGCAGATAATCCTTGGTGATCGCAGCCTCGATGCCACGTTGGATCTGTGCCAACGCGCGGGCTATGAAGCCGTTGAGCTGACTTTTGGAGTCGACAAGGATCTACATGTAGATATGAGTGATGGCGATCTGGGTCAGGTCGCAGATAAGTGCAAGACCGCCGGCGTCGAAGTAGCCAGCGTCATCGCCCACTACGCCGAACGCGGCAACCTGATGAGCCGCGACAGCTCGCAGCGGGACCAGGCTGTTAAGGGGGTTCGTCGCGCCGTCGCGATCGCTGGCACCCTCGGGGTGGATGGTGTCCTGCTGCATCCTGGGCAATTGACGGTGGAAGGTACGTATCAGCAAGCGTGGGATGATCTGCGCGACGCATTGCGCGATCTCACTGCTGAGGCTGGTGATCAGGGCGTAAGAATCGGTGTCGAAAACGTCTGGAATAAGTTCATCCTGAGTCCACGAGAAGCTGTGCAGTTTGTCGACGAGGTCGGAAGCGATTGGGTAGGTATCTATCTCGATACGGCAAACATGATGGCCTATGGATTTCCGGAACAGTGGATCCGCGCTCTGGGCCCACGCATCACGAAGGTCCACTTCAAGGATTTTGCTCGACGCCAACACAGCTTTGTGAATCTTCTCGATGGCGATACGGACTGGCCAACCATCATGTCCGAACTGCGCGCCGCAGGTTATGATGGCAGTGTAATCCATGAAGTAGGTGGTGATGATGCGGCGCAGATCGAGATCGCCGAGCGTATGCGTAAGATCGTGGCAATGTAGATGATCTATCTACGCAATTGGCGCGATGTGCAGCCAAAAATCGCGCATCTGAGCGCTGTTCACTGGGGCGGGCTCAGATCGCGCAGCGACGATGATCCAAATCCCGATGATGACCGTGATCGCCTGGAGCGACTTGGCGGTTTTGCACGACACGCGCTGCAGGGCCGCAAGACATCCGATCACCACAAGCACGAGAATCTGGAACAGGTGTACTATGTGCTGTCTGGTGGCGGGGAAGTCCTCTACGATGATGAGCGCTTCCGGGTGGCAGCCGGAGACGCGATCTATCTGCCCTCCGGGACGTATCATCAGATGTTCAATGACGACAATGACGACTGGTTGGAGCACCACGTGATCAGTCAGCGCGTCGAAGGAAATGGCGGCACCTTTGCCATTCGCTCATGGCGCCAGGTTTCTCCTCAGGGCGATGGGGAGGGGGCCATTCGTTGGCGCCAGTTGGCACCCGAGGCGGATGGGGGATACCTGCGAGGCATGGCCGCGATCGATCGCGAGGCCGTGCAACCCGGTGGTTCCAGCACGTGGCACCAGGAACAGGTCGAACAAGTCTACTACGGGTTGGAAGGGAAAGGTGTAATCGAGGTTGAAGAGCAGGGCGAGCGTGACTACACGGAAGGTGATATGGTTCACCTGCCAGTCGGTACGCGGTTTCGAATACGAAATCAGTCTCAGGACTGGCTTGTATCCCTCATAATGGCTGCCTGAGGAAACGATCATGACGGATTCGATTCACCAGACGCTGACCGACCTGATGGCAGCGATTGCCGCCGGAGATGACAGGGTAAGAGAACTTATCAGCCGCGTGGACGAGCTACAGCACGCATTACCTGCTGACAGCCCACCGATGCTGCGCCACTACCTGGAGAAGAGAAGCTACGCGAAGGCCCTCGACTTCCTCGAAGGAAGAGATGAGGCGGCAGCGCCCAACTGTTGACGAGTCAGGATCACGCTGGCGGCGATTCTACGCGATCGTTGAGAGAATTCCGGAAGGCTCCGTCGCGACGTACGGTCAGATCGCCGAATTGGCGGGGCTGAAGGGGCATGCCAGGCAGGTTGGCTACGCATTGGCCGCACTCAGCGAAGCGCGAGCCGACGATGTCCCATGGCATCGTGTGATCAATGCCAAGGGAGAGGTCTCTGTCCGCACCAGATCCTCTGGCCACCGAATCCAGCGCAAGTTGTTGGAGGCGGAAGGGATCGAGTTTCACCGGGAACGCGTCAACCTGAGCCAATGTCGATGGGACCCGGAGCCAGGGGTGATTGAGAGCGGAGGCCATTGAGCGACGGTCAAGCGCTGGGCCGTGAACCTGCAGCCCGCGGTCTCAACAGGCGCATCCTGCGTCTTGCTATCCCAAATCTTCTGGCGTCGATCTCAGTTCCCCTCATCGGGATCGCAGATACGGCGATGATTGGTCACCTTGAGAATGTCGCTTTTCTTGGGGCCGTGGCGACGGCGAGTGTCGTCTTCGATGTGTTGCTGTGGGGAGCGGGTTTTCTGCGCATGGGCACGACGTCGATCGTTGCCCAGCATCACGGGGCCGGTGATCGTGCCGAGTGTGCGGCGAGCCTATATCGTGGGCTGATCATTGCCGCGTTGCTGGCAGTGATCATGTTTGCTGTGCGCGGGCCCATTGCGCAGGTAGGGTTCGGCCTCGCAGGGGGCACTTCAGCGGTGCAGGAATTTGCCCATCAGTATTTCAACATACGAATTCTGGGTGTGCCCTTCGTGCTGGCAATTTACGTCTGCAATGGGTTCTTTCTTGGTACAGCCAACGCCATGGCGCCATTGGCCGTGACGGTCGTGACCAACATCGTCAATGTCGGTGCAGACTACGCCCTGATCTTTGGTCACTGGGGGGCGCCGGCCTTGGGGGTAGAAGGCGCGGCGTGGGCGGCGGTGTTGGGTAATGCGGCGGGGATCGTTGTGGCGGGTATCCTGCTGTTGTGGTTCTATGGCGATATACTGCGGACCAAGTTGCGGGAACCGCTGCTGAAGGCTGAGCGGTTGCGTCATCTATTTGACACGAATATCAATCTGTTCCTGCGGACCCTGTGCCTGTTGTATACGCAGTTCTCCATGCTCGCAATGGTCTCAAGAATGGGTGAGGTGCCGCTGGCAGCACATGCTGTGGTGACGCAAGTATGGTCCTTGGTCTCCTACGGAATTGATGGGTTCGCTCATGCCGGGGAGACATTGGTTGGCAATTCACTCGGCGCGGGCCAGCTGGCATCTGCACGGCAAATCTCGCGCCGACTCCTCGCCTGGGGAACGGGGATTGGCTTGGTCTTCACCGTGATCTATGCCCTGGGTCTGGAGCAGATTGCAGGCCTGTTTACAGAGCACCACGAGGTGGTTGTCGCTGCCTCTGGTCTGACGCTGGTAGTAGCTCTCATGCAGCCACTGAATGCGATGGTCTTCGTCTTCGATGGTATCTTCATTGGCGCCAATGATGTGGCCTACCTGTTCCGTGCGATGGCGGTCTCCGCCTTCCTGTTTTTCACACCCGCTGCGCTGTGGTTGGTTGTGTGGGGTGGGGGCGGGCTATTGGCTGCCTGGCTCGCCTATGCCTTGATGATGCTGGGGCGGTTGGTGACACTCAGCTGGCGCTACCGCAGTGACGCCTGGTTGCGTTCCTTTATCAAGGCTGAGCCCGCTACGATTTCCCCTCCTTGAAGGAGAGTAATTCAACGTGCCTTTTGTGAATGTTGAGCAGTTACCCCTGTTGGAATTATTTCCAAAGGCTCTGAGCGGCATCGTCGCTGGGGAGAATCTGATGTTGTCGTTTCTCGTGTTGGAGACTGGATGCGAGGTACCCGAACACAGTCATCCTCACGAGCAGGCTGGTCTTGTGCTGGAAGGGAAGCTGCGATTTCGCATCGGTGATGATGAGCGCGAAGTGGGCCCAGGAGAAGCTTTCATCATCCCTGCAGATGTCGTGCATGCAGGATTTGTCGACAAAGGGCCCGTCAAGATTCTCGACATCTTCGCCCCTCCCCGGCAAGATTATATCGAACGCTACAACCGTCACACACAGACCGATCAGCAAACGCGCCACAATGAATGAATTGAATGGAGGGAGTTTGTTTTGGCATCTCGCCTAATTGCAGCAGACTGCGCCGATGTGCTTGTTGTTGCCATAACACCCAGGCTCGCTGATGGTCACATCGACTTGGATGGGACACGGGCGAATGTTCGTTTTCTGATAGACCGTGGCGCTCGATTCCTGATGCCCATGTGCGGAACGGGACTGGTCTACGACGCGACCCTTGAGGAGTTCGAGCAAGTCACGGCCGCGTTCATGGAGGCCGCCGACGGTCGCGCGCTCATTGTTCCCGGTATTGGACCCGGATTCGGACGTTCTCTGGAGATGGCTCGGATTGCCAGAGGGCTCGGTGTGGCCGGTGCTATGATCATGCCGATTGTTGGGCCCGCCTCGGCGGCAGGGGTAAGCGAGGGCCTGGCAAGAATCGCCACCGACGGTGACTTACCGATCATCCTCTATCAACGACGTCTCGATATCATGCCGGTGGAGTCCGTTGTGGAGTTGTGCAAGCACGAGGCCGTTGTCGGTCTCAAATACGCCGTCGACGATCTGGATGCATTCAAACACATTGCCCGTGAGGCCGGTGAACACGCCGCCATGGTCTGTGGTATGGCAGAGGATCCGTGTCTCGACTACCTGCGGGAAGGCGCCGTCGGCTTCAGCTCAGGAATGGCGAACTTCGTGCCCCGAATGAGTCTCGCCATCCTGGCCGCTTTCCAGCGAGGTGACGAAGCGGAAGCCGAAAGACTCCGTGTGATGATGGTGCCCTTTGAAGACTTCCGTGGAGAGCGCTCAGGACGTTACAGTGGTTCAGCTCTACACGCGGCGATGGAAGACGTCGGACTTGCCGGGGGCCCTGTCGTTCCCTTTGTCGAGGATGTCGCTGCGCAGGATAGACCTCGTGTTGTGTCGCTGCTCGAACCGCTCACGGCGGAAGAAGGGCGACTTGCTGAGGGCTCACCATGACACAGTTGGCAGCGAATGCAGACAATCTGCGGATTGGACTCATGGGAGTTGGTGGCGTCTGTGCTGCCGTCCACTACCCGGGACTAAGCCGAATTCCAGGGGTCACGATCCAGGCTATCTGCGATCCCAATGCTGAGTTGGTGTCCAGTAGGGCTGCTGAATGGGGCGTCTCCTCGTCATTTACGAATGTTGGCGATCTGTTAGCCGAAGGACTTGATGCCGTCGTGATCGCGACGCCGAATGATCAGCATCGCCCGCTGATCGAGGCCGCTCTGGATGCAGGGTGTCACGTTCTTTGCGAGAAACCATTGGGTATGAGTCTGAGTGAGACGATTGCCATCTACGAGAAAGCGGAGGCCTCCGGTTTGCGGCACATGACGGCCTTCACCTATCGGTTTGTGCCTGCCATGAACTACCTGCGCCATCTGGTGCACACCGGTGTTCTGGGCGAGATACGCCATGCCCGCGTACAGCGTTTGCAGGACTGGGGTGAGGATGCCATCGGCTGGCGGCAGTATCGCCAGCAAGCGGGGCTCGGGGAGCTCGGTGACATGGGGATTCATCGCATTGACTATGCTGAAGATCTCCTGGGAAAGACGCTGAGTGTCTGTGCGCGGATGAAGCAGCTCGTGCCAAGAGATCAGACGGCAGACGGCCAGCCGTGCCCACCTCAGGATGTCGAGGACTGGGTGGCGTGGCTGGCTGAGTATGAATCTGGCGCAACCTGTGTGTTTGAGATGGGGAAGTTGTCAAAGGGACGGGGCCCCGGGGGGGACCATGATCTGTGTGAGATCAACGGTACTGTCTCATCTGCGATTTATCATCTTCACGAACCGCATCAGCTGTTGCTTGGTGGTCGTCAGCAGCCGTATCGTGTCGTGCCCGTGCCATCTGAGTTTCTCACTCGGGAAGGCTCGCCCCGTGATCCCCATGCGGGTGATCCGGTGCGCACGTTCCGCTATGATCAAGCATGGGAATTTGTCAGCGCCATCAGAGAATCCCGCCCATGTCTGCCATCTTTCTGGCATGGCATGCGGGCGCAAGCAGTAGCTGAAGCGGTTGTGCTCGCCGATCGAGATCGACGCTGGGTCGACATTCCCCAGATTCCGGATCCTCCAACGGGATAGCTTCACCGGGGACCATACCGCACCTCCGCCTGGGCGAAGGTGACCGGCGCCAATCCTCGTCCTTACCCGCGCGTCTTGTCTTTCGGAACTATCCATTTGAACAAGAAGTCTCATTAATGAGATTACGTGGACTTTATGAGGCATAAATGAGAATATGGTTTAACATACGTAAACACAATAAGTTATGACAAAGTAAATCGCAAAACTGAGACATATAGGGATTTTTCTATTTGCGCCGGAATTCAAACAGAGACGGATGTGGGGCAAGTGGAAAACGCATAACCTGTGTAGTAACAACGTATTAGAGGTTGAATAACTTGGTGTGTGCACACACGGGCACACGTATTGCAATAGGAGAGATCGAACGACCCGAGTCGTTCAAGTCCCTTATCCAGAAAGATATCATGAGCGATCTGCTCAAAGCACTCAATGGCCACCCCCGACACAGCGACCCCATGGGAAGCTGGCTGGGGATGATTGTGGCGACCTCACTACTGGTGGCAGTAGCCCTCCGACTGGGCTGAAATGCACGATCAGCACCTGCAGAGACGCTGCGTGTCGATGAACCGACAACGATGACAAAGGAGATAAGCAGATGAAAACATGGATGGAATTAGCTGGGCCCCTGGCGCTGGCGACGATGGCTCTAGCCCTGGGCGCGTACACGTACTCGAACCTCGCATTCTGACGTCCCTCAGGCACCTGATGAACTCAAAGCGCCATCGATTCCAGGATCGGTGGCGCTTTTTTCTAGGTGGAACGTAGACTGGCGATCAGGTCGCGAAGGACACGCGGATCTTGAAGGACCAACGTGTGTCTGGCCCGTGGAGACACACCAATGGCAGGATGGAAGCTGGTCAAGGCGGTCGCGTGACGTGGATGGCTGGATAGTAGATCTCGGTGCAGGCGGATACTGTGAACGCTTACTGCAGCCATCAGCTTATCGAGCTCTTGTGTAGCGGTGCTGTGGGCGGCGAGATCCCTCAAAGTGATCGGGCACTCGCGTCCGATCCAGCGGGCGAGGGTTGCCCAGTGCGTACCACCGAAGGGCGACGCGACAGCGATCACACGTGTGGTAGATGAGTCCAGCAGGGCCGCCGCCTGCACTGCAACCAAGCCTCCCAGGCTGTGGCCGATGAGCACGAGTGGACGAGGATCCGAGGATTGGGTGAGTCGGGCCACGTGGCTGGACAGATCCAAGATGGCAAGATCGTGCCTCAGGTCGACGGCGACGATGGCGTCATCGACGTCAACGAAGGACTGCTTCAAGTGATCGAGCAAGGGAGCCCACACAGAGGCGTCGCTCGCATACCCGGATATCAAGACGACACGGTAGCTGAGGGGAACCGGCCCTCGACTCCAACTGTGCAGTTCGCTCTGCGCACGATCGAGCTCGGCGTCGACGGCGTGTCGGCGCCGATGTGCGTCATTGACGGCAGAGATCGCCATCAGAAGAGCGCTCAGGGCGAAGATGAGATCACCCGTGCGAGTGTATGGGGTCAACACACGCTGAGGGACCACGTGACCCTGAATCGCTGTCTGCTCAAATAGCTGGGTGGGCTGGTGAATCCCCCCCTTGGCATCAATAAAGCAGGAGATGCCCGTGTTGGCGGCGCGCACTACAGGACGGCCATTCTCAACTGCACGCAGCACGGCCATTGCCAGGTGCTGAGCGGGGGCTGATGTCGTACCGAACCAACCATCGTTGGTTGTGTTGATCAGGAATTCGGCTCCATCGAGTGTCTGCTGTCGCGCGATTTCCTGGAAAATGGACTCATAGCAGATGAATACAGAGAACCGTACAGCGACTCGTTCAGCCGCGGCCGGCAGGTTGAGCACCTTGTGGCCCAGTTGACCTGGGTCGAATGCGCCACTTTCGGCCGTCAGCTCATCGAGGTAGCCGAAGATCCATTTCATCGGAAGGTATTCGCCAAAGGGGACCAGATGCACCTTGTCGGCGAACCCGGCTGTCGTTTCACCATCGATCAAATAAGCGCGATTGAACAAACCCTTGTCACCACGCTCGGATGTTGAGCCAAGGGCCCCGACCAGCAGACTCGCTCCCGACTCGGCGGACAACTCGGCCAGCCATCGTCGGTGGATTTCGTAGTTCGGATGATCGAGTCGGAAGGGAAAGGCTGTCTCGGGAAAAACGATCAGATCCAGAGGACCCTTGGATGTGTCCAGCTGTCGTGCGAGTCGCAGATGTCTTCCAGTGGTCTGGGTCAGGCTGACGCTCTGCCATTTCGCTCCTTGCTCGACGCTGCCCTGGACGATACCTACGTGCAGGCTCGGTAGTTCTTGGGCCTGTCCCGGTACTATCAGGTGTGCTGCCAGTGATCCAGCAAGACAGGGAACGCATAAGGCGACAAGTGCCCACACAGTACGGCGACATCCGAGCAATTGAGCAATCGCCGCATTGGCTGCAACAAGGATGTAGCTGAGGCTGTGGACGCCGCCGATGGCGGCAATAGGGAGGATCCAGGTCGATTGATACTGGCTGTAGCCGAGCACGGCCCAGGGAAAACCCGTGAAGAGCCAGCTGAGGATCCAATCCAGTAGTACCCACACGGCGGCGATGATCCAGGGGAGCCGGCGTTGATGCAACGTCGAAAAGTATGCCGACAATCTGAACACGATCGCCGGAAACAAGCCGATATATGCTGACAGCAGAAATGTCGTGAGATAGGCGAGGGGGGCTGACAGGCCCCCATAATTCTGGAGTGTCTCAGCGACCCAGTAGACTCGGCCAAAACCGGCTGCCAGTCCGGCGCTCAGACCCAGCAACCAGATCTCCCGATTGGTCAGGTTGCAGTGCAGTAGCAGATAAAGGCAGGGGACCAGGCAGAACCAGGCTAGCCAGCCGGCGTCGACCAACGGTAGACTACAGGTCCACAGTAAGCCGGTGAGTGAGCCGGCTCCAACGAGCGAAAATAGACGGAAGCGGCCCTCGAAGACCACGCTACGCTCCCTCAGGATTCCATGTACTCTACGAGGGGACCCCGGAGCTTTGCCAGCGCACTCTGTTCGAGTTGGGCAACAAGGCCACGATCCATCTGCAGTCGAGACGCGACGGCGCCCGGCGAGCGCTTGTTCTGATAGCGCTGTTCGACGACAGCGAGCTCGTCAGGTGTCAGCGTCTGCAAGGCGCGTGAGACGATCTGTCGTAGTTCCTGGCTCTCGACCCTGTCCAGCGGCGTGTCGGGGATGAAAAGGGCGAGAAAGCGTTCATCGAGGGCGACACGGTCTGCCGTCGACTTGCTGTCGAGTTCATCGCTGACGCGGTTGAATCGTGGCATGGGTCACTCGGCGGATGGGCGGACAGTGAACAGTAAAAAAAGAGCAGGAAGCCGATGACGGCCTCCTG
>Ga0233428_1003376_pt1 | contig 13702 bp, 10 predicted proteins | sample SI_118_April2016_4_FD_179890 | JGI IMG/M metagenome (GOLD analysis project Ga0233428, IMG submission 179890) | Seawater microbial communities from Saanich Inlet, British Columbia, Canada - SI_118_April2016_120_MG | ecosystem: Environmental > Aquatic > Marine > Inlet | place: Canada: British... | reverse complement strand
TGGCATGTGACAAATACGGCGCAGATCTGGCGCGCGGCGGTCGACTGATCGTGGAGACGGAACTGGTGACGGCATTGCCACCCGGGATGGAGCTGGGTGATGCGTTCTGCCAGGCTGACGTCGCATCCTCCTGTGCCAGCGGCGCATCCTTTACCCATCTGGCCGAGCAGCGCTTGCAGAAACCGATCGTTGCAAATATGATCGCCCTTGGTTTCACCGTGGGATGCACCAGACTCGTCGACAGAGCGCATCTGGAGGCGGCCGTGGATGAACTCGCGCCGACGGGAACCGTCGAGAGCAATCTGGCAGCGGTGGATGCGGGATGGCAGTTGGCGGCGGGTGAACTGGCGCCATTCTGAGACTGATCTGTCGATTCAGAACGCCGATCCTCAAGACTCCAGCACAGGACAAGATCGATCATGACGATGACCCGACGTGAGCGGATCATGGCTGCCAGTCAGGGAGGTATGCCGGACCGGCTCCCGTTCTTCCACTACTGGCGCCACAGTCAGATCGGCTGGGCGGAGCGAGAATGCCGCAATCGTGGCATGGGCATGTGCTGGTTGCGGCCGTGCCATGTGGAGCACCTGCATGATGTCGAGGTGAGTGAACAGCAGGTGTTGTGGCATGGGCAAGTGGCCTGGCGCCGTACCTACACGACACCCGTAGGCGCAGTCTGGCAGACGGATCTGCGCGAGCCGGGTGTGGGGCAATGGCATGCCAACCGCAGTTGGAAGGACGTGTCCCCGTGGCAGACGGAGAGGCTGATCAAGGAGCCTGAGGACTACGCCGTCGTCCAGTACATGGTGGAACACACCGAATACGTGGCCGACTCGTTCCCGATCGAACAGGCGATGGATTGGCTGGGGGACGATGGCGTCGTCCTCACCGCCCTGCCGCACTCACCGATGCAGACGCTGATGATCGACTGGGTTGGTAGCGAAGGCGGTCGTATCTACTACCATCTTGCAGACCATCCTGGGATTGTCGAAGGACTATATCGGGCTCTGTGCAAGAGTCGCGAGGCGTTGACTGAGATTGCAGCTCATGCGCCGGCGCCGATCGTCATGTGTGGTGACAATCTGGACGACTTCCTGGTGAGCCCAAAACTCTTCGAGCGTTACTTCATGCCCGTCTACGAACAGCAGGCGCAGGTGCTGCACGAGCGTGGAAAACTCATGGCTGTGCATATGGATGGTCGACTGGCAGCGCTGAAGGATCTGATCGCACAGACGGATGTCGATATCGTCGAAGCCTTCCATCCGCCCCCGATGGGGGATATCTCGCTGGGCGACGCACTTAGGACTTGGCCGGACAAGAGTATCTGGGTCGGTTTCCCATCGGCCATCTACGACGAGGGCCCCGAATCCACGTCGGCCTTCGCGCAGCAGCTGGTGCAACAGGCAGGTGATTGCGGACGTGTGGTGGTGGAAGTGTCGACGGAAAATCTCGTGTCGAATGAGAATCTCCTGTCTCTGACCGGCGTGCTGGGTAGCTGATGAGCAGGTCCGCGCGCGAGTCTTTCCGTGCCATCATGAGCTATGAGGAAGCCGACGCGCTGCCGGTTCTGGCACTGGAACCCTTCGAACAACGTGCAATTGAGCGCTGGCACGGTGAAGGTCTTCCTGCGGGTGTACGTCCGGAAGAATTTCTTGGGATGTCCCGACTCGTACAGGTGCCGCTACCTTGGGGGCCAATGCCGGCTTTTGAGGAGAGGATCGTCGCGCAGGACGCGGAGTATGTCGATTCCATCTCCAACATGGGGGCTACGGTCCGCAAGCGTCGGGACAATCCATCCATGTCCTATGGTCATCTCGATCACCCCGTGGTCAGCGGCGATGACTGGCTGGAATACAAGCAGCGATTTCACGCAGCTACGCCCGGGCGCTTGCCACGTGACTGGCATTCCATCGTCGCCCCACGCCTCGAGGCGTCGACGGATCCTGTGGGGATCTGCTTCTTTCCGTTCTTCTGTCGTCTTGGATTCTATGCCATGGGAATGGAGCGGTTCCTGACCGCCTTCATCGATGATCCAGATCTGATGCACGACATGTTCTCTCACTGGAGTCGATTCGCCCTCGACATGATCCGTCCTATTCTCGCTTCGGTGCGCATCGACTATGCCATGTTCGGCGAAGATCTTGCAGGAAAGAATGGCCCACTGATCTCGCCGAAGATCTACGAGGAATTCTGGTATCCGTATCAGGATCCGATCGTCAACCTTCTGCGCGAGCACGATGTGCCGGTCATCTGTCAGTGGAGTGCGGGACAGTTCGAACAGTTGCTCCCGGGGATGATGGAACACGGCCTCAATTGCACGTGGCCACTGGAAGTGATGGCAGGCAAGGATGCAACCGCATTGCGGCAACGATTCGGTCGCGAATTACTCATGGGCGGCAATATCCCAAAGGAGGCCGTCATCGCGGGTCCGCAGGCGATCGACGACGAGATCGAGCGACTCACACCGTTGATCCAGCAGGGAGGATTCCTGCCGGCCCTTGATGACATGGCCTCACCGGACATGGCATTCAGTCACTACCAACATCTGATCAGGCGCCTCCAGAGTATCTCTTTGGGTTGAGCCAGCGTCTGGATGCGGAAACTTTGAACAGGACCGGAGAGGCACATGTCAGTACCGAAAACTGAGGCGGTCATCCGCGACTACAACGGGCGCCCCACAGTGTTCGTCAATGGTCAACCACAGCCGCTGCCCGGCTTCAATGCCAGCAGCAGACCCGGCATCTACGAGCGCGCCAGCGAGTTCTTCTACGCCCACAAGATGGGTGTGTACATCATCCAGCCACGGGTGGAGCGTTTCTGGCAGGGCGCTGACATCCACCTCGATCCGTTGCCCAGCCAACTGTCAGGGGGGTGGGATGTAGAGGAGCAGGCCGAGGCGGTGCTGGCAGGTGATCCGGACGCCTATCTCATGGTGCGTTTTACGCCACACCCACCTGAGAGCTGGAAGGAAGCCTTCCCGCAGGAGTTGTTCATCACCGAAGAAGGCGTCACCGAGGGACGTTCAGCGTCACTGGCATCGGCCCTGTTCTGGGGAACCATGGGGAGAGCCTCGGCGGCGATCATCGCTTGGACGGAGAGGCAGCCATGGGCGGATCGAGTGATCGGCTACACCAACTTTCAGGTCACGGAGGGAACTCACATTCCCGTCGATCGCGGTTTCCTCTTTGACCACAATCCGCAGATGGTGGCCGAATGGCGTCGATTCTTACGGGCCAAATACACATCTGAAGAGCAACTCCGTGCGGCCCATGACAACCCGTCTGCAACCTTTGCAACGATCGATGTGCCACGAGACCGGTTGCGGGGACTGACGCCCGAGGTCACAGACATCCTGTACTGGCAGCCGGCGGTGGGAAACCAATCTCTGCGCGACTACCTGGAACTTCAGCGTGATCTTTGGCATTGCAACTTCCGTCATGTCTCGGCGGCAATGGACGAGGTGCTTCAGCGCAAGGTGATCGTCTTGCACGATGCACTCAAACTGTCTCAACAGGGCTGGAATCTGGGCGCCTTCTTCGACGCAGATACGTCATGGTCACCGGCCTATCCGGAAGTGATGGCCGGGTCGGGTCACATGAATGTGGTCGAGTTGTTCGACATCCCCGGTTGTGACGGATTGATGACACCTCTCGACTATCAAGCCCGTGGGATCGGCGGCGTCTGCCAGACCGAGGGGATTGCGGATTCTCTCGTTCTGCGCGGTGGGTATTACTACGGCGAAATGGATCAGCGCACGTCGCCTGTTGGTGATGGAGAATTCGGCACGCCACGGAACCAGGAGGAATTCGCCGCCGTCTCGTGGCGCAACTTCGCCGATGCATGGACGAGGGGTTACAACTCTTACTGGTTCGACATCGGTGGCGGCTACTACGACTCGGCGCAATTTCACCAGACGATTGGGCGACAGGTGGAAGTGATCAAAGAGTCCATCAGTTGGCACCACGAGACCGTGCCAGGTATCGCCATGATTTTGGACGACACGGCCGTGCTGGAAACCAACGGCGCCGGCAACTACATGAACGATGCGATCATGTGGGAGCAGAAGCTCGGTCTGGCGCGGTGTGGTGTACCCTATCGCGTGTATCTATTTGATGATCTCGAGTTGGACGATTTCCCCGATCACCGGGTCTTTTACTTTCCGAATCTATTTCGTGTGGACGATCGCCGTCTGGCGATCCTGCGCGAGCGCGTGATGTGCAATGGACATGTTGTCATCTGGGGGCCGGGATCGGGGATCTCAGACGGAGCAAATCTTTCGACGACGGCTTCTCAGCAGCTCACCGGATTCGACATGAAACTTTTGGAGGTCAATTCCCAACGGCGGGTGGCCGTGACTCAGTATGATCACCCAGCTGTGAGCGAATTACCACCAGGATTGGTCTACGGTGGCAGTCTGGCCTATGGCCCGCTGCTGTTCCCACAGGATGGCGAAGAACTGGGATTGGCCTGGACGAAGTGGATGTGTAACGAGGTCGGCCTGGCCATCAAGGAATATGGGCAAGGCGCCGGCGTGGGCGACACGGGGCAGGATCGTGGCAGTGGCGATTGGGCGTCGGTGTTCACGGTGGCAGCGCAATTGCCAGCAGAACTCTGGCGCTCACTGGCCCGTCACGCAGGTGCTCACGTGTACTGCGAGACGAACGAAGTGGTTATGGCCGATTGTAGCGTGGTGGCTTTGCACTCGCTCAAGTCAGGTCGTAAGAAACTGTCTCTACCAGGGAACTACCGGGTCACCGATCTGGTGCGGGGAAGACAGGTTGAGGTGACCGATGGGGTCCTCGAATTCGAGTTGCAGGCACCGGAGACAGCCGTGTTCAGACTGGATGAGGCGTGAGCGTCAGGGGTGTCAGTAGATCTTTCGCCAGGATCACGCCACCGTGGCTCGCCGATGTTGCCGTGCACGGCTCGCTTCGGCAAGATTCCAAGAGAGCCTGCCACGCATCGCTGATTGAGAGAAATCATGAGCTACATCCGACCCAGCTATGACGTTGCCCGCGACGAGGCGGGATTCAGCTGGCAGATCAGCGGCTCCTATCTCTCCTGCGTAGAGTTGGCCGGTGTGCCCGTGAAGGATTTCTACACGCGGCCCGAGGCCTGCATTGAGGTCTACCGCACGGGGCGAGAGCGGATGTACAAGATGTTCGGAGATTGGCTGCCGCCGCTGGCTCCAGCGACGCCGCCCATCAGTTACATGCACGCCAACTGCCTGGGCGCCGAGTTGATCTTTGTCGACGGCGGCGAGGTAGGACACACGCATCCCTTCGACTCCCTGGAGCAAGCCATCAAGCGGCTCGCGGGGCCCGTCGACTTTGCCACCTCGGGGGACACGCCGTTCTACTTGAACTTCTGGGAGCAGATGAAGGCTGCCTTCCCGGACGAGAAGGTTGGTTTCAGTTTTGGCGTCGAGGGCCCGATCACCACGGCATGGGAACTGCGGGGCGAGGGTTTTCTCACCGATCTGTTCGATGAGCCTGAAATGGTAAAGCAGTTCCTACAGCTGACAACTGCCAGCATTGTGGATGTGTTCCGTTTTCGTGCCGAGCTCGACGGAGTTCAGTTCCCCGATCCACATGCGGCGGGCATGGTAGACGACATCGCCAGCTTCATCCCGGCCCACATGTTTGCCGAGTTCGCTCTGCCCTACTGGGAGCAGTACTACACGGGCATCACCACCGGTATACGACGCGCCCATGTGGAAGATCTGCAGCGCGAACAGTTGCAGTTCCTGCAGGACATCGGTCTGAGCTACTTCGATCCATCTATTTCTCGCAAGCTCAGTCCGCCGATGCTGCGTGACGAGATCCAGGTACCCTTCGGTTGGCGTCTGGGGAGCTTCCACTATCGGGACATGGACGAAGAGTTGGTGCGTGACTTTGTGTTTCAGGCAGCCGCGGATGGGGCAAGCTCCGTCTTCACCATCATCGAGGGGAGCCTGTCCAACGACGAGGGGCATGCCAAGGTGATGACCTTCAAGGCGGCCGGTGAAGAGGTGGAGAGGCTACTCGCCGAAGGGTGTAGTCGTCAGGAACTGGGTAGTCATGTCAGCGAGCTGGGTAAGGCGCGGTTCTGGGATCGCTTCCCGGAGTAGAACAGATTTCGCTCGGTGGAATTGACGCAGACCTGTCAGACCGCTTATCTGTCGCCGCGCACCGACACAGAGATCCATCCCCAACGATCTATAGGAGAGCGAATGAACTGCGCGCGACAACTGGCTCTGATTCTGGCGCTGAGCGCCCCACTGCTGGCGACAAATGGCATGAATCTGGAGGGCTTCGGCCCGATCGCCACAGGCACGGGCGGGGCGGCGATGGCCCACGCCAACGGCACGGGGGCCATGATGAGCAACCCGGCCACCCTGGGCCTGATGGCCGACGGCGATCGACGCATCGAAATGGTCCTCGGCTACCTCGGCCCGGATGTGGGTGCCGCGGTGGCGACGCCGCAAGGATCGATCGGCGCCACGTCAGCGATGGACGCCATCTTCATGCCTGCCCTGGGGTGGGCGCAGAAGCGTGGGCACGTCACCTGGGGCCTGGGCGTGTTCGCCCAGGGTGGTATGGGCACCGAGTTCAGCCGCAGTTCCTGGTTGGCAGATCCGAGTCAGGGGACCAATGCCGGTTTGACCCAGGGGTTGCTGAATCGCACGGAAGTCAGCGTCGGTCGCGTCATCCTACCCTTGGTCTACGATGTCGACGAGCGCCTGCACGTCGGCGGCAGTGTCGACCTGGTGTGGGCGGGGATCGACATTCAGATGGCGCTGTCCGAGGCGCAATTCGTCGATCTGGTGACGACGCAACAGCGGGGCACCGCCGGGGGCTCGCTGACGCAGGTCTTCGGCGCCCTCTATGAGCCCTTCGGCGGCACCGGCGTCAGGCGGCTACACCACGCCTACTTCGATTTCGCCAACGATAGCGACTTCACCGGGCAGGCCAACGGCATGGGCCTGGCAGCTAAGATCGGCGTCGTTTACGAGGTTTCACAAGAGCTGACTGTCGGCGCCACGTACCACAGCAAGACGGCCATAGGCAACCTTGAGACGGATCAGGCGCTGATGCGCATGGGCGTCAATGCTGACACCGGGCTGCTGACCACGGGCACACCGAACGGACAGTATGCCGACCTCGACCTGCCTGTCGCTGGGCGGGTCACGATCGACGACTTCCAGTGGCCGGCGACCCTGGGCCTGGGTGTCGCTTACCGGGCACAGGAGCGCCTGCATCTGGTGGCCGACCTGCGCCGCATCCAGTGGTCCGGCGTCATGCAGGGCTTCCGCATGCAGTTCACCGCTGCTGACACGCCACAGAATGGTGGTTTTGCCGGTCAGCGACTCGACACCGAATTACTGCAGAAGTGGGAGGACCAGACCGTGCTGGCCTTCGGCGCGGCGTACGATGTAAACCATGCGCTACAGGTGCGGGCGGGATTCAACACCGGCAGCAATCCGGTCCCCGACGCGCTGCTCAACGCGCTGTTCCCGGCCATCGTCGAGCGACACTTCACGCTGGGTGCAGGCTACCAACTGACGCAGCGCACCAGTCTGCAGCTATCCTACGTACGGGGTTCGGAAGCGCAGTTCACCAACCCGGGCGATGGCGTCGGTGTACCTCCCGTGACGTCGACACACGGCCAGAACAACCTGCAGGTGATGTACACCTTCGGCTGGTAATTACGCGCTCGCGCTGAGGTCGAGGTGACTCAAGTAACAGCCGTCGCGCTGGCAATGCGCCAGCGGCCGTCCATGTCGCAGGCTTCGTAAAACATTCGGAAGCGGCCGTCGGGCAGATCGATCACACACGGCTCGGAAGCTTTGGCCGTGTCCCATTGCCCGCCATTGTCGAGGCAGATCCCCGGATCCTTGATCCATTCCAGACCGTCCTGGGAAGAGGCACTGAAGATTCTGCCGTGGGACTTTGATCCCGCCGGCACCTCTGGAGCCGGCGTCCATCCGGCATAGTACATCCGCCAGCCACCCTCCCCCAGGCGCAGGACCTCCGGAGCATAGACGGCCTCGGATTCCAGATCACGGTCCTGGAGAACGCGAATGCCCGGTTCCATCGCGAAGGTCAGGCCATCTGCTGACACGGCGCTGACGATGTTTCTATTGGTGAAGGCCCCGGGGGGAACCTGCAGATCCGGGTATGGATAGGCGCTGGCATAGAGACGAAAACGATGGGACGCGGCTGGATCGAGGTGAAGGCAGCGCGGCGCTAGATAGGACATGCCGGTCGCTTCCAGGCGAACACCCGGTTCCTTCACCCAGGTCAACCCGTCGTCGGAGATGGCACTCACGATCGTCGCTTTGGTACCTGCCTCCTGCTCGGTTTTGCCCTCGTAGAACATCCGGTAGCGACCATCCTCCAGGGGGATGACATCGGGACTCCAGATGTAGTCTGCCGCTCCCTCGCCGCCTGCATCCATCCTGACACCCGGCTCCTTTGCCCAGCACTCAGCATCGTTGGAGAAGGCACTCAAGATGTAACCCTTTGAGTCGGGGTTGGGGCGATCCGGCCCGAAGCCGTGGTAGTACATCCGGAAACCTCCCGCCATTGTTACGACATTCGGCGTCAGTGTCCGGCCCGAGTCGAGGGGGCCATCGGAATCTATGGCGACGTCGGCATCTTTGATCCACCGGCATCCCGGATCCTTCTCTTGATAATGGACGGATCTCTCCATGTCTGCAGCTGTCATTGTTCGTGCACGTTGCCGCTCGTATCGGGTGTGCCGTCGGCTTTCCAGGGCATCGGCATAGTGGGTGGGGTTGTGTGGTGATCGCCGCGACGTGGCTTGGGTAGGGCACGGAACTCGGTGACCATACGCGCCAACTGTGAGCTGACCTGTTTCACAACCGCTTCGCCCTTCTCCTTGGTTGCCAGCGATGCCTGTCCCAGGACACCAGAATCTGAATAGGAGGCGGTCCAGCTGATGGGCGTGCCGGGACCTGCCCCAAAGAGGTCAACCCAGCGAAAGTCTGATTTGTACTGATGGAAGGCGATATCGCCATCGTCGATCTTGTCCTTGCGAACGTTGTCCTCGTCAAAATAGAGGTAGACGGAGGTTTCCAATTCGCAGGCATGGGCACAGCCACCGGGGAACTTGCTCTCGCGCCAGTTCTTCATGAAGTCGGGATCAACCGACAGCAGAGACCACCAGTTACAGTGAATGCATTCGGCGTCGGTTTCGAGATTCACCCGGCGGGCAGCCAGATCCAGGTTGGGTGAGTTGGACCCATGTCCGTTGAGGAAGATGATCTTCTTGAAGCCGTGATAGGCCAGGCTCTTGCCGACGTCGACATTGCACTTGATGAAGTTCTCCCAATCCACATTGACCGTCCCCGGGAAATCCATCACATGCGCCGTATAGCCATGGATGAAGGCCGGCATGATCAGAACGTCGTTAGGGATCAGCTTGGCCGCCTCTTCGGCCATACCTCGTGGGCAGACGACATCCACGTCCAGTGGCAGGTGGGGGCCATGCTGCTCAGTTGAACCGACGGGTACGATGATGACCTTGTCCGCTTGTACAGCATCGTTGACATCGGGCCAGGTCAGTTTTTCATAGCGCCAGGGCTCTGCGGCCATTGTTGTCCTCTTTTCCGTGTCCGGTGGGTCAGACTGTCACTTGTTGTCGAGGGCCAATAGAACGCGTGTTGAGCAAGCATGTCGAGAGCAACAGAGATATTCGTGCTCAGCCGCGCTCTTTCTACCGGCTCAGCAGCATCTTCCTGGTCTGGACCAGTTGACCGTCGCTGAAGAGTCGATAGAAATAAACGCCCGAAGAAAGCTCAGTTCCATCGAAGTGGGACCGATAGTTTCCGGCTGGGTGAAAGTGCCTTACCGGTGTGGCGATCGGTTGACCAAGAACATTGTAGATCACCAGACGCACATTGCTGGCCTGTGAGACCCGGTAGGCAATGGTTGTGGTGGGATTGAACGGATTCGGGTAATTCTGAGCCAGGTCAAAAGTCAATGGAAACGCACGTCCTGGGCAGGCCCAGACTACGCCTCAGATTGCTCCAGATTGAGGTGGGTCATCCTGGACATCTACAATGTGGATACCTACCGTAGATGCCTTCCACTTACGCGGAGAACCCGATGAACCGGATCACAATCGCAGGTCTTGTTACTCTCCTGCTGGTCGCCTGTGGCGAGGGCGATACTCGGCCGCCTTCTTCCGAAGTTGCCGCTCGTGCTGCCGCCGCGGATCCGATCGGCGAGTTGGGCGATCACCACGTGATATACGTACCGACTTACTCCCACGTGACTCATGGTGAGGGGACGGCGCGACGGCTGACGACGACGCTCTCAGTCCACAACATCAGCTTTCGTGATTCCATCTGGGTGCACAAAGTCCGTTACTACAATACCGATGGAAAGATTGTCCGCGATTTCCTGCAGGAGAAGGTCTCCCTGTCGCCGATGGCGACATACCAAGTCCGCGTGTCGCCAGGCGACACCACGAGTCTCGGGGCAAATTTCCTTGTCGAATGGGAAGGCCAAGCCGGTGTGCCGGCGCCTCTCGTGGAGGCGGTCCACGTGAGTCTTTCCTCATCCATAGGGACATCTTTCGTAACTCGGGGGACTCAACTGGTCCCGAATGTGGTCCCAGACGACTTTACGCCATAGAGTCTCACTGGGCCGCCCCGCCAGGGGGCGGCCCAGTGAGACTTGCCACAATGCGGACACGGTAGGCCCGCACTTCGACGGGTGGCCGTCATGAGTGCCCGTACATCAGCAGGACTCACGTTGAGCCGGCCCACAAGATCTTCGATTTCGGCCTGTTCCTCTGCTGTCAGATCCCCGTCAGCAAGTGCGTCCTCGATCCTGTCCTCCACCTCATCACGGCGCCGCTGCAGGGCAGCGGAGAAACCAGACGCGAGGATGCCCGCTGGCAGGGCGACCATACCCACACTAATGATGGCCATGACCGCAGTCAGCAGCTTGCCGAGGGCTGTCGCGGGGACGACGTCACCGTAGCCGACGGTCGTCATTGTGATCACGGCCCAGTACATGGTGGCCGGGATGGAGGAGAAGGCCCCAGAAGGGTGCGCATCACCTTCGACGATGAAGGCCAGACTGGATGCGATCACCAGTATCAGGAGCAGGACGAACATGGCGGCGCCGACCGTGCGGGCCTCCTGGCGCAATACCTGGAACAATAGCGTCATCGACCCCGAATACCGGGTGAGCTTGAAGATGCGCAGGAGCCTCAGCACACGCAGAAATCGTAAATCCACCGGCACCAGGAGACCGAGATAGAACGGGAGGATGGCAAACAGGTCGATGATCGCCATGGGGGTGCGTGCGAAGCGTAGACGACCACGGGTCGGTGACCGGAATTTCGTCTCCCAGGGATTGTCGACGGCTGACCAGATACGCAGCACGTACTCGACGCTGAAGATGACAACCGAGAGCATTTCGAAGGCGTGGAGGTAGGCGCCCCAATCGGCCCGGATGGTTGCCACGGATTCCAGGATCACGGCGACGACATTCAGGGCGACCATGAGAATCAGAACGACGTCGAAACGTTGGGTCCACGGATCCTCCCTGTCACGCGAGAAGAGGATGTCCGCGGTGCGCTGCCGGGCGCGCCGCAGTCCGCTCATGTCAGTTGTAGGCTCGGTCAATGGGTTCGTCCTGACTATTCAAGAAACTCTGATACTTTTAGGTAATCTAGCGCGAGGCGCGGAATTTCGCCGTAGAAGAGAGAAGGGAGTGTGTTGTGGCTGCAGGTGATGTCTATCGCCGCATCGGCGTGAAGCCGTTTATCAACGCTTGCGGTACCCGTACGATTCACAGCGGAACGTTGATGTGGCCGTGCGTGCGTGAGGCGATGGACCAGGCCTCTCGCACCTTTGTCACGATGGACGAACTGATGGAAGGTGTCGGCGCACGACTTGCGGAGTTGACGGGCGCGGATGCGGCGATCGTGACGTCAGGGGGGGCCGGCGCACTCTGCGTTGCCGCCGCAACGGCCGTGACGGGCGGTGATCCGGAGAAGATTCTCCGGCTTCCCAAGCTGGAGGGACTGAAGGACCGCGTTGTCATGCTGAAGACGGGCCGGTTCACGTATGATCAGGCGATCCGTGCCGTCGGCGTGACGGTTATCGAGGTCGAGACGAAACAAGAGATGGTTCACGCGATCGAAGATGAGCGCGTGGCGATGATCGCTTTGCTCGGTACGGACGAGGCGGAAGGCCGACTGTCTCTCGAGGAGATCGCGAAGATCTCCCGGTCGCGGCAGGTGCCGATCCTCGTCGACTGTGCATCAGAGCATCTCGTCCGCCCCAATCCCTATCTCGAAGCGGGGGCGACAATGGTGGCGTATAGCGGCGGGAAGTATCTCAGGGGACCGCAGTGTACCGGTCTGCTGCTGGGATCCGGAGGCTGGATTCGTGCTGCGTGGACCAATGCCGCACCGCATCACACCTTCGGCCGGATGATGAAAGTGGGCAAGGAAGAGATCATGGGATTGCTCGCCGCCGTGGAATTCTGGGCGCAAGGCCGTGACGATGCGGCCGAGTCGGTTCAATGGTACGCGGATCTCGAGACGATCGCCGCATGCGTGACGATCGTCGCCGGCGTGACGACTGAAACGATCACCCCGCGCTCAGAGAAATCACCGACGCCGAGACTCGAGATCCGCTGGGACGCGAAGCGGATTCCGCTACACGGTCTCACGCTCAGACAAGCGCTGCTCGACTCGGAGCCGCGGATCATGCTTGACGATCGGTTCTCGAGGTTGGGCAGTATTTTCATCCTGCCCTTTTCGCTGCAGACGGGAGAGGCAGCGGTCGTAGGGCGGAGGATCGCCGAGGTTCTCGCGGCGGCGTCGGTAGAAAATACCCGGGAAAAGCCCAAAGGGGCACCAAACGGGGTGGTTCATGGCGGCTGGGATGTGGAGATCGCCTATCACGCGGTCGGCGCGCAGCACCGGTGGGATCTGACCAGCGAAGAGGACCGTGTGACGGGCACGCACCACACACTGTTTCAAGCAAATGAGATTCGAGGCGACTTTCACGGAAACCACGTCCGCCTCGTTTCGGAGCACCGATTCGAAGGCACTCATCTCATCTATACCTTCGAGGGAGTGGTCGAAGGGGATGCCATGGAGGGGAGGGTCGAAGTGGGTAGCGAAGGCCAAAGCGCACCCGGGTGGCTGAACCGGAAAGAATACGGCGCCTACCGGTGGACTGCATCGAGACACGCAAGGTAACGAAGAGGGGCACCGTCTCTGTGGTCCCCACGCGGCGGACGATGACATCCTCTCTCAACTCAACATATTGCGGAACTCTCCCGGTGGCACATCGACCTGCTCTCCCTTGAACCACTGCCACATTTCCTTGCGCAATTCCCACTCCTTGTAATAGTCCGAGCTGTAGCCTTTGGCACCGACCATTGTAGATAGATAGGAGCGGGCCGTCTCTTCGGCTGTTGTCGCATCGAAATTCCAGGATGGTGCACTGGGTTGGCTCATGCGGTTAAAGAGGAACTTGAGCATGTAGCGCTCGCGCGTGGTTTTGTTGCGGGTTGCTGCGTGCCACAGGTCGTAGTGGGTGATCGCCACCGTACCCGCTTTCACCGTGAGTGGCACCTGCCCTTTGAGATTGGCGTAGGTGGCGAGCTGGTCCGTGGGCGTATTGCGAAAGTGCGTGCCCGGCATGATGATCGTCGGCCCCAGGTCG
>Ga0233428_1003373_pt1 | contig 13716 bp, 18 predicted proteins | sample SI_118_April2016_4_FD_179890 | JGI IMG/M metagenome (GOLD analysis project Ga0233428, IMG submission 179890) | Seawater microbial communities from Saanich Inlet, British Columbia, Canada - SI_118_April2016_120_MG | ecosystem: Environmental > Aquatic > Marine > Inlet | place: Canada: British... | reverse complement strand
CAGATTAAGCACCCAAAACCGGTTTCTCCGAGATTTCAGCAATCATGGATGGAACCATCTCGCAGATGTCATCAGATGAAATTTGATCGATATTGAATACGGCGTGATAAAGCTTAGGATCTGCGAAATCCACTCTAAAGAAAAACTGTGAAAATAAGCCCTGGTCACGATTTGATTTCGCGACGATATCCTCTGCTCCCGAGTGCGGAACACCAGCGGAATTCATGATGTAGCGAATACGAGATTCGTTTGAGCCAACAATGCGCAGGTGTATGGCTCCGGGGTGATCTCCCAAAAAAACTTGACCGCCCCAGCCGCCGATAACGACATTGTCTCCTTGGGCCGCGTTTTTCATTACATCTTTGATTGTATCCTGGACTTTTATGCGATCAAGTAGGAAAAGTCGCTCAATGAGTTTTGGCGGGCGGCCTTCGATTCGCTCCAGATCAATATCAAGCCCGCGCTCTTTGCATCCTGCGATTAGCTCGTCGAGGTAGATGAATCGATAATTTAACTTTTCAGCTATTTTGCGCCCGATGTTGATTCCGCCAGTTCCGTACTGACGGGAGATGGTGATTATGGCCATTGTTCGGGTCCCCCCAATTTAAAAATCTGATTGTTTCAGTTATGTCTCTTTCAAATCTTATCCGTCAGCCTCTACGGTGGAAATGCTAAATGCGCCACCGTCATTGCTCGCGTCCTCGATCAGTATTTCAAGCGTTAACCCCTCTAGTGAGGTGCGCCGCCCTTGGTGCATTTTATCAATAACGGCCTCTGCCCGGGGATGCTCGCCGGGGTGTGTGGGCCCTGACTCCATGGCGTCGAAAATCTCGATAGCCGCAATCGCCGAGGGATTTCTTGCTGGAAGTAGCTGGTCTCCCTTGTTTGTCTCGGCGATGAGTCCGCTTTCTCTTAGCTGATAAATGACATTTTTCAGTATTTCTGTCGGATAGTCCAGCTTTTTTTCGAGTGAATCGAGGGTGAAAAGTGGCTCGCGAGTATCAGCCCGTCTGGCTAGCAGGGCCATTACCCTGAGACCTGCCTCCCAGCTGAGACCCGTATCCGGGATTTCATCCTCCTTGTGGCTTCGTTCGGGCAGCCCCTGGACGAGAGCCGCAATTTCGGCCGCATAAAGAAGAATATTCCATCCAAGATAAATCCAGACCATCAGGATGGGAAGCTGGGCTAGGGCGCCGTAAATGGCCGTTTTACCGGTGAATCCCACCTGAAGGCTCACATATCCCCATTGAAGGAAATATAATAGTACGCCGCCGACTGCACTGCCCACGAGGGCGGGGGCAAAGTGTATCTTTTTGTTTGGCATGACGATGATCATGAGGGAGATTAAAATAATCGAGCCCACCAGCGGAATCATCTTGAGCAGGATTTCCGCTCCGGTGGACAGGAACCAGAAGGAGCCGAACGAGGCGAGAAAGTCACGCATTTTAAATAGTGTTGTCGCGCTGATGATGATGCCCAGCAAAAGGGGCGTGAAGAAAATCATGCTGAAGTAGTCGGAAATCCGCCGAGTGAGGGCGCGGGGTTGTTTTACGTCGAAAATCACGTTCAGCGAGCGCTCCACCGCATTGAGGGTGAGGACAATGGTTACGAGAAAGGCTCCGAGGCCTGTTGCACCCATGGTCTTGAAGTTTACTTTATCGACGAAGGTGAAGAGCTTCTCGCGCACTTCGCTGTTAAAGACGGGCCCGAGTTGCTCAAGAATGTATTCGTAGATTCCTTGGTCGAAGCCCAAGCCGCGCAGGATGGCGAAGCTAAAGGCGAGGATGGGCACGATTGAGAGCAGCGTGGTGTAGGTGAGTGCAGCGGCGCGAATAGGGGCCTGGTCGGCCTGAAAGCGAACGAGTGCTAGAATAGACAGGCGAAGCGCGCCATGGGAGCCCACGAGGGCATCTTTCAGCTCCCCGATATTGCCGGGAATGCCATATTTAGAAAGATAATTTCTCAAAAGCGCCCTCCGTTTCACTCTTGGGCCGCACATGGGTTACCTTCGCTAAAGCATCAAAAGAATCATCCCAGCTTAGGTTGTGCGCCGCAAGTGAATATTTTTCAATTCGTTCAAGGATTAAGACCTGGAGGCAACGTGACGATATCCCCTGAGGAGATAATGACCCGGATGGGTGTGTTCACCCCGCTATGGGCTGCCGATGATGGTGTCATTTGCGGTGCCGTCAACGATAAGGAGTGTGGGCGGTTTTTCGCCATTGACCGCGAAAGCGGCAACTTTCGCTGGCGTTTGGATAGCCCGGCGGGTTGGGCTGTGGCGGCTCCTCTGATTTGGGGCGATTTCTGCATCGCCGGAACCAGTGTTGCCGACATGAATAGAAGCGAGGAAGGCGGGCAGTTCGCCACGGTGAACTGGCGGCGAGGGGGGGCAGTGCTCGCCATAGAGATTCAAAGTGGTGAGGTTCGCTTTTTGGATTTACGTTGCGGTGTGGTGCGCGAGACGCCCCGGGCCGAGGGTGACACCCTGGTAGTCTCGGGTGAAATTCGTGTCGGGGGATTTAGGGACGATGAACCCTGGTCGGCATCCACCGAGGTCGAGAGTCGCTTTGATCTTCCCTCGGGCCGCCTTATAGGCCGCCGCGCCAAAGGGGCCTTGCGTCCTGAGGATTTTCCGGGCGAACCCGCACCGGAGCTTTTGGAATAGTTGCTGGCTAGCTTTGGCTCTAGCCAACCTTTTTTAAATGCTTGGCCATGTTGAGCGCATTGGCTGCAAGGTTGTGGGGCCGGGTCCAGCCTTTACACTCTGGCATTTGTACCAGGGCCGCAGCTTTTTGAGGCGAACTTTCTTTTTTAAGCGCGGCGGCCACCCGGCGACGCAGGTTTTTGAAGTAGGTGATGTTCTCATCCACAATCTTCGAGCCTCTTGTGGGCAGGGCACCATGCCCGGGGATGAACCGCAGGGCGGGGAATTTTTTGAGCCGCGGGAGCTCCCGCCGCCAGTTTTCGAGATCCGCTTGACCGGTAGCGGTGTGGGAGCGGTTGGCGATGAGATCGCCTGAGAAGAGGATTTTTTCCTCGGGCATCCAGATAACCGAATCGCCCCGGGTATGGCAGTGCCCGATGCGAATGAGCTGAAATAATCGCCCACCGTATCGAACCTCAAGCCGATCATCGAAGGTGAGCATCGGCGGGTCGAAATCGAGGCCAGGCGCGAGGTGGCCTAGATGAAACCCGCTCTTATCCAGCGCAGCGGCCCAACTTCCCCTCCTTAGCTCCCGTTCCATTTCTTGTCTAATAAGACCCGCACCAACCGTGACCGCACCCCGGCGAACGTGATAGCCGTTGTCCGAGGTGTGGTCGAAATTGTGATGGGTGTTGAGGACAAGGCCCGCATTTTTTCGCGTGACGCCGCGCATATATTTTAGAAAATGTTTACGCACCCGCATGTCGCTGTCGATAATGACTGGCTTGTCGCCGGTGAGGATGAGCCCGAAATTCGTCTGGCCCCCGCCTCCGATGTAGATATGTACCCCCGGGGAAATTTCGCGAAATTCCGGCGATTTAATCGGCGAGGCTGGCGTTTTCGGCACGATGAGTCTCCTCTTGCGCTTGTTAGCGTTTGCTCTTTAAGTCCTTGGCCATCTTGAGAGCGAGGCCCGAAACATTTCCGGGCCGGAACCATTTGGCGTACTCGGGCATCTCCACGGCCGCCGCAGCTTTGGCCGGGGTTTTGTGCTTTTTAAGTGCCGCCTGGGTTCGGCTTTTCAAGCGCGAGAGATAGGTTTTGTTGTCGGCGATGATGCTGCTTCCCTTTGGGGGCAAGGGGCCATGGCCGGGAACGATATATTTCGCCGGGAATTTTTTGAGGACATCCAGCGCCGGGAGCCAGTTGTTGAAGTTTCCGAGGCGGTTCACCGGGTGGGTGCGGTAGGTGGTCAGGTCGCCCGTGAAGAGCACGCCTTCCTCGGGCATCCACACCACGGTGTCGCCCTTCGTGTGACAGTGATCGATATAGATCATCTGGAACAGCCGCCCGCCGTAGCGAATGTCGATTTGATCCTCGAAGGTGACCGTTGGCGGCGAGATGTCGAGTTTTCCGATGAGATGATCAACGCTCGGCTGGCGCCCGGCCATTTGTTTGACCCAGTTGCCCGAGGCGTATTCGCGCTCCATTTCCTGCCGGGCGAGATCGACTCCGAACGAAACGGCGCCCTTGCCCATGTAGTAGCCGTTGTCTGAAGTGTGGTCGAAATTATGATGGGTGTTGAGGAGCAGCCCGGCGTCTTTTTTCGTTATTTTTTTCATACCCGCCAGAAATTGCTTTCGAACGCGAATGTCATTGTCGATGACGACGGGTTTGTCGTTCGTGAGAATGAGGCCGAAATCAGTTGTTCCGTTTCCGCCGATGTGGGCGTAAATGCCTTTCGTAACCTTGACCATTCCGGTGGTCTTGGCGGGGGCGGGCATCATATTTGCGCGGCTTGCCATGTGTAGCTCCTTGTTGGTGGGTAGCGAAAATTATTCGAGTTAAATTTCGATGTCGGGCACAAGATCGGTGTGCCCAAAATTTTCTTTATTTTTTTCGGGAATGAAAAAACTTATCTGCTCGCTTGGTGCATTTCCTGTGTTGGAGACGCCGTGGATTGTCTCGGCGGGAACGATGAGCGTATCGCCGGGGCCACAGATTCTACGCTCCTCGCCGACGAGCGCATTCACGTTGCCGATGAGGAAGTGGATAATTTCGGCGGTGTCATGAAAATGAGGAAGCACAGCGCCACCCGGCTCGATTTTCTCGCGCAGCACCTTCCACAACTGGAGATTGAGTCTCCTCGCCTCCTCCGCCGAGACCAGGCTTTGTTGGTACAACTCGCGGTGGCGGGCAGCGGCGGTCCACTCAAGTTCATCGTTGAGGCGCATCCGGGGAATATTCAATTGAAATTTCCAATTCATGAGAAAACCACAAAATGTATATTTACCTTATACCGGAGATAGGTGGTTGGTTTCCAATCCCTCTCCGGGGGGCAGTGTTTTGTTTATCGTCAAGCACAGGGAGATTCGGAATTTTTTCGTTCTCAGGCGGAGCGTTTGGAGGAGACTTCGTGTATTCTTATCTGGCACGATGTTTTCGATAATCGCTATATGATTTGCGAGGAAGGGATATGGGGATGATGGAGATTACTCGCCGTGAGGAGTTTAGTGCGGCGCACCGCTTATATAACCCCGAATTTTCAGACGAGAAGAACCAGGCTCTTTATGGTTTGTGCGCCAATCCCCACTACCATGGACATAATTATGTGCTCGAAGTGACCCTTCGTGGCCCTGTGGACCCGGATACGGGAATGACTTTCAACCTTGCAGATCTTAAATCGACTGTGCGCCGAGAAATCATAGACGAGGTTGATCATAAAAATTTGAATGAAGATGCGGCCCAATTCATGGAAAACCGCATTCCGACAGCGGAAAATATCGCCATATCAATCTGGGAGCGCCTCAAAGCCCATATCGAGGGCGCTCTTCTCTACCGAGTGCGTTTATACGAGAACGAGCGGAATTTTGTTGATTATTACGGAGAGAAATAGAGGCTTGCCTGCGGATTTCATCATGGTGGCGGGCCTGCTTTGAACCCACAAAGGCTCTTTTGGGGTGTGTGTGAGCATAAACCCCATGAAATCAGCGAATTCAGGGATTGAGCATTCCTGTATTTCCCGTCATAATAGAGTCATTCCCGGGTATTAGCTGACCCGGCTCTTTCTCGGTCCGAGGCGGGAACCCGAGGCGGGAAGAGATTTAAGCTTTTAATTTGAAATCTGTTATTCGTTTTTAAATGGGGAGAACTGGTAGCTGTGTCCACTGCAATAGGAATTTTTGTGGGTGGAGGTCTGCTCTTTTATGCGATCTTGTCCCAGGGCGGCATCGCCATTTTCTACGATCCCGGTTCGCTCATGATCGTTGGCGGGGGCACGCTTGCGGCTATCCTTATCTCCTTTCCCCTTCAGCGCGTGGTTGGCGTGTTCAGAATTCTAAAAAATGTTTTTGGCCGGGAAATTTCCGATGCCAGTGCCTATATCGCTATGGTCGTCAGGCTGGCGCACAAGGCGAGAAAAGAATCGATACTCAGCCTTCAAGAAGACGCAAAGAACGTCAACAACCGCATCATGCGCATGGGGCTTCAGCTCGTCATCGACGGCCAACCGCCCGAGATTGTGCGTGCTGTTCTCGAAACTGAACTCGACGGTCTTTATTCGCGTCACGATGAGGGTGCCAGAATTTTTAAATCCATGGGTCGCTACTCTCCCGCATTTGGTCTAATCGGAACGCTGATCGGTCTGGTTTCGATGTTGCGCTCTCTTTCGGGTGGAACGGAAAATCTTGGCCCGGGTATGGCGGTCGCTCTTATAACAACTTTTTACGGGGCTCTTTTTTCGAATCTGTTTTTTCTCCCCATGGCGGACAAGCTGGAAAATCGCTCCGAGAAGGAAGTCCAGCAGATTCGTATTGTCATCGAAGGAATTTTGATGATTCAAGAGGGCGGAAACCCCCGTTTAATAGAGCAAAAACTCAACGCATATCTTGAGCCCGATCAGCGGATACAGCATTTCGAGCGCATGCTCCGCCGCGAAAAGGGTGCTCAGGCAGAGGGCGGATAAGCCATGACCGCTCAACCTCCAGAAAGAAAAATTGATCCGCCAGCAGAATGGCTCATGACCTTCGGGGACATGATGGCTCTTTTGTTGACGTTTTTCGTGCTTCTAATCGGCATATCGAGTCCCGATCCCGGTAAATTTGATAAGGCGATGAAGTCCATCGCCGACTCCCTGGGCGCGGCACCCGTATCGACAGAGACGTTGATGGTCGCCGAAAAAGAGTCCGAGGCTTCATTCGAGAATCTGGGCAGCCAGGTCAGTGATGTCATTAACGAGGGCAACATGCAGGATGTTGTCGAGGTCGAGGTTAATGAGAAGGGAATCGTTTTAAACATCGTAGGGGGTGCTCTTTTCAAGGCGGGCCAGGCGAGAGTGTCCAAGGGCATCAAGCCGTTGATTCTCGAAGTGGGTCTGATGGTGAAAAAGCTGCCTTACAAAATAATTGTCGAGGGTCATACCGACAACACCAAGAGCAAGAAGGGCGGGCGCTACCCTTCGAATTGGGAACTTTCAGCGGCGAGAGCGGCGGCGGTTGTCCGTGTAATGACAGAGGAGGCGGGTGTCGACCCCGGAAGATTCTCGGCAATTGGTTATGCCCAGTTCCGACCGTTGTATGCACAGACAAAAGCGAACAGAGCTAAGAACCGGAGGGTGGAGATTATTATCTCTAGAGAGGGGCAGGAAAGTTGAATTTAAGAGCCCGTATGAACTTTTCCGGTGAACATCATGAGCGTGGTATGTCCGAGCCGAATGCCCTCGGAAGTTTTGAGGATACGTACAATTTCGGTCAAAAAGTTTCCTCTGATCGTTCTGTGCCCCGTGTGGCGGTGTCTTTTCCCGTTCGTTTTACGATGATTTCGGAAAAAGAATATGAGCAAATGTCCCCAGTTTATATAGCTTCTCCGACGAGTGAGCGTCAGGGGTTGGGTGATGTGCCGGAAGGGGGTCAATCACCTCTCAAGGCCGAGCCTGGGACATTGGCTGGCGAGATTTTGGAGCGGCTCGATATTATCGAGAAAAAACTGGACTATCTCCTTGGTATCGAAAATTCGGGAGAGGGGCCCCGAATCGAGGAAATGTCAGGAGAAGTAGGATATATCCGTGATATTTCAGAGGCTGGATTGCTTCTCGCCGCGCATCATGTGTACACCCTTGGGGGATGCCTGAATGTCGAAATTAAAACGGAAATTCCATACCCATTGAAATTCAACGCTTTATGCCGTATTGTACGCTTGTTGCCACCTGGGGACAGTAGTATATATGAAATGGGATGTGAATTTTCCGCTATTCACGAAAAGGACCTCGAGAAGGTAAACTCTTTCGTGTACAGGCGGCAAAGAGAATTGACGCGGATTCGGCAAACCGGCTGATCGTTAACTATCCGGGAAATTAAAAAATGGCCAATGAAAATCTTGATTCAATAGGATCTGACAGCGGGCAAGCGCGAGGCGCCGCCCGGACAGCCGAAAGGTTTCCTATCGAGTATGAACTTATTACCGATAAGGAAGTCGAGATTCTCCGGCCAATGTATCTTGAGGCCCGCACTGCCGAGCGGGTTGACGGTCCGGCGGGAGCCATCGGCGGGGCCGATGCGTTTCTTGCAATGGGAGTTCCCCAGGCGCAGATTATGATGTACCAGCAGACCATGCGTGCCTTTAAGTCGCTTGAAGACAAGCTTGACGATGTGCTCAAAGCGATGGGAACAGATTCTAGCGATGATAAAAAGGCGAACAAGGCGATGTGTGTAGATCTTTCCTCTGGTGGAATGAGAATGATTACCGCCCAGAAGGTCAAGCGCGGAGCCTTGGCGAAGCTGACGTTAACGCTTCCGCCGCTACATCCCGTGATTGTCGTGGCGGTTGGGAAAATCGTGAAGGCAAGCCCAATTCGCCTTTCCTCGGGCAAACGAGCTATGGAGACGGCCATTGCATTTGAGGTTATCAACGAAAACGATCGCGAAGAGATTGTCGCCTACAGCTTTAAACGCCAGCGCCAAGAGGCGGCTAGGGCGGCTAGTTCCCAGGATGATGACGACTACTAGAAATTCCTCTTCCACTGTTGGCGAATTTCCTTTTTTCCTGTATTGACCCTGTAGAGACTTTTATCGATTTTGTTGCGGTGCGGGTTTTTTTAGATTCAGGCACACGCCGGGTGCGCTTGAAAGGAGCATAGATCTTGCCAACGATTCAGATTAAAGATATCGATGTGGTGCACGAAGCCGACGTCGGGACCACTATACTGGAAGCGAATCTTGAAAATGACATCGAACATGCAAACGACTGCGGTGGAAATTGCGCCTGCTCAACCTGCAAGGTGATGGTCATCTCTGGCGGGGAAATTTTGTCAGATCAAAGCGAGGATGAGCGTGACACCCTGGATGCCTATGGGTGGGATCCAGACGAGTATCGCCTGTCGTGTCAGTGTGTCATCGAAGGCGGGGGCGTGGTGGTTATCGAGTTCCCAGAGCCTGAGTAAGCCTAACTGCGCTTAGTCATCCTCCCAGACCCGGATGACTTTCTCGAAATCAAAAGCGCCCTCTCGAATCAACACGGGCGCATCGCCTCGAAGATCAACCACCGTTGAGGGTGCCTCGCCCTCTATTGCGCCACCGTCGAGAATCAGACTGATTTTATCGCCAAAATGTGCTGCGATTTCGGTGGCGCTCGCAAAGGGCGCCTTGCCGGGTGGATTGGCGCTAGTTGCTGCAAAAGGGCCAGCCGCGCGAGCAAGCGCTTGGCATAGCGGTTGCGCCGGGTAGCGAGCTGCAATTCCGCCGCCCTCGGCAAGCAGGGGTGGAACCTCCTCTCCTGCCTCGAAAATGAGTGTCAACGGCCCCGGCCATAGGGCATAGAGGTTTTCCCGTATCTTCTCGTGAAGCGGTTTTGTCAAAAGGGCGAGCTGATTCATTAGGCCGATAATCACGGGCGCACCTTTTTCATCCTCCCGGCCTTTGGCTTTGTAGAGTTTTTCTATCCCCTCGGCATCCCCCGCTTTTGCGCAAAGACCCCATAGCGTATCGGTGGGAAGCGCGATGACCGCTCCTTCGCGCAACACCTCGGCGGCGCGTCGCACGGCGGCATCGAGTGGTGCATCGATTTCGATGGGGATAATTTCCGCCATCTTGATTACTTCCGGGAGCTGGGTTTTTTGGATTTGCCCGCGCGTTTTTTCTGGAGCTCGGCATCCGCCTTGAGCACTTTGGCGCGCTGGCCCTCGACGAGCTTGCGGTAGCGCTTGGCCAGGGCCTCGTCCTCTAGCGCGAGGATTCTCGCCGCAAAGAGACCGGCGTTTCGTGCCCCGGCCTTGCCAATACCCATCGTGGCCACCGGAATGCCGGGCGGCATCTGCACCGTCGAGAGAAGGGCGTCGAGCCCGCCTAGCGAGGAGGCGTCCATCGGCACCCCGATAACGGGAAGATCCGTGGCAGCGCCGACCACCCCGGCAAGATGGGCAGACATGCCCGCCCCGGCGATGAGTACGCGAATCCCCCGCCCAGGGGCGGCGTTCACATAATCGTGAACCTCCTCGGGTGTCCTGTGGGCCGAGAGCACCCGCATCTCGCTGCCCACACCGAGCTCTTCAAGTGCATCGGCCGCCGCCTCCATTGCGGGAAGATCCGAGGCGCTTCCCATTACGATGCCCACCTTAATTTTTTTCATGTTGCCGGGTCCTCTGGTTAAGGCATAAAGGCGGTGAGTTCAATTTCGAGCTTTGCGCCCGCGATGATCCCCCCTGCCTGAAAGGTTGTCCGGGCGGGCGGATCGACCACCCCGAAATACGACTCGAACACATCGTTCATTTCTTTAAGGTCGCCAAGATCAGCCATGAAAATAGTCACCTTCACTGCATTGGCAAGCGAGGTTCCCGCCTCCTCACAGACGGCTTTGAGGTTCTCGATTACCTGTCTGGTTTGCTCGGCCACCCCACCAGGGACGATTTCGCCTGTCGCCGGGTCCATGGGAAGCTGTCCCGAGCAAAAGAGCCAGCCTCCGGCTACGATGGCCTGAGAAAGAGGCACCTTGCCCGATGAGGCCTTGTCGGTGTGTATCACCTTTTTTTCCATCTGATGGGTCTCCGAATAAGAGTCAAAGGAATTGGTGAGGAAAGACGCTTCCTGATAACCTGAGCCGGTAGCTGCGTCAAGGCGGGGTCGGATAAGCTCGCTTGTTCTCTTGTTTTCGTATCTGGCTCGACTAAGGAGATGTCTCATGGAAATGGATCTTTTTGGCTCGGCGGATGAGGGTGCAGGCAAGGCGGACTCATCTGGTAGTCGGCCAATCAGCCCTAAGCCTGCAGACAAATCCGCTCCCCTGGCCGACCGCATGCGCCCGCGCACTATTGATGAAGTGGTGGGTCAGCCTCATCTTCTTGGCCCGGGCAAAGTTCTTCGCCGCGCCATCGAGCGAGACGAGGTGCGCTCGATTATTTTCTGGGGCCCGCCCGGCACCGGCAAGACCACCCTTGCGCGCATCATTGCCACTCGCACCGGCGCGCACTTCATCACCCTCTCTGCCGTCCTTCATGGGGTAAAGGAGCTTCGGGGCAGTCTCGATGAGGCCCGCGCCATGCGTCGCCGGGGAATGCGCACGATTTTGTTTATTGACGAGATACATCGTTTCAACAAGGCCCAGCAGGACGGCCTTCTCCCGGCGGTGGAAGACGGCACCGTCATTCTTATCGGCGCAACGACCGAGAACCCCTCGTTCGAGCTTATCGCGGCCCTCCTTTCGCGCTCGCGCGTTTTTGTTTTAGAGGCCCTGGATGAGGCGGCAATTCTCTCGTTGATGGAAGCTGCGCTGGGTGACACAGAGCGCGGGCTGGGCTCTGCCGGTCTCCGCATAGAGGACGATGCTCTGCGCCGCATCGCCTCGCTCTCTAGTGGTGATGCCCGATCGGCGCTCAATATACTAGAGCTTGCCGCTGCCATTGCGCTTGATGAATCCGCCATCTCTGGCGGCACGGACAGCGCTCCCACCATCGGCGAGGCAGAGGTGGCCGAGGCCGCCCAGCGGCGCACCCTTCTCTACGACAAAACCGGCGAGGAGCACTACAACATCATTAGCGCCCTTCATAAAACGCTTCGAAGCTCGGACCCCGACGCCGCGCTTTACTGGCTGGGCCGGATGCTTGAGGCGGGCGAGGACCCGATGTACATCCTCAGGCGGCTGGTTCGCTTTGCCACCGAGGATGTGGGGCTTGCCGATCCCCAGGCGCTCACCCTCGCCATGGCCGCCCAGCAGGCGTTTCATTTTATCGGTCTGCCCGAGGGTAAACTCGCCATAGCCGAGCTCACCGTCTACCTCGCCGCTGCGCCCAAGAGCGATGCCGTCTATCGTGCCTATGGCAGAGTTAAGCGCGCCATCGACGAGCATCCGGCCGAATCCGTGCCCAAACATTTGCGAAATGCGCCAACGAACTTGATGAAAGAGCTTGACTACGGAAAGGGCTATCAACATGCCCACCAGTTTGATGACGCTGTTGTCGAGATGGAGGGCTTGCCCGATGGCTTGCGGGGCGAGCGTTTCTACCGCCCAGGAGATAGGGGCTTTGAGGTCGAGATTGCCCGGCGGATGAGCAACCGCGAGGATATTCTCGCCGAGCGCATGGGGCGCACAATGGGCGTTCCCGAGGAGCCACCCACTAAAGACATGCGCCCCACGGACCCGGCCATGCCCGGTCGTAGAGCCAAAAAGCCCCGAGATCCTGCGGAGTAGAATTTAATTTTTTTCAGCTTTCGATTACTTCCAACTCTCACACGCAGGATAATACTCGCGCCGCTCGATGTGCCGGGGAAGTTTTGTTCCCTCGCCGGGGCAGGCGGCGTCAATTTGGGTCTGGTCGAGGTTCTTGGCTCCTCGAAGGTCAGTTTCTTTTAAAATGGCTCCGGTGAGATCGGCATTTTTCATGTCGGCCCCTGCGAATTTGGACCCAATAAAGAAGGCCCCACGGAGGCTAGCCTCTACGAGCCGGGCCCCGGAGAAGTTCGTGTCCTCAATATAAGCGTCTCGCAGATCCGATCGCGTGAGGTTGGCATTTTTGAAATTAGCCAAACCGAATCCGGCTTCCCTGAGATCGACCCTTTCAAGGCGCGCACCCTTAAGGCTTGCCCCGCCAAGGTGAACCCGCCTGAGGCTTGCCCCTCTTAAATCGGCGTTATTAAGGTTAGTGTTTCGCAAGTTCGCCCAGAAAAGATTGGCCCCCCGAAAATCTGCGCCTTTTAAATTAGCTCCGCTCAAATCGGCGGTGCGAAGGTCGGCTTCTCGAAAATCGGCTCCAGTTAAATTTTTCCCGCTCAGATCTGCCGCCTTTAAGCGAGCGCCCTTGAAATTGCGCTGGGCGGGGTCGATTTTCTGCCCGGTTTTGAATCCGGCCCCGGCCCTGTCGGCGGCTACGGCGGCAGGCACCGTGAGGAAAATACACGCGGCGATCAATACGGAAAGAAAAATGCGAAAGAAAATGGGAGGATACGCGAGCATGGGGGAGTCTCACGGAAAGAGAATTTTTCCATCAAACGTATGATACAGGGCCTCATCGCCCGGTGAAGGTCTTCAGGAAAAATTATTTTCCCAGATGGCCTGGAGCCTTTCCATCGTTTCATTATCAAGGCCGCCAGCGCCGGAGCAAGTGGCGGCCTCTTCCAGTTGCTCGGCGTTTGAAAAACCCACCAGCACCGATGAGACCCCCTCTTTCATCAGGGCAAAACGGATGGCCGCCTGGGCGATAGTCATGTCCTTTTGAGTGAGCCAAGCCAAAGCCCCGGCCCGGCGGGCGTCCTTGTCGAACTCAGAGCCCACCGAGAGAAGGGGCGGCGTGTTCTCCAAAAAGCCGAGCAGCCCTGGATCGGCGGTGAGCGCCCCGAGCGCCAGGACGCGAATCACCAGCACCCCGAGGCCGGCTTCAGTCGCGCGGTCGATAAGCTGGCGGTAGTCGATTGCACTAAAATCATCGGGCGCCCGGTGCCCGGCACTCGGGTTGAGTAGGTTAAAGTATGCCTGCACGGTGTGGAACTCGCCGCATTCGGCCAGCGCGATTAATGAGGCGGGATCGCCGATGCCGGTGAAGCCGAAAAAACTTACCTTCCCCCGGTCTCTTAGCTCTTTAAAGCCCT
>Ga0233428_1003355_pt1 | contig 13772 bp, 11 predicted proteins | sample SI_118_April2016_4_FD_179890 | JGI IMG/M metagenome (GOLD analysis project Ga0233428, IMG submission 179890) | Seawater microbial communities from Saanich Inlet, British Columbia, Canada - SI_118_April2016_120_MG | ecosystem: Environmental > Aquatic > Marine > Inlet | place: Canada: British... | reverse complement strand
AGGTGGCGCCCACGGAAAACGTCTGGGCGGTTGGCGGGGTCGTCGGGTCATCATGAACTGCACCGACTGCCACGATCCACATGCGCCGGCGTTTGGACCAGAGATTCCTGTTGCCGGACCCAGAATTCCTCGCACTGCACGCAGACACTAAAACGGAGAGCATGTGAGGTCGATCGGACAACGTTTGATGGGGTGGGTTCGCAAGGACTCCGGTGCACCGACTCAGGCACCCACGCTGGCGGCAGAAGGCTGCAACAGTGGGGGGTGTGGTGGTGGCTGTGGCTGTGAGTCGACGGGTACCGTGCTGGACAAACCCGTGGGACGTCGTGGGGCGCTCAGTATGCTTTTCGGTGGTTCCGCTGCGGCGACGCAGGCCGTCGCTGCTCAGGCGAGTGTGGTCGATGAAGAGGACGACAAGGATCGCAAGCTGTTGGAGTGGGAGGAATACTTCAAGGGCAACTTCCGCCTGATGACGGATCAGGAAAAAGCGGACACGATCGATCGTCTCGTGAATCTGACTCGCATCAAGACCGGTCGACATGTGTCGATGCGCGGCACACCCGCACAGGAAGGCGTCCTCTATGGCTACGCCTTCAACATCTCCAAGTGTGAAGGATATCGTCAATGTGTCGAGGCTTGCATAAAGGAGAACAATCTCGATCGTGATTCGGCCATGCAGTATATCCGCATCTTCGAAATGAAGAATGGCGAGATGGACCTGGAGGAGGGTGATACTGAATTCCACCACCAGGTTCCGGCAGAGGGCCACTTCTACATCGGCACACAGTGTTTTCAGTGCGCCGATCCGCCCTGCACGAAGGTGTGCCCTGTGGGTGCCACCTGGCAGGAGCCGGACGGAATCACCGTCGTTGACTACGACTGGTGCATTGGCTGTCGCTATTGTCAGGCGGCCTGTCCCTATTGGGCGCGCCGCTTCAACTGGAGCGAACCGGTCGTGCCGGCAGATCAGATCAATCCAAATCAGCACTATCTGGGGAATAGGATGCGGCAGAAGGGCGTAATGGAGAAGTGCACCTTCTGTGTCCAGCGAAGCCGGGAGGGACAACTTCCTGCCTGCGCCGAGGCGTGCCCGACAGGAGCCAGGATCTTCGGCAACTTGCTCGATCCTGACAGCGAGATTCGTTATGTGCTGGCGAACAAGAAGGTCTTCCGCCTCAAGGAGGATCTAGGTACCGAACCCAAGTTCTGGTATTTCATGGATTAGGCTGCCGATGAATCTCTACTTCTTCTTTCGCAGTGCCATCCGAGCCGCCACCGGTGGGGGCCGCAGCTATCATCTGTGGATGGGCTCACTGACGATTCTCATGCTGATCGGTGGCTACGGCTACTCGGTGCAGATGCGAGAAGGCCTCATCGTCACGGGGATGAGTGACCACGTCAGCTGGGGACTGTATATCTCCAACTTCACCTTTCTCGTCGGATTGGCAGCGGCAGCGGTCATGCTGGTCCTGCCCGCCTACGTCCTGCGCGACGTCGATTTCTCTAAGGCTGTATTGATCGGTGAAGGAGTCGCGGTGGCGGCGCTGCTCATGTGTTTGAGTTTTGTCGTCGTCGATATGGGTGGCCCCATGCGAGCGTGGCATCTGATTCCGAAACTCGGATACTTCAACTGGCCGCAATCCCTGCTGGCGTGGGATGTGGTGGTCCTCAATGGCTACCTGGCGCTGAATCTGCTGATTCCATTCTACATCCTGTATTGCCACTACAATGGACGGCATCCCAAAGAGCGTTACTACGTGCCTTTCGTATATCTATCGGTTCTGTGGGCGGTGAGTATCCACATGGTGACGGCCTTCCTGTTGGCGGGACTGCCGGCGCGTCCCTTCTGGAATACGTCCCTCATGGGACCTCGTTTCCTGGCGTCAGCCTTCGCTGCCGGCCCGGCCTTCATGATTCTCACGTTCAGCTATATCCGCTCCCACACGCGTTACGAAATTCCCGAGCACGCCCTGTCGAAGCTGGCTATGATTGCCACCGTGGCGGCGCAGATCAATCTGATCATGCTCGGATCGGAGATCTTCAAGGAATTCTACTATCCCACCCATCACAGCCGTTCCGCGTTCTACCTGTTCTTCGGCCTGCACGGACACAATGGACTGGTGCCGTGGATCTGGACATCAATCTCGATGAATCTGGTGGCTACGGCGATCCTGTCGTTGCATCCGCTGCGGCGCAATGCCAACTATCTGCGGTTCAGCTGTATCCTGCTTGTGGTCGCGATCTGGATGGAGAAGGGGATCGGTCTGATCGTTCCGGGCTTCATTCCATCACCACTGGGTGAGATCGTTGAATACTTCCCCAGTTGGATCGAACTGGTTGTCACTGTCGGGATCTGGGCGATGGGGCTCTTCGTGTTCACCGTGCTCGTGCGCGTGGCCCTGGCGATCGAGCTGGGTGACGAGCGCAGCCCGACGGCTCCCGAAGGAGTCGTCGGACACTGAGGGCTGGCTGGCTGCGTCGTCGCGGCCGAGATTGATGCGGCTGTCTAGTTCGGCAAATCGCCGGTGGCCAACCAATTGGCGCACTCGGCGCCGAGTTGCTCGATGGCCATCTGCTCGTATTGCGCAGATTCCTCGGCGGGCAACTCATCGCGCCAACGGCCGTTGGTGCCCTTGTTGATGAAGACCTGAGCGCCTGCATCCCAGAAGGCACCGCCGAGAGGGACACTCTTGGTGGCGTTCTGTTTCATCCAGTCGAAGGAACAGTACTCGACGATGGACTCCCAGCGATCCTCCTGCACCTCGATGTCGAGAAAGGCTGCGATCTGCCGCATCTGGCCGGGCATATCCGCCTTCAGCGAGCCGTAGTGGACGAACATGACGTTGGGCAGATGGCGGATCTCCCACCAGCTGCGGACGTTCTCCCAGAACGGCCAGAAGGGGTGGCCATCCTTGGCGAGCCACTCGCGCCAGTAGTCGAGGATGTCTCCCGTCGGCGGCTCCATGGGGGGGCCTACACGGCCTGGTGTTTCGTTGAGTGCGTTGTACCAAACCTGATTGGCATTTACATGATGGTTGTAAAGGCTCCAAACGACATCCCGACCATCGCGCGCCAGATATAGATACTTCGCTTTTGGTGAGTATACGAGTGCATCGACCGGTAGATGGGTCTTCAGGAACCGACGGTGTGTCATCGCTTCCACGGCAGGCAACTTTACCTCCGCTGGTGGTACGCGCAGGTCGATCCAAGGCGACATATGGGCCACTTCCAGGTCAGCGTCACCGCCGAAGAGCATCTGGGCGATGATCTGCTGCATCCATGTTGTACCTGACTTGGCATAGGTAGAGATCACGATGTCATCATCACGGAAAGGGAAGTCGTTCCACGTGGTGGAGTCGAAATGATGACTGTGCATCTCCCTGGTCTTCTGCGGCCACGGAATGTTGTCGCTCAAGGTCTTTTCTCCTGTCAAAGATTGATCGTCTGCCCGAAACCTATGTGGCAGCTGTTTGGATGGGCAAGACCTTCTCCAGGTTTCACCGGTCCAGGTTGACTACTGGAACAGCCCAGCTTCATCTGCCAGTCGCCTCCAGGGCGACCGAATGTTCAGCAATTTCAAGAGCATGAATGGCGAGGGTGAGATCAACGACTGTGACCCATTCGCGAAGATGATCAAGCCACGTCCGTTGCTCTTGCTAAAGCCTGCAAAGCTTGATATGCCAGGGTCCCCACCCAGATGTCCGGGCACGGGGTGTCCTTCCGTATCCACCATAAGGTCAGAGAATACGTCGGGCGAGATGGCCAGATTGTCGCTCGGGTTTTCAGGCATCATTTCCTGTAGGGTCGACGGCTGCAAGACTCTCTGTCCCTGGTATTGTCCGCCATTCATCATGGCGATCAGAAACTTCGAGAAATCTGCGACGGTCGTCTTCAAGCCGCCATCAGGATAGGACGCCACACCATACGGCTTCAGTCGGGTCTCACCATCATACTGTACAGCCATTCTCTCGAGTTCAATCTCAGTGGAGAACCACCCAGTTGACTGCATGCCGAGGGGTAAGAAGATGTTCTGATTGCAGTACGTGTTGAAAGGCTGCTTCGTCACTTGCTCCGCAATGAATCCCAGCAGACCAAAGGCGACGTTGGAGTAGTCCTGCTCTGTGCCCGGAGGACTTGTCGAGAAATTGGCTTCCACATCATACAGTTCACCTCCAGCAAGGAAGTAGCCTCTTACAAGCTCTTCCAACGTCAGCTCGGGATCAGGAGAACCACTGAAGACTGTGAACGTGCTCCTGTAAGCGTCCTCATTGTCGACGAGGCTGGATCTGTGCTGAAGCAGCATGCGCGTCGTAATCTTCTGGTCAGCAAAATTGGGATTCACAATGGCAAAGGGCAGATAGTCATTGATAGAGGCATCAAGATCGATCAGTCCCTTTTCGTAGAGTTGCATGATGGCCACGCCGGTGACCAGCTTGGAGACGGAGGCAATCTGAAAAATGGTCTCGTCCGTGACCGGTTTTCCGGCCTCCACATCCGCATACCCATAATTTTTGGACCAGGAAATCTTGCCGTCTCTGATAAAGGCAACAGCCAGGCCTTTGGCCTCGATGGCTGCCATTTTGTCTTCGATGAACCTGTCCAGATTGTCATCATTGGAGAAGTCAATGAGGGTGACGGCAATGGCAGCGAGAATCAAGATACCCCCACCGATGAGACTGCACAGAAGTTTCAACGCGCGTTTCATGCGACGGCCCCCACGATAGCGACGTGTTGGCGATTTGGTCTGTTGAGAAAGCGACGGACAACGACGGCGATCAGCGCTCCGATGACTGCGACCAAACCAGCGACAACAGCCAACAGCGTCCTGGCGAGACCACCCCAGGTCGTATCTGCCTCGAATATCGGCGGCTGGTATTCAAACAGGGAATCATCGACTCGACCGCTGTCGAAGAACGCGTTCAGTAGTCGCGCGCGGGCCTGTGGTTGACTGTGCCAGAATGATTCGGTGTGGCCCTGATCACGTACGACGACGTGATGACCATTGGCTAGATGGGGTAACAACTCATCGCGAGCGTAGCGCATGGGCGTCGAGCCATCGAGAGATCCACTCACGAGCAGCGTTTCGACATCTGAATCAGGTATCTCCATGTCGCTCTGATCTGTGGTGGCGGGCCAGCCACTGATGGGACCCAACAGGAATTGTGAAAAGGGAGCGCCGATCAGGGCGTTAGGTGCAGCAAGTTCGGCCTGATAGTCGCGACCCGGCTCTATGTAGTCCTGGGCGCTGGCGCCCATCGCCAGGAAGTGCCCCCATGTGAACAGTTCCGAGAGCATCATCGGTGTCAGCGCCGACACAAGAGCCATGCCACTGGCATCTCCTTCTGCTGCGTCCAGCCACATGTCCACCGCTGCCGGACCGGTCATGGGTACTGGCTCTTCGGGTGATTGCATCGATTCCACAAGACAGACGGCGGTGAGGAAGCGTACCGCCACGGGATCGACAGAGATTCCCATCCACTGCTCGGGCATGTTCTGCGACACCTGCTTCATCGTCGCCAGTAGATCTGTCGTTCGGGCGCTGCAGTACGCATCCGCAGCACACAGATCCGAGTATCGCTGCAGCAAGTCTTCATTATCCGCCGGATCCCAGATGAAGCGACCCGGAGGGTTGACGGCAACCATCAGAACACGGTGAAGATTCTCTGGATAACGCCACTGATAGATCATCTGCAATCGCGTGCCGTAGCTGTTGCCGAACAGGTTGATGCGGTCGTAGCCGAGGCCAACACGCGCCGCTTCCACATCCTCGACAACCTGGTTCATCGAGTAGCCATCGAGATCGATCCCACCGGCCGTGAGCCGGCTGCCACAGTCTGCGGCCGCATGTGCCAGGGCGTCGTGCATCTCAGAGCTCAGGATGCCATCCGTCACCGAGTCCACCGCCTCGCCGATCTCCGGACATTCGAGCACGACCTGTCCCTCGGCGCCACGATAACCGACGACGACAAAGTCGTGCCTGGCGAGGAGACCATCGCTGGCGTAAATCGCCTCATTGGCGTGCCCTGGTCCGCCTTCGAGCCAGAAGATGGGCTCGAGAGGATTCTCGCCCGTTGCTCTGATGCGTGAGATGGGCAGTGCAATCAAACGGGCGTTTGCGGCGCGTCGATTCTCCGACACGACGAGGGTGCCGCAGTCGCCGGGGTAGCTCTTGTCGTCTCCGGGGTGATAGACCTCACAGGGACTCAGGATGAGATCGCCGTCGACGGCACCGGCAGGCACGGTGTGTCCATAGTCGAGCTGCGCGGCGACACCTGACGCCTGCAGCAGCAGCAGCCCGACAAGACTCAGATGGTAGATCGGGAAGCGCATTGTTATAGACCGATCTGCACTTGGACTTTGATGAAGTTCGAGTTCTCCAGGCTGACATCCTGCACGTCCTTGCCGCCGTCGAAGAATTCGAAACGCCGGGTGAATGTGCGCCCGGCGCTGAGTCCCACGCTTGTACCCTCGGAGAGATGATAGTTGAGGGCTGGTCCCACGGTGCCGACAGAGTAGCTGACGAGAGGATTGTTGACGGCGTAGATGTCGGGATCGCCGTGATAGCGATTGCCGTCCACGCTCAACTGCAGTCCCAGCTCCAGGCGTTGGGAGGGGGCATACCAGGCTTCGAGATTCGCCGGCAGGATCGAACTGATGCGGATATTGGAGCCATTGTTCCACTGCACCGCTAAGACCGGCAAGGGGAAGGGCTGGCCGAAGGTGTTGGACCAGGCAGCACCATAACCGACCTGCAGACGCTCGCTGTAGGCGCGAATGAAGACGGCGACGGCCTGGAATGTGACATCATCGCGCCCCAGGCTGCCCTCGAAGTCTGAGGCGATACCAGGAGTCATGATGCTCAGCAAGCTCCACCTGTCGGAGAACTGGTGCATGATCGTGGCGCTGTATTCGACAGAGTGCAGGTGCTCGGGATTGGTATCCGTGGGGCGGAATCCCTGGTATTCGAGCAAGACATTCTTGTAGGTGAATTCGTTGGTCAGCATCGTGCGCCCCTCAGAAAAGGCGACGGGGTAAGATGCGGTGATGCTGGCGCTACTGGAACGGATTTCGGCAGAATCCAGGTAGGCATTGCCCCCCGACGTATCCGCGTTGCTAAGTCTCGCATACGGATAGATGTCATAGCTCGTCGAGATGGAGGGGCCGGGCTGGGCGTGCAGTGCACCGGCACAGACCAACATGATCACGGCTGCCCAGGCAGCGGACGAGGAGAAATGACTAAATCTGTTCACGATGGATCTCCCTTTCTAAGGGTGTTGAGAAGGGGAAGGATGCGGCGGGCCAGGTTCTCAGAGGCCCTTTCCAGCAGGCGGGACGCTTTCAGCAGCATCCACACAGCCAGACCGAGAGTCCGAATCGTCATCCACAAGATCAGTTCTCTCATCATCTTCCTCATTCCCGATTCCGAATCAGGTGTTTCCCAATTCGTTGTCTGCTTCCTGATGAAACTTGGGGGAATCGGGGGGGCCAATCGCCCCGTATTACAAGGCTGGACCTGCTACGCTAGTATTTGTGTCGATCACTAAGGGTCTTAGGGGGATGATCTGTAAATGGTTGTTTTTGTTGTCGTTTAAGTCGCGGTTTCCTTGGCGGAGAGGTGGAATGAGGGCCCGATTCCGAAGGTTGGCCCTCCAGGAGATCGCCCAAAGCTGCATTGACGACCTATTTTAGGGTCGAAACGCAGCCATTTTGAGAAGAGAAGAGAGTTGTGGTAGAGGCGATCACCAATTTCCACATGCTGGGGGCCCTTCAGGGGATCGTGCTCGCGGCGGCCCTGATCATGCGCCGCCAGAACTCCCTGGCGAATCGGATTCTTGGGACGTGGATTCTGCTGCTTTCGTTCGGCCTGGTTAGCAGGTTTCTCATGGAGCATCAGTTCTATCTGGAATACCCGCATTTCACCGGCGCAGATCACTCCTTTCCTCTCCTCTACGGTCCCCTCTTCTACCTGTATGTGCGGACGCTGATCTCCCCACGTCCGTCTTTTGGTAGACAGCAGTTGCTACACTTTCTGCCCTTTTTGCTGCATCAGGTGTATTTCGTGCCTTCCTTCTACGCACAGAGTGGTTCCTTCAAGCTGCAATTCATGCAGTCGATGATGGAGCAGGGCCCACCGGTATTCATCCAAGTGTCCGCCCTGCTCAAGGTTCTGCATGGCTCCACCTATGTGTCGCTGACCCTGCTCTTACTGCGAACACATGCTCGATCCGTGTGCGATTCATTTTCCAACATCGAGAAAGTCAGCCTCCACTGGCTGTATGTGTTGGCAGGGCTGCAGGTTGTCATCTGGGGCACGGCCCTCGTCGTCAATGTGGTGGAGTTTTTCGGGATCTACCTGCTGCCTGCTGGCCTCATCTACGTCATGGTTGCTGTCATGGTGTATGCCACAGGGTATTTCGCCCTGCGCCAGCCGGAAATTTTCGCAACCACGGCTGGGCAGGCTGCGGAGCCGATGGCTGCAACGAAGTACGAGAAGACGCGTCTTGATGAGGACAAGGCACAACAGTATCTGCAGGAACTGATCGATCACATGAAGGAGGAGAAGCCCTTCATGCGAAGCACGCTCACGCTGCAGGAGCTGGCGGACGAACTATCGATCGCTTCACACCAACTGTCGCAGGTGATTAACGATCGGCTACAGAAAAATTTCTTTGATTTCATCAACAGCTATCGGGTCGAAGAGGTCCAGGTGCGCCTGCTGGCACCGGAGGCGCAGAATCTGACGATTCTTGCCGTAGCCCTTGATTCCGGTTTCAGCTCAAAATCATCCTTCAATACGATCTTCAAGAAGCACACGCAGATGACACCAACCGAGTACAAACGACACTCTGGTGAGTAGCTACCAGCGGTGCCGCTGTACGGTGACGCCTATCACTGGTGCACAGCGCGAGACTACTTATCCTTAGCAATAAGAAGAGACACGATACGTACAGAGGAGGTCTTAGTATGCGAAGAACGTTGACACTGTGTGTCATGATGCTTGCTCTGACGGCAGGGCTCGCCCAGGCTGCCAAGGGCGGCAATCAACTGAACAAAAAGCCGTCTGCCGAACCGGGTACACAAGCACATGTGGCGCGGTGGACGCGGTCTGCGCCAACTGTTGATGGCGAGTTGTCGCCAGGCGAATACAGCGCGGCCGTGCCGTTGCATCTCACATTCAACCAGCGCGACCGGTCCTCGGGTATTCTCCCTGGTGAGCAGATGGCGGACTCGAAGCCCATCGATCTGAGCTATAGGGTCTTGATCACCTATGATGAAGACAATCTCTATATCGCTTTCGATGTGACCGACGACGTTCTCATCGATGATTCCGATGTTGAGCGGCCGTGGCATGACGACGTTGCCGAAGTTTTCATCGACGGAGACGACGTGGGGAATGACTACCAGTTGTGCAGTTCCTGTTACAATCGCGAGGGATTCCAACTACTGACCGATATCGGTGGCGACACGCTGACACAGAGTGCGGAGAGCATCGACTGGGGCACGGCAGTTGGCTTCACCAACAAGGGATACGTCGTCGAATTTCGCGTGGCACTGAGCTCGATCGATACGCAGGATGGCCCAGGCACGTCAGTCCCCGGCCCTGGATCGACGATTGGTTTCAACGTGACGGTCGGAGATGACGACAACGGCGGGCTGCCCTACAACGACAGCGGAACCGACTTTGTCGATCCGACAGACAGCTACGGTGCATGGGATGGTGACGCCGACGGTTGGTCGCATCGACGTGAAGACGATTGGGGATCCTTGTATTTTGCCCCCACCAATGGTCGCGGCAAGATCGCTGGAAGTGCTCTGCCACACGCCACCTGGGGTGGTTTGAAATTGGAGACACAGGGAATCCGGTAATACAACAAGTCCGTTGCATCGCTTTTAGTCGGTGCTCTACTCCTACGGCCCTCGTCTCCACGACGGGGGCCGTTTTCGTTCACGCACACGGAGTTTCGATAGATGCTGAAGCAAGGACTGGATAGTTTCAGTTACTACATGCATTGGCGTCACGCGGGGCAATCGATCGACACACTGCTGGATCGCGTGGCGGGGCTTGGACTGGCGGCACTACAGATCAATATCAACGGCCCTCGCCTGCGGGCGCTGACAGGTACGACGGTCGAGCATTTCCGCCACGTGAAAGTGCGTGCACGTGAACTCGGTATTGCCCTCGAAGTGGCATCGAGAGGGACGGAGCCCTCCAAGATGTCGCTCGTGCTGGAACTGGCGCGGCAGCTGGGTGCCGGAGTCGTGCGCACGACGATCGGCCGCACAGGCAGTGAGGAAGTCATCGCCGGGGCAGCGGCGGATCTGCGCCATGTTGCCGAGGACTTCGAGGCCTGCGGTATTGCTCTGGCTGTGGAGAATCATGAGGATCTCACGGCGGCGCAGGTTGTGGATCTGCTGCAGCGTGTCGATTCTGCCGCTGTCGGTGCCGTCTATGACAGTGGCAACTCCATCCCCTTCTACCAGGATCCAGTGGAGGAAGCGCGTCTTCTGGCGCCGTGGGTTCGTACGACGCACATCAAGGACCATATCCTGGTGAAGGATGGTGAGTCCACCTGGTCCGTCGGGACCGCGCTGGGGCAGGGAAGAATTCCCCTCGCAGAGATCATCGACGTGCTCAGGACTGCCCCACACATATCAAGACTGATGACGCAGGTTACGTATGGATATGCGGTACGGTTGCCGGTGGCGCCCCGGGACATTCCTTCGATTTCACTCTATGAACCGGTTGACCGCCCGGCAGACGATCTTGGGATCTGGGTGCCTTCGAGGGACGCAGAGCATGGGTACCTGACACCCAGCGAAGAGCAGTTGGATACGGCGGCGCGACACGTCGAAACGAGTGTGACCTTCATGAACGATCTTTTGGCCAGCTGAACAGATCGACGTAGATCAACAGAAGATCGTGGGGGAGTGTCAGGGGACTGGTCCTGAGATCACAGACTCAGGTCGATATCGACCCATGCACCGTTCTGCTCGCGACTCTTGATTGCTGCATCGATGAAGGCAACGATCTCGAGGGTGACCATCGGATCAATCGGTGTTTTTCCTGTCTGGAACATCTGCACGATCTCACGACACAATTCCCGATAGATGTATTGCGTGGAGATACCCGATTGCTTCACACCCTTCTCACCCCAGACGGTGAACCCATAGGAGTGTGCGCCCGCCCGTGTGCCACGCATGACACCGATTCGATCGTCGCCCCAGAATCCTGTGGCGACTTCGCCACCTGGTGTGTAGGCACAGGACAATTTCGTGCAGCCACTGCCCATGAGTGTATAGAGGATCTCCACCCCATGGATGCCATAGTTAAACAAGCCGGGATTGATCTCATGCTCGGAAGCGGGGGAATAGGCATTGGCTGAGAGAATCTTGCCGACACTGTCATCGGCAAGCACGTCCTGTACTTCCGGACAAAAACGTAACGATGAGGCGGAAAAGGTTGGCACCTTGTGCTCTTGTGCCAAACGCATGATCTGCTTGGCATTGTCGAGACTAACCTCAAAGGGTTTGTCGATGTAGCAGGGAATACCTGCTTTGATAAAAGGGATCGCGCGTTCCAGGTGGACTGTGCCGTCATTCGACTCGATGCAGACTGCATCGATTTTGCCAATGAGATCTTCCGGCTTGTCGACGATCTCGACACCATATGCCTTCAACTGCTCTGTATACTCGGGCACTCGCTCAGGTGAGTGGGCGGACACACCGGGGCACCCGGCCACGACCGTGGCGCCTTCCACCCACTGGTCCTGTTCAATATCGAGATGATTGAAACGTTTGGTGAATTGGACGACGTGGGACGTGTCGAAATCTACAATGCCAACCTTGATCACTCTGTGGCTCCTTTGTTGCCCTGTCCGAGATTGCTGTCTATTCGGGATTTGCTGCTGATCTGTGTGTACTAAATACAGACTCAGAGCCGCCGGCGCCAGGAAGGCTGGGCCAAAAGACAAAACGGGATGCCTCTACGTTCAGAGACATCCCGTCGTTCTTACTATGCAAGGCGACTCGTGTCGCCGACCTGATCTACTCTGCGAGCGTCATCTTGCGGACGTCCACCGTGCGTCGACCGTCGTGGCTTTCTACTACCAATCTCACGACGTAGACGCCCGCGGCGACCGGCCGCTGCTGATCGTCCCGCCCGTTCCAGGCGACGCGATGGAAGCCGGAGACCGTCTCGCCAGGATCCAGCGACCGCACTCGCTGTCCGAGAATATCATAGATCCGCAACTGCACATCCGATGGCCTTGGTATGGCGAAGGCGATCATCGTTGATGAGTTGAACGGATTCGGATAGTTCGGCTGCAACTGCGCCTGCGTCGGCAAGCCAAGCACATCCTGTGCGAGGGCCATGAGTTTGAACAGCGGTGCTCGCTGGCCGAAGTAATCGGCGAAGAGGAAGAAGTCACGGAAGTCGACGAAGCCGTCTCCCGTAAGATCGAATTCTTCGCTGGCCGTCCAGAAGGCGTCGGCAAAGAGGAAGAAGTCGGGGAAGTCGACCAGACCATCACCGTCGAAGTCGCCCGGAGGTGCCTCGCCGAGTTGCATATCGGAAATTGTGATGACGACACTGACAGACTCAAAGACCTGCTCGCCATCAACCGGACGCACACCGTAACGGACCATTTCGATATCGGTGCTTCCGGTGAACCCTTCGAGGACGCGCAGCTTCACGCTGCCGAGGGTTCCGGCGCCCGAGCCGCTCGCGTCACCTGTGAGCACGGTCGTGCCGATGCCCGCCTCGCCAGGTGAACCGCGGACGAGGGGCAGTCCGCCTTCGATATAGTCTGTCAGCTCGAAACTGCCACCGACAGCTGTCAGTTGCGCCGGATCGTAGTTCAGTGTCACACTCCAACCACGAATCGCTGGCGTATCACCGATGTTGAACTGCAGTGTGTATTCGGTTCCAGTGCGTGCATTGCCTCCCAATTGACGTTCCTGATCGCCGGGCTCCGGGTCGAGGTCGATGGTAATCGGACTGGCAACGATTTCACCCGTCGTCGCGTCGCCCGACAGGAGAAACAAGACGAAGTCGTCGTAGTCGATGTCGCCACTCCCGTCGAGATCATCGCCCTCACCGTCGATCCAGAGATAGGCCTCGTAGTCGACGGCGTCTATGAAGCCGCTGCCGTCGATGTCTGCCTCGCTCGCACTTCCTTGCCATTCCTCGAATGTTGGGAGCGGTGGGCCGCACAGATCGAGCTCCTCAGCTGAGAGGAAGCCGTCGCCGTCGAGATCACAGAATTCGTCGAAGGGAGGTGGACCACAGTCTTCCTGCTCGGTCTCATCGACGATGCCGTCGCCGTTGAGATCGAGTTCGGTGTCGCTGAGGAATCCATCCCCATCGATGTCACAGGGGCTGAGCGGCGGTGGTGTCCCACACAGCGCGAGCTCTTCGTCGGTGATGATGCCGTCACCGTCGAGATCACAGTGTCCGGCGTCGATTGGTGGTGCGCACTCCTGCTTCTCGGTTTCATCGACGATGCCGTCGCCGTTGAGATCGAGTTCCGTGTCGCTGAGGAATCCATCACCATCGACGTCGCAGGGGCTGAGTGGCGGTGGTGTGCCACACAGCGCGATTTCTTCGGCCGAAATGATGCCGTCACCGTCAAGATCGCAGTGCTCGTCGCCAGGTGGTGGTCCGCACAAGGCGATCTCTTCGTCCGTGATGATGCCATCACCGTCGAGATCGCAGTGGCCGTCGCCAGGTGGTGGTCCGCACAAGGCGATCTCTTCGTCCGTGATGATGCCAT
>Ga0233428_1003347_pt1 | contig 13813 bp, 11 predicted proteins | sample SI_118_April2016_4_FD_179890 | JGI IMG/M metagenome (GOLD analysis project Ga0233428, IMG submission 179890) | Seawater microbial communities from Saanich Inlet, British Columbia, Canada - SI_118_April2016_120_MG | ecosystem: Environmental > Aquatic > Marine > Inlet | place: Canada: British... | reverse complement strand
AACCAGATGGTTCAGAGGAGCTTCTCCCTCATCTAGTACCAATGCGTCAATGTATTGAAAGATTTCTGCCGTACCAATCTCTCTCATGTGCGTAGAAACAAATGCCCCCCCAATCACGACAAATATATCAGGAAATTTACTTTTAATAATCTGTGCGCATTTAAAAGCGGGCAGCACCTGATCGGGGAATGTCAGGGATATGCCTACACAGAAGGGTTTCTTTTTATTTATACTTTTATTTATAATTGGTTCCATCAACCCGGAGTATATAGTTTCACGCTGAATACTTTTCAGTATATGAGATGATGAAAATTTCTTAAATTGAGAATAATAACGTATATATCCTGTTGTAATTGTGAAATCCAGATATTCCGGATAATATGGAAAACATGCCAGCGACAAGCCGCATTTCAAAAGTTGAAATGCATGGGAGTTTGACGGCCTGGGGCTGCTAAACAGATTGAAGAGCGATGCCTTATTATCCGAAACAGATGTCAGAAGTTTCTTTAGAGCGTTTATCTTGAATTCGGAATCACCAGACCCATTACTTTCCAACTCTTTCAAGCGTGTTTCTGTTTTTCCCAGGCAGACATGTAAATGTTCAGGAGAGAGAAACTCACGAAAGAATTCAATATTTAAATCAAGGCCAGCGACAGAAACCCCCTTACTCTTTAGATATGCTGAGAGAACCGGTACGCTGATGTACGGCTTATCAGGCATTGAAAATGGAGGTTGTATAAGCAGGATATCTGTCATGTTTAACTGGAAGATTCGAATAAAATATCAGTGGCAATTTTCTCTTTCACTTTCCGAATAACGGGTATGTTGCCCAGTAATGACTCTGCTCTTTTAATATTTACTCCGGCTTCTGAATAATTCCCTGAATCTGACAAAATAACTGCCAGGTCCAACCATATTGGACCGGAATAACATCCGTCAGGATATTTTGACAACCATTGCTTCAGAATAACAACGGGCTCGTTATAGGTTTTTAATCCCCGGCAGACTTTTATATATTGCCTCAGAAACGGTGTATTATACTCTTTCAACTGGTCTAGATTTACCTTTTGAATAGAGTCAAACGCCTTTGAGTACTGCTTCTTTGCATAAAAAAGATGGCTTCGATACAAATATCCTGTTCCCGGTGGAAGAGCATTAATGTTGAGGGATGACAAAACCTTTTCAAAATATTCCGGCTCTTTTTGACTGCTCACATAAAAGAGCGCAGCCACACGAGAAGTAATTAATGGGGCATTAAGCAATGACAGCATCAGTTTATGGAGAAATTGATCCTGATGAGATACATGCTCCAGATTCCGCATATCATCTGTATACCATCTATCAAGAGATTTATATCCATAAAAACTCTCCAGAGGTTTTTTAGAAGCATAGATAATTAAATCACGAAGGACCTCTTCCTGGCAAGTGTTCTGCAAATTACTGCCGGAAATATACCGGTGCTGCTGCCTGACAAAATCTGAGTGAAAAGAAAATAACTCTTGCCACGTAAAGTTGTTAACAATCCCGATATCTCCAACAAAACCTTTCCAGTCGCATGATCGATCATCACACTTTAATATGTCTACATTCTCTGCCACTTCCGCCGGATTAATGTTACGTCGATTCTCTAAAACAGTACGATAACGTTCAGAGATTAAACCTGGCGCATACCTTTCTGCATGGTTCATACACTCTTCCTTAGAAGGTGAATTGTCAAGGAGTGATTCAATCGCATCGGCAATCAATTCAACAGGAATATCTATGTTTCCAAATTGGTCCTCTTCAAGTGGAAGCAGTATGCCTGATTTACCAACTGCTTCCGTATATCCGTTCCAGTATGTAGTTACCACGGGGATTCCCATTGAAAGAGCTTCAACCGGAGCTTTTGGACACGCCTCTTCAATGCTGTTGGAAAGATTGATAGATACTTTTGCACCTGAAAGGAAAGCTGCTTTTGCATCATCTCCAATGATCGGCCCTGCCAGTACGACACTATCTTGAAGGCCAAACCTCTCTATCATTGCTTTTAGTGTTAGTGCATATTGGGTAGGATCATCTGAACTGTTTGGATTCAAACTGCCACCAATATCCATTCTCAGATTATGATGGCCCCGTTTTTTCAGGAGTGACATAGCCTCAATCTGTTTGTGAATCAATTTTGTTTCAACAACGCTGCTTAACGAAACGATTCGATCACAACTACTGAAAGTCTGTCCCACCGGGTGCTGTAATGCGTGTATAGGATGCGGAATGACTTCTACATAATCGGAGAGTTCCGGGCAGAGGAAGTCAATAACACGTTTGGCGCTATCACTTGGAGCAATGATTATGTCTCCCGGGCAAAGTATTTTTGACAGCATTATCCACTCCATGATATATATTGCCGGAGAGTGTGCAATAAAGAGCAGACGAACATTAGATCCGCTGAAATTGCGTAGTGTTAAAAAGTATGGTGTCGAAGGAAAACATTCGAATGAGGGGCAGAAGAAGTCAAAATTTGCGGTAGTTTCACTAAACTTTATTGCCGAGTCTTCAAAGGAATAATGGGAATTCAGAGAACCAAGAATTGTATCAAACCACTCTTTTGTGTCAATTAAGCTAATGTCCAGAACACTTCCGAGATTGTCTTTGAATATCTGATCAAAAACGTTGGCACTGATTAATTCTGAATGACGTGTTGGTCGAAGAACTTTCAACATTTGAACAATTTAGCTATCTTATCGTGTTTAATATTCCGGTATTCTCTGGCTTTTTTCATTTCATTGATAAAATCCACAGTGTGAAGAAATGTAGATTCCTCAGCCCACTCTACAAACTCAGTATCAATTACACAATCGGTTTGCTCCAAGTGCTCCTTTAACAGACTTCTTGTATCATTCCTATTGCTATCACCCTCCTGTTCAACAAGAGAGTTATTTACGGTCTCTTCACAGTCAATGGCTTTCTCCACCCACTCCTTATACTGGTTTCTCAAACGCAGCTCATTCATGAGGATACGGGCTCCTTTACCATTATAGTTACATGTCAGAAACCATTTGTGCAGTTTCCTGCATACGGCAACTTCATGAAAAAGTTCATTAAACTCATCCAGGCTGAGATCGTTTTTATCTATCCATTTATTTAACTGTTCATCGCCCTTAATTTGTTGTCTGATCTGAAAACGGCTGATCTCCTTGTTCAACTCCTTCTGACTTATTTCGATTTTCAGGAAATTTGCCAGCATAATGACTAAGGCTTTATTCAACCCATTGAAATTGATATTGTTAAAATCCTTCATATGCAAAGCCGCAAAATGAGCAATTAGCGACAATTCAATATTTGTTCCGTTATGCTGTACTGAACGGTCCATATCATACATGGAATCAAACAGGTGGGATTTTTGCCGTTTAAGGTTCCCTGGTTTTGATACCGGTCCTTTCAGATCACGTATGGTCTCCAACAACTGAATTGCATCCTGAGCTTTTACATTAACATTATGATCTTTTACAAATGCAGACATTAAATCAATTGTCTTCCGGTCAATCCCTTTTTCAGCAGCCTTCCGGAATATCAGCGGGTACACTCGCTGTGTATAGAATATTGATTTAGCAATATCAGTGAACGATTTTGCAATTTCACCAGTGACAACTTTTTCCTCTGCTGCCTTCCTGAAGGTCATCCTGATATTTATCATTGGTTCCGATATATTGCGGTACCCATCCTCCGCAGTACTATGTAGAAGCGCAACCTCATCATCATCATTTATCTCTCCGGACGCATACATATCATATACGGTACCCACACCTATAGTCCCAAACATACTGGTTTCTACGGCACGCAGTGCACCCATGCTGCTGGCACCGTAAATCTGAATTCCTTTATCAAGTGCAAATAGTATCTCCTTATGCCATATAGAGAGGGATTGTCCGAACTCGCCGTCAATAATCGCAATCACATCCGGTTTATAAATTGTCACAGCACTCAATAAGTCAGCCTGACTGGCGGGGGGCAGATATATTGCCTTTTCCACACCAAGGATTTTTTTCGCCTCACCCAACGGCAGAGACGGTCCTAGATAAACTACAGTTTTCATTTACACAACTCTCCATTCTCACTCTTTAATTTCTCAAGAAATGCCAGCGCTCTATGTCCGGGTGAATAGTAATCAAATTTATAGCCTTCCAGGCCGGGACCCATAATTCTTACCACTGCTATATCAAATTCCGGCAATGTCAGATCTAACGCGATTATCTGATTTATATTAACTCTCTTCAGCTTTTCAAATACCTTAAGTATGTCTCCCTCAAAAGTATCCGTACTCTCACTCTTTCTATCCCTCGCATCAACAGTTTCAGGTATTCTTTCAAGATAATCAATTGCTCTTTTATCATCCCCTCTTTTTAAACGACGATAATTACAGCGAAAAAAATCATCTCTGGATCCGGATATATAGATGAGGCGGCTCTGTGCCGCTTCTGTCAATGCACGAATCATTGCTATTTCAGGATCAAGGTGGGCGCCATATCCCTTGTATATCCCGATAGCCCTTGATTCAATATCATAGATAAAAGACATATAAGTCGGGACATCCGTGTCTATAGTACAATCATAAATGACAGGTTTTATTCCTGCTTCTTCATATTGCCCAAGAAGTTTGAGGACAAGAGCAGATTCAATAGTCTCAAGACGTACTTTGGGAATGTTGTAATTTATCCGTTCCTCGGCAACCAGATTACAAGTAACTGCATCCCGTTCTACAATCTCATAAAGTCCTGCGCAGAATGCTTCAAGCAACTTGTTTCCGGAAGCCAGTCCATTTGTACCAATCTGGAATGGCATCACATTAGAAGGCAGACCAAGTGATCGCTTCAACGTCAGCATTGAAGTGGGAACAGTAACTTCACAGTTGTTCATAATGTCCCATACAATAGTCCATCTCTGAGGGCTGTCTATATTGAAGATCGAATTTTTTGTTAATGGCAGGTGCTGAAGGGGAACCGTGTTATAACTATTATTCAGCTCCTTATAAGTCATACTAAATTCTTCGGGAGAAATATTTTCGGCATGATAACGTTCAATACACTCCATTGCTGCTGAAACATTTGCAGCATCCAGTGAAAAGCCCTTACCGGCATCAACAGAAAGATAAGTACCATTTGGACGTACGGACAGCACAACCGGGATCCCGATATTATCAAGCCCTGTAATATTTGCCAGGCGGGTTAAACCTATATTTTTAAAATAAGGTTCTATCTTACGGTATGTTTCTGCGGGAGGACATATACGGTGTGTACCACCTTTAAACCCTTTTTTAAGATTATAAGAACTTCCATTATAATTAATGGATGTATTATTTATCGTCATAGTATGGTGTCACACCTGTCTGCCTGTTTTATACAAGCTAATATCCACATCAAATCTACTACACGTATTATTCTTTATTTCCACTCAAGAATCACGGTTTTTTTTCTTTACTGACATAAAGAAGAGAAGCTCCTTCATAGCCCGCCAGAAACATTGTACATGTATCGTACCAAGGTTTATCAGGAAATTCTTGGTTATTTTGTCGGGAAGATGTAAAAAATATTTCTGTATGATACTGTACGTCTCTTCAATACCTCCGGTTCCAGATGGTATATTCTTGCCAGATAAGGAGCCCTGCTTTTCTGCAACCCGTAACGAGGTTGATGCAAAGGACCCATCGGCGCGAAGTAAATCACAATAAGCCTTTACATTACCATCCATGAAGTTCTGATGAGCATGAGCATACCTGAGAGCATACAGAAGCGCCTCCTCCTTTATGAATTCGTCAAAAGCACGTTTATGTAAACCAAGTATTTTCCGAAGAGTTCCTATATCCTTGCAGCCGTAAAAAGAAAAAAGAGACTTTGTTACGATTGCCCTGTTTCTTTCTGTATCAACAAGACCATGAGATTCTGCATACTTTACAGCCGCATTTCTGTATATCGAATGCGCGGACTGTATTTGAAAATTCTCGTTAGAAAACATTTCAGTAACCCATAGCTGTCTCGGAGTTACCTCTGATAAATCTCCAGAATAGTGTAGCTCACTTGACATATATGCGTCCAGCGAGTAACCGAGTGAAATATTTGCAATTTCTTCTGTATTAACGTCGGACAGACTTCCTGAAGCAATATACTCTATAGCCTCCATGGCATCCAATTTCTTATAATCCGGAACATTTGTCTGCATAAAGTTAATAATCTGTTGAGTACGTATGTTAGATAATTCCTTTTGAAGCCCGCATTCCAATTCTTTATATGTCCTTCTTGAAAAGGGAATGTCTAAAAGTGCATTTAGAAGCAGTTCAGCTTCTTCAGCAGTAATATAAAATCCGGGTCGATCCAGTGATTCCTCCAGGAATATCCGCAAATTTATCATCGGTATCGTTGAATTCTTATATAGTTCGACAGGTTCGTGCAGCACGGCAACTTCATCATCTCCGGTTACGAAGTTGTCCCGATAATACTCAAAGACTCTGCCGATACCAACCATTCCATACCTGTGCAGTTCGGCTGCTCTGAGGGCACCCATACTGGAACACCCGACAATATTTACACCTTGTTGAAGAGCGAGGATGATCTCCTTGTGCAGTACAGATAAGCTCTGGTAAAAAAGACCGTCAATTAGCAAAATAGTTTGTACGTCTTCGTGACTGATGATTTCGGCAATTTGTCCCTGTGCAACCGGTGGCAAAATTTTTGCGTACGGAAGTTTACGTTGAATAAATTCCTTTTCTATGGAGGGACCTGCAAAAACAATCAACTGTGATTTACTTATCATGCAAAAATCTCCATTGCAGGGGCAAGCGGGATACCCGTCAAGGCAGTTCCCTGCCTCAACAGCTTTAAACCGGGTGCAATCACTTTAACAACTTTTAGAGGAGGAGATGGTTCGACTCTCAGATCGCAAAAATAGATATCTACATCGATTGCGCCCAGCTTTTCAACACAAAGAAGAAGAATATCTTCATCAGACAGATGTTCTATTTTATTGCGAGAACTATCATCAAATTGTTCCGGTGTAAGAGAAGATAGAGAGTCCAACATATATGAATCATTAATAAGATACCTTAGATCGTCCCGGCTTCCGGCGATACGAAGGACGCGTGACTGGGCAGCTTCCAACAGGGCATGTTTCAACCCGATGGATCTACAGGGATGAGTTCCGTATCCAATACCTCCGGGATATAAGAATTTATCTGTATGGTAAACGGCAAATACAGACATGTCAAATCTTGTACGGATCTCTATGATTATCAATTCATAAGGAAATTCAACAATTTTGGACGCTAAAACCTGCGACTCTTCCGGAATAGATCTCACATCTACCCTCCTGACATCAACGTCGCCAGCGCCGAAAAACATGCTTGAGATAGCATCTCTCTCCATTACCTCCAGGAGGCCGCTCAGGACGGCACTTTCCGTGTTTGTGTGCGCGCCTAATCCGGTCGTGCCCCAGGGATACCGGAACATTTTTTTCCTTGGATTAGTGTTGGCATACGATATAAGTTCAATTGGAGTATAAAAGCATTTCATGTCCGGATACCTTTTCACTGCTGTCACTTCAAGATAGTCATCCAGTGGACGTCTGAATGGAAGAGTTGGATAAAAGACAAGATCTTCAATCGAATCAATATCCTTGAGTGCAATGCGCTCATTGAGGCAGTTCTCGCCACAATATCTTTCGATAGCTTCTGCCATTGTTGCCACTAATGCTTCATTTCGCGTTTCCCCCTTGCCGGAATCAACAACAAGATTTGTGGCCGCCGGTCTTATTGACTGGAACACAGGTATGCTGTGAGTATCAAGCATGGTAACTTCTCCAATTCGCGTGACACCTATTTCCTTGCAATATTTAGAAAGTAATGCGATAAGAGTATGGTTCGTCATAAGATCTTGGCCTCAAATTAGCAGACATATTAATACAAAGATGCTATCTAAATAACCGCTTGACTGCAATTCTTTTTTATTGTCAAATATAAACGTGAATAGACGGATGGCTGAAAAAAATGCAGATCACAGAGTAAAAAATTTTGATCCTAAATTAATAATGTTTTTGTTTACAAAATGACTTATACACTATGGTTTACAGGCCTGCCTGCATCTGGTAAGTCAACACTCGCACTACGATTATCTGCTTTTTTGAGAGAACAGGGTAATAAAGTGGAAGTGCTGGATTCTGATATTGTTCGACCTGATTTTGGCAAGCTTATTGGGTTTGATGCACATGATAGGGAAATCATTACACAATTTATTGCATCTACTTCATCTATTTTAAATAAGCATGGCATAATCAGCCTGGCAGTAGCTGTTGTCCCCAAGGCCAGAGTACGTGAAAAAAACCGCAGGATTATTAGGAATTATATAGAAATATTTTGTAAATGCTCCCTTGAAGCAGCTGAACGCAATGATCCTAAAGGGCTCTATAAAATGGCAAGGGCTGGTAAAATTAAGGATTTTACCGGATTGGATGAAGAATACGATATCCCTGCCTCTCCTGAAATAACTTTGGATACAGAGAATGAAACAGTTAATGAAAGTACTAACAAGATCATTCAATATCTAAAAAATAACAGATATCTGTGTTAGTCCGCGTATTGTAAATATTGCCGGGTTGGCTTGAATTCAACGATGTAGTATTGACAGGCAATGTATTATGGGGAGGGGAGTGAATAAAGCATGAAATATAAAGCTGGATTTGTAGAAATGATGCGCCTTGTATTAATTCAAGTTATTTCGCTAAATGACTAATGATACAATCCTTTAGCTCCTCAATTTTAGAATTTCTAAAACTTGAATGTCGTTTAATACATCATTTATATTTCTAGTCAACTCTGATAAATTGAGTAGTTTTCTGTGAGTGAAATTAACTATTATGCCTTCTTCCGCTATCGATATGAGCCCCATTATTGGCAGCTTTTTATTTCATCCACCAGTTCCTGTTGTAACTGCCCTGCCTTAATGGTATTCATTACTGTCCCCCTGAACACATTAATGTCAAAAGGCTTTTTGATAAAAGAGAAAGCTCCTAAATCAAAACATTTTTTTATGTCTTCTTCATCTCCACGTCCGGTCAAAACCATTACTGAACATATATCATGATACCTAATCTTTAAATTCTCCAGGAATTCAACCCCATTCATCACCGGCATCATTAAATCCAGAATAACCAATATAGGCTGTTCTTTTTCGTATTCTACCAATCCGTCCTTGCCATTTGTAGCAGATATTATCTCATAACACCTACCTTTAAGAACTTGCCGGATTGTCTCTATTATTGTTTCTTCATCGTCTATAACTAAAATCTTATTGTTAAGCAATATATCTCACCTCCAAGATCACACTTTAGCACATAACACAGAAACAATACTGATTTTCATACCAGTGCTTTTTCGAATTTGTTTGTAATGCGTTTTCATTATACCAAATAGACAGGCACTTTAAACTCGCAAAAACAGCGCCATCATCTTTTAGCATATTACGGTTTAAGAGCATTTAAATTATATTACATAATTATCGGCTAAATCTAGAGAAAATTTACATTAAATTTTTCTAAATTTAGCTTCTGAAATTCTTGAATGTTTGAATAGCGGTTTCTATTGCCTTTACAAACCCTTGAAGCCAGATCGTTGCCTGCCTGGTTAACATTTGTGTATACACTTCTAATCTAGACTCTAAATGAATAATAGGCAAAGGCTCCAATCCTCCTGATTACGCTTGATGTGTGTAAGTTCTAAATGTATTTAAATGTGAAGTAAAGCAGAAAATAAGTGACTAAAGTGAGAAGTGATCTAAAGTGCCTAAAGTTATGGTGGTCAAAGGTCATTAGGCAGTAGTCATTCGTAACCCGTAATCGTAGTCCCTTAATCCCATTTTAATCTCTGAGCGCTTCATCCTGACACACAAACACAGTGCTTCTTAACATCCTCCCTACCCACATCAATTTTGAAAACTCCAGTTTCTTCCTCATAACATATTTAATCACTTGCACTTAAATTCATAATAAAATAAATCTTTAGAATTTAAAGGTTTTGGAATATTAAGTGCGATAGTAACAAACGTGACAAAGGCAAACCAACTGTGAGGTTGGGACGCAAAGCCATGGGTCTTCAATATGAAGAGAGCCAGGTTACCAAAAATTTGAATGATATGACAAAACCCACTGGGCATATTGAAATACAAGTTAGATTGAGACATTCAAGCTGCGTATAGCGAGGCTAAATTGTCCAGGTGGAGCTGTTAGTTTTACATTCGTCATTTGGTACGATTGAATACTTGAAATATCCAGTATTCAGCGCCAGGCATATAAAGACCCAAGTCAGAATATATATTCTGGTATTGGGTCTTTTTTTTTGGAGCAGGTGAACAGAATCCTTATCTCTAGTAACCGAAAAACAAATTCAGGCAGTAACAAGTTATGATGATTAAAGAAGAAAAAAAACAGATGTTCGGGCAGTTATTAATGGAAAAAAAAATGGTAAATGAACGCCAGATAGAAGAAGCATTGGAAATACAGAAAGAAAATGGTAAGGCGTTAGGAGATGTATTAATTGATTTAGGCCATACAACAAGCGACTTAATTATGAGTGTTCTAAACGTTACGAGGAAGACAGAACAGAAGCTGGCACGCCTGTTTAATGCCTCTATTGGTATGCTTCGATGTATTGAACAAGCAACCCTGATCAACTTTCTAATGACTGAAGCCGAACGAGTATTAGAGTCAGACATGTGCAATCTATTTCTGGTTGATGAGGAAGCCAATGAATTCAAATGTTTTTATGTCCACAATGGAGAGACCGGAGAAGTACGCTTACCACTTGGCAATGGTTTAGCCGGCTACGTTGCAAAGGCTTCAGAAACTATCAACCTTGAAGATGCTTACCAAAGTCCTCTGTTTGATCCTCAACTTGATAATATGCTGAAATACAAAACAGAGTCAGTCTTATGCATTCCTGTGAAACAAAGAGATAATAAGGTGATTGGAGTACTTCAGGTTGTAAATAAAAAAGGAAAAGGCCAGTTTACTCCTCATGATGAATGGTTATTCAAGTCTTTTGCCATCTTCGCATCAAATGCGATCTCTATGATTAACAATAACAGGGACCTCGCTCAGAAGGCCAGGTTCACTGAAAACCTGAAGATGTTTAATCTTGCCGTAGAAAATCTGTCTGAAGGTGTAATAATAATCACTCAAGATGACAACTCAGTAGTAGTCAATCCTGCCGTCAAATGGTTGCTGGGCTGGAAGATCAACAGGGATATTGATAAGCAGGATACAATAGCACTGCTGAATAGTTCAGGACTCAGTAATGTATCAAGATGGTTGAAAGGAGAAGTGGATACGCTTACTTCTAAAGAGATAACCTTTCAGGCACCGGAAACCAGAGTAATAAGAGTAGATTGCATTGAAATAAACGGGAAGATTAACCACAAGAGAAAGAAAGGCTGTTTAGTCGTGTTTAAAGATATTACAAGGGACAAAGAGTTTGAACAGGTTAAGTCAGAATTTATAACTGTAGCTTCTCACGAATTACTGTCCCCTATAACATCCATGAAGAATTCAGTAAATCTCTTACTCCGGGAAATACCTGGACCAAACACAGACGACCAGAAGAGATTCTTACATATAATAAACGACGGTGTCGAATATCTATCAAACCTGACCACTACACTTATGGATATAGCTATTTCAGAAATACGGAAAGTACCATTAAAGCGAGAGAAGGTAGACCTCAGCAAGATTATAAAAAGTGCGATGGAGAGCCAATGGTTCAAGGCTGAAGAAAACAAAATATCCATTGTCAATAATAATGGAAATACTCCGCCAGTCCTCGCAGATTCAAACAGGATAAGGCAGGTGTTATTAAACCTTCTGGACAATGCCCTTAAGTTTACCCACGACGGTGGAGAGATAGTAGTAAGCACTAAATCTACGAAAGATAAGGTAGAAGTCAGCATTAAGGATAATGGGTCCGGCATATTCCTTGAGGAACAGGATAAGATATTTGAAAGATTTTATCAGATAGAGAATGCCGCAACAAAAAAACATTATGGCATAGGACTGGGATTAAGCATTTGCAAAAATATTGTAGAAGCACAGGGAGGAAGGATATGGGTAGAAAGCAAAGAGAGAGATGGCAGCAACTTTGTTTTCACCCTGCCTTTATACAAATGATAGATAACAGACAATTACTACTGGTAGAAGACGACCTTTATAGCGCAGAAACATTAAAGTTTGCCATGGAGGCAAAAGGTCACAAAGTCGCTATGGCAACAAATGGAAAAGACGCGTTGACAATGGTAAACGGCGAACAACCGAAACTCATTATACTGGATGTCATGATGCCTAAAATGGACGGTTACCATTTCTGCAGACTACTTAAGTTCGATACCCGGTTTAAACATATCCCTATTATTATAGTAAGTTCAAAGATTCAGGATGCCGATAGGGAATTGGGCCTCGCATGCGGCGCGAATGAGTACATAGCAAAGCCTTATGATCTGGGCATGCTCACAGATACAGTTGAGAAATATTTACATGACACAGTCGAAGAGGTGAACAGTGCCAATATTTAATTATAGAGCCAGAGATGGAGCAGGTCTAGCCGTTGCAGGAACATTAGAAGCAACGGGGCTGGATATTGCCAGGATGCGTCTGGGTGAGATGGGATACATACCGGTCTTCCTGAAAGAGGGCAAGGCCGGGAAGAGTGGCTTTTCTTTAAATTTCTTAAAGCCAAAGGTAAAGGACAAAGACATCATAGTTTTTAACCGTCAGCTTGCCACCCTCTTTTCTGCCGGCATCCCCTTGCTTTCAGGAATCCAGGGCCTTGCAGAGCAGATGCAAAATAAAACTTTCAAGGAGATACTCCTTAAGGTGTCGGCAGATATCCAGACAGGCTCCTCCTTCTCAGACGCACTTGCAAAACACCCAAAAGTTTTCTCAGAGCTTTATATAAATATGGTACGGGCAGGTGAGGCATCCGGTACCCTGGATGACATTCTCGGAAGGCTTGCCTCACTGGCAGAGCATGCGGCTGAAATCAAGGCAAAGATAAAGGCGGCCACACGATATCCGAAAATAGTCATAAGTGCCATGTTAATCGCAATACTTATACTCATGAAATTCGTAGTTCCTAACTTTATGGCTATCTTTGAACAGGTTGATCTCGAACTTCCCCTGGCGACAAGGATGCTGATAGAGGCTAATCGCCTGTTTACAAACTACTGGTACGCTCTTTTCGTCGGAGTAGGAGCTCTGTTTTTCGCCTTTAAAACATATACCAAGACCTATAGAGGGCACCGTCAATTAGACTTGTTAAAACTGAAGGTCCCTGTCTTCGGGCCTATTTTTCTCAAAATTGCAATGTCTGTTTTCACCAGAACCATGTCTACGCTTAATAGAAGCGGATTATCAATCGTTGAGAACCTGAAGATATGCGCAGAGGTAGTGGAAAATATCCCGATATCTGAAGTCATTAATGATATCGAACAAGGTGTGAAACGTGGTGAGAGTGTTACGGCAACTATAAAGAAAAGCAATTTCTTCACGCCAATGGTAGTGCAGATGATGTCCGCAGGAGAGGAGTCCGGTGAACTTGACAGCATGCTGGTAAAGGTTTCAGAGTACTATGATATGGAGGTTGATTATTCCATCAAGAATATCGCAAGCCTGATAGAACCAATACTTCTGGCCTTTCTTGGTGCGATTGTGCTGTTCCTTATGCTGGCTATATTCCTGCCCATGTGGGACCTTACCAAGCTTGCCGAAATGGGCTAAGGTACAAAGCCTCATGTGAGCAATTTTATCC
>Ga0233428_1003346_pt1 | contig 13815 bp, 8 predicted proteins | sample SI_118_April2016_4_FD_179890 | JGI IMG/M metagenome (GOLD analysis project Ga0233428, IMG submission 179890) | Seawater microbial communities from Saanich Inlet, British Columbia, Canada - SI_118_April2016_120_MG | ecosystem: Environmental > Aquatic > Marine > Inlet | place: Canada: British... | reverse complement strand
ACCCACGACACGTCTCCTCTCGCTCATCGACGGGGAACCGAGGCGCTTGCCAGACCCCGGCCCCCGTCAATAAACGTCACGACCCCTAGTTGGAGCCGATGCTGGAAGCTGATTCGATCCGACGGATCGCAGCCTCCCTGAAACGGCCGTAACCGCACATGCTGTACCAGCCAACCGGCTGGAAACGGCGCAGCGAATCGGTCACCGGGCCGAACACAACAGACGGGTTCTCCCCGTAAGTGGTGCTGTAAGCCTTCGCCAACGCCTGCTGGCCGATCAGAACCGTGCCATAGACATCGGTTGTCGTGGACCCACCGTCAGCCACCAGAAGTGCACGCGGAGTCTCAATGAAGTCAACTCCATCGAACACCCCGATGCTTCCCTGGCGGACACCGGCAGCGTCCTGACGAATCTGGAATGAACGCAGATCCGTGACCGCTGTCCCCTCGATGAAATCGTAGACAACATCAGGGTGAATGAACCCGATGTACGACCCACCCGAGAATGTAGGCACCGAAGCCGAACGCAACGCCGCTACCTGCTCACGCACAGCTGACGAAGTGATCGTGTTGGACGACGTGATCGCACCGCGGCTTGACTGCCCGATGTATTTCACGTTGGAACCGGCCTGCAAAACGTCTGCTGCTACCTGATCCATGCTGTCAGCAGCGTTGTAACCGACGATGTTTGCCGCATCGGAATCTACGCTGAGAAACGACTGGCCTCTGAGGGCTGCCGTGGTGATGACCGCGTTGCCGTATTCGACAAGACTCACGGTCACGGTTGAATCGCTCATAGCGACGGCCGTCACATCCGAAGTCTCTGTCAAAGCCGAAGTGGCCTGCGACAGATCCGCATAGATGTTGAACGTCACACCAGAACCACGATGGGACTGACGTGTTGCCTTCACAGAAGCGTAAGAATCATGCAACGGGTTTGACCGGTACGCGAAATACGCCAACTGCTCGAAGGCTACCTGATCGCTAGAAAGCGATGACTTCTGTGTATAAGCCATCTAGTTGTTACTCCAAGGGAAAGGGAGAGCCTTTATCCTTGAACGTCGAACTCGTAGCCATGCGACCGCATCAAAGCCTTCAACTCGGCTTCATTCTGCGTAGCCCCGATCTGAGTGTTCAGATCGACCGGTTGAACCGGTGGAGCAACCCCAGCCTCAGCGATCCTCTGCTGTGCAGCCAACTCCTGATGCAAAGTGATTACATCCCCCGAACCCGGGAGAGCCACCACATTGTCAGGAAGCGTATCTCCGCCAGGTTCACCACTGATGAACCCTGCTTCGACTGCTGCCGTTCGGATCGCTTCCGACTCGATTTCGCCGTCATACCCTTTTACGAAATATGATTGACGTGAATCAGTTGGGTCGATTCCTGCCGACCGGAACGCTTCTGCCCGCTGCAACCCTGCCAACTGGGTTTCCAACTCGGAGGCTTTCGTCTCCGCCGTTTTCGCCCGGTCTTCGAGATCCCGCCGCCAACTGCGTTTCGGTTCGTCGCCGTCTTCTAGTTCGACAGTCTCAGACTCTTGCATCTCAGCCATCTATGTTCACTCCCTGCCCTTGTCGCACCCGTCGGGGAGGCCGATGGGTGGTGGTCGATGTTGCAGCTCCCACGGATTCAGATTCCGCGGCCGTCAACATCTAAAAGAAACAATAACAGCCCCCACTAACCCGTGTCCGAAGGCAACTAACCGGGGATACTATTTGGCCGAACCAAGCCCTATATAGCCGCCCTGGGTTAGTGCCGGACCACCGCTTTGAGCAAACTTGGACAACCGGGTTTGCCGCCGTTTCTCTATGCGACGCGCCGCTTCCGGGTCGGTACCAAACTCTGCACCAACCAGTTGGGTACGGGTGATATCACCTATGTCGCCCACGGATTCTTCCGCGATGGTGGACTGCGCTATTTCCTGGAAACCCTGACGAGCTTTAGTCTCAGTAACCCCAGCGGCCCTAAGGCGTTCTGCGGTTTGACGGCCGATGGTGCCAAATCCGGTTTCTGCGGCTATGCCGCCGATCCGGGCTGCTCCCAATCGTTCACGTTCTTCAAATATAGATGTGGCTCTCTCCGGGTCCAAGTAATAGGCAGTTATGTCACCTTCGTTGATTCCATAATAGGCAGATAGTTGGTCACGCACTTCGCCGGTTGTTGCTTGGGCGGCTTCTGATGCCAAGGCGACACGGTTGGTGAACTCTGCGACTGATACGTCGCCGGCGATGAGGTCTCCGAAGTCGGAGGGGTCGTCGTAGAAGCTGGCTGGCATTCCGTATTGGTGGAGTGTTTGGGCGTAGGACCGTTCGAGGGCGACGTAGGTTTCTTCGCTGACGGCTCGTCCCAGGTCGGCTAGTTGCTGCATCCCTGGGAACCGCGTCTTGTACGGGTCGGATTCACGGACCTGCGCCCACACGGCTTCCATGTCGCCGGTACGAACCCAAGCGTTTACAAGGTCTAGCGATGGGTCATCCAGTAGCGCCTCCAGACCGAAACTGCGTAAGGCGTCCCGCATGATGCCGGTAGCGGTCGTGTTGTCGTCGCCACCGCCGAAGCCGTCATCGAAGCCACCGCCGAACTGGTCGCCACCGCCGAAGCCGTCATCGAAGCCACCCTGGTCGCCACCACCGAAGCCGTCATCGAAGCCACCACCACCGCTGAACCCATGTGAAGCGGTATACGCGGGATCTATTGGAACGCCGTAATCAAGCGGGTTGCCTTGGGCGTCGATAGGCACCCAGGCGTCCAACCCGGCTTCTGTCCGCAGAAACGGGTTCGTGCCGCCACCAGCCAACTGGCCCATCGTCTGTGCCGCCAGATTGGGTATCCGCTGTTCAACTTGAACGGCCTCTTCTGGGGTGACGACTTGACGTTCCGCATCCGGGTCATCCTTCAACGCTTCTTCGTGCAGCCGGTCGTATTCGGCTTGAACGTCAGCAACCGTCGCCGTGTAATAGGTGCCGGCGTGCCGCTCCTCCAACACCTGAGCGACCGCTTCCTCAGCAGACAAGCCTTCTGCATCCATGATTGCTTCCAGATCAACGGCGGTGCGCTGCCCCTCAAACTTGGGCTGGAATACTTTGCCGGTGATGATGTCTATAGCCATTAGCCCAACCCCCCGAACTTGCGGCCAATAAAGTCAGCGAACGACCTCGCCTCACCCTTCGCCTTATCTGTTCTCTCCCACAACGGCCTCGTCTTCGCATCAGTACGGATGTATTGCCCGACATCGGCAATCGTCAACATCGACGTACCGTCAACACCCGCCCCGTACAGGAACGGCTGGTACTTCTCATCGTTGACGAAATCAATACCCGACGGGTCCAACAACTCCAAGTGTCGGGCAATCTCCGCCCGGTACGGGGACAGAATCTCCTGCATCGTGTAACCCTTGTCGAGACGATCTGTGAGCATCGGAAATGTTGACTTGGCTAGCCGGGAGAACTCTGCGCCGAGGCTTTCCGCTGATTCATCACCCAAATACAGTTTCTCCGCCCAGCCTTGACGGGACTCGTCTGTCAACAAATGCCCAACCATGTAGTCGTCGGCCAAGGCGTTGACGGCAACCAGGTTGTCTTCAACCATGCCGCCGGCGGCACCAGGCTCCCAGTTGGCTTCCAGCAACATGTTTTGGCCGACCTCGTAAGACGACCACTGTTCTATGTAGGAACGGCGGGCGATCTGGTTGACCCGTGCAGCGTCAAGAACCAGCCCGAGGCTTTGTGCCGCCATGCGGATTTTGTCGGCTTCGGTGTCGATCAGGACGCCGGCGGCTTGCGGGTCGATTGATTCAAGGGACTGCAACTCGCGTGCCCTCGGCAGCGTTTCAACGAACCAGTCGGTTTGGCTGATCGCCTGCTGAAGTTTCAGCATGTCCCAGCCTTCGACGGATGCTTTGCGGAGAATCTCAGCCACCTCGAACAAGGCGTCGGCCGGGTCGGTGGTGAGGAACCGTGCCCCGTACCCGAATGATGCAGCGTATGATCCCAGGTCAACCGGTTCGAACGGCGGCGTGTCGCCTACTGGGTCGGGTGGTGGGTCGGCAGCAGGGGGTTCTGGCACAGTCAGCGTCGATGATGCCTCACGGGCCTGCGACCCAAAGTCGTACTGCGGATGCCCCGCACCGGGTTCGTCAGCGGCAGCAGGGGGTTCTGGCACAGTCGGCGTCGATGGTGCCTCACGAAGCTGCGACCCAAAGTCGTACTGCGGATGCCCCGCACCGGGCTGATCGGTCAAAGCAGGGGAGGCGTCCACGAACTGGTCGCGCTCTGTGCCTGACGGGAAATCGTCTTCCGAATATCTACCAGACCCCTTCACCCATCCTGCGGGATCGGCGTTTAGAGCGTCGAGGCTCTGCTGCGCTGCGACCAAGGCATTCTTGGCCTGGTCCATTCGAGCCTGCGCTGTTGAAACGTCCTCAGCGGTTCTCGGCCCTGACACGTCGGGGACGTTGCCTTCCACCCAATCAACTACAGCTCCTAAGCGTCTATAGATGATAAAGGTTTCAGCGGCATCGCCCGGCGGCACTTCCCATTCGCCGGTAACCGTGTTGAACGTCTGGTTGCTGATGTCCAGGTCGTACCCAGCGGACCGCAATAGTTCAACCAACCGGTCGTAGGCGTCCCTAACCCCGTCGTCGCCAGCATCGACGCTTCGAACGTCCAGCGTTGAGTTGCGCCCGAACCGCTCCAGCATGTCGTCTAGATGTTCGCCTAGTTCCTGCTGCGCTCCCGTTTGGGTGTTCGCCTCGGCTTTCGCTGCCGAAGCAATGTCAAGCCTGCCGATAGCGTCTACGAATACTGCATCAGCCTCACTGATAATCCCTTCCAGACGTTCCCGTTCTTCTTTGGCGGCGTCTTCAATGGTGAATAGCACAGCAAGGGTGCCTGCTTCGCTCACGACCGGCCTCCGATGATCTGTTCAAACATTCGCATCGTGTTCGACATGGACCGGTTCGCAGCCTCCGACGGAGAAACAGCCTTGAACCTGGCTTCCACATCAGCGACATTCGGTGACGACGCCTCGTCGCCCTCCAATGTCCGAAACACCTGAACCGCCAACTGCCGCTCCCCCGACGTGGCGTCACGACCAAACACGTTCTTTGCCGCAGTATCCGCGTAAGCTCCGATTTGCGCCTCCGTGTACCGACGCGTCACCTCAACTTCGGGTTCCGGCATGTCCATTACCGGCAACGCATCCTTCGACAACGGGTTCATGCCCTGCGCTGCGAAGAAACCAACAGCCTGATGCAACGCAGATTCGGCCCGGCCTCGGTTGTGGATGTCTCCAGACTTGGTTCCTGTCGTGTAGAACCCGGAAGTGAACAGGCGTTCGTGAACGGCACGCCGATTCGCTTCGGTCATATCAAAATACGCCTCGTACACGTCACGCACCGTCAACTCGGGAACGTCGGTCGTTTCAGTCGAGGTCGCCATGCCATACGGCGTTGAGAACTCGAGGCCCTGCGTTGTCGTCTCTGTTGTAAACGTGATCGCAGTCGCCGGGTCCATGTCGGACCCGCGGGCGAACTGATCTAAAGGATCATCCAACCCACTTGAGGCCCCGGGGACTACCGACACAGCGTATTGGGCCGTGATGTCTCCGTAGTCGCTCATGCCGCCGCCCTCAACTGTGTCCGCTGAACCGTCGGCCAGGTGTCAGACGACAGAGGATCAAACTCCAGCCACCGCCACAACACGTCGCTAAACGTCGGGTTTTCCAACAACTGATCCATGATCGCCTGCCACGCCTCCTTCAAGTCTTGGTTCGCCCTCGCCTCCAACGTGGACGCCCCGCCGGCTTCTTTACGGTTAGCCAGCTCCCCGGTGAACGCATCCCTGACACGCAGATATTCGACCAACGCTCGAATGTCGTCACGCTCCGACATGCGGGGATCTTTCACAATGGCCCTGATCCCACCGATGCGGTCAATCCACTTGGTGAGGTCCGGGTTGCGGTACTCGTCGTACCACAACGGGAATCGTTCCCCCATCTTCTCAACTATCTGCTGTTTCGCCGCGAGGAGGTCTTTCGCCGCGGCAACCCGCAGATTCGGCAGACCTCTGGAACGCATCTCGTTGAAGATCGCGTCGTTGACACGGCCATATTCCTGCCAACCTTCACGAACCCGGCTGTCAGTCAAGATCCCTTCCAGCGACATCCGTTCACGTCGCCTCACACCGGAACCAGGTGAAGTGTCTTCCTGCAACTGCTTCTCATACACGGCAGCAGAAAACTTGGCGGCACCCCCGCCCTCGATTCCCAGGATCAACCCACCAACTTCCGGGTGACGACGGATCAGATCCCAATACTTGCTTCGGACCTCCTCAGCTTCCACTGTGGCCGGCAGGCCCTCGTTGTTCTTCGAGAACCGGGCAGCCAAAGCAAAGAACCCTTCGACACCCTCATCGACGAGGTACGCCATGAACTTGTCGTCAGCAGAACGGGGATCTGATGCCTTCAACTCGCGGTAGTAATCAATGTAAGGCTGATACGGGGAATGAAACCCGACAGAAGCAGGGGAGAACGCTGACGCAACAGCACGCAGATACATGAAGTTCGACGCATCACGTTTCACCTCGGCAATGAACCTGGCCCGCAAAGCACCGTCGCCAAAGTCGAGCATCTCACGGTCCCCGTCAGCCATTTCAGCCATCCGAGTCAACATGATCGTCGCCGCCTGCGACTCATAGGACCGGTCTTCCCGCAGAGACGAAGTGACACGCCGCAACCACGCTGGCTGGAATCCCTGTATGGACTGTTCGATCAGGCCCTTGCCTCGGATCGGCCCGTAAGGGAGAACCAGTTTGAATGCGTCTTCCAACTGCGGGTCCGCGATAACGATTTGAGACACAGGGATCTGCACCAGCGGGCCAACGCCGGGGGCGATCTGGGTCACCATGTTCAAAGAATCGGCCCGGAACCGGATCATCCCCTGTTGGTCGATGGCTTTACCGGCGACACCGGCCTCAAGTAGACCGCGGGCAAACTCTGGGAGGCGCATCTGGAAGTACCGGTCGTCGTCCACCTCGACTGTTTCAAAGAACGAACCCGTATTGATTTCGGAACGCAAAGCCATCGACATCTTCGCCACGAACGCAGGGTTCTCCACGGCAAGGCCAGCCCACCGGGTTAGCACTTCCTGGTAGGCGTTGAAGAACGGCATGATGTTTCGCATGGCGTCGGAAAACTCGGAGCGTTCAGCCAGGTCGTACAACAGGTCGCGGGTTTCGTTCAGAGCTTTCCGGCGGGCGCTGTTTTCAAGGCCCCGTAAAGCCTGTTCGCTGATCTGGTACTCGCCGCCGCCGACGTTGAACGCTGCGATACGCCGCACCATGTCGTCTTCGTAGACGCGGCGGAAGTAAGGGTTGCGGGACAGCGTGTCCGTTGTGACCGTGCCGAGGCGATCAAATAGGCGTTCCACTGTTCCGCGGACACGATCAGCGATCTTGTTTTCACCCAACAAATGTGCTTCTTGACCGTGGACGCTCCCGGCGTACAACCGCCAGTCCACGCCATCGTCGCCCGCCACCTTCTTCACATCGGAGAATCGGATTCTCTTACCGGCAGCGACCTTGGCTCTCAACCCGGGTTCCGACAGCATTCTGTCTGCTGCGGCGACAACGCCTTGCGCCCACTGTTCGGTCAAAGATTCGTCACGAAACCTTGACGGCACCTGCTTCTTGAACGTCAATCCTTCCGGCGTGTCCAACCATTCCAAGAGAGAACGCACCCGGTTGTCAGCGTCACCCAACGTGTCGTCAAACGCGATGCGCCCCACGTTGTTGTTGCCGTACTGATCGTTGACGACCCGCTCCCACCACGAACTGAACCGTGCCTCGGAAGCAGGATCAAACACGTCGGCCACGTCAAACTCGCGCCATTCGCCCAATGCTTCAACCGTGTCGTCCCACATGGAACGCTCCTCATTGAGCAACAGGTAGCCGGATTGACGATTCGCGCTGTTCGCCTTCTGCCACACCAACTGTGGTGCCAAAGCATCGCCAAATGCGGCCTGTACCTCGTAACCCAACACATCCAACGGGCCTTCACCGATGGAAGCCAAATGCTGTTTCGGAAACGCATCCAAATCGGCTTTCGCCATGCGGCGGGCTTCGCCGCGAACCGTCAAGTTGTGCTTCAACCGTTTGATCGCCCTGGTGTTTCGCACCAGCGACCCGCCGACACCGACAGCGCCACCGATGGGACCGCCGACAAGCAACCCGAGGCCACCCGTAGTAGCGGCCCTACGGGCCACGATCTTCTTCGCTGCCGCAGGATCAAACACCCCAGTTTTGGCGACAGCTTTCGCCAACACCTTCTCCACATACTGCGGCCGGTTCTCCAACAACAGTTCCTTCATGCGTTCGGTGGTGCCGATTTTCGCCATCATTCGCAACTGTTCGTCACCAACGACGCGAATAGCCCACGCAGGCCGCAGCAGCACGGCGGGACGCCACACTTTCATCACCCCGTCAAGAAACTGGCCTCTAATCTCATCGGCCCTAAAGAAAGCGTCGGGCATCTTCGATGCCTTCTGAGCCAGAAACTTGTCGAGCCGTTTCACGTCAACCATTGACACGGTTTGCCTCAACTGCGAAGGCGTCAACGGCACCTGGAGAAGCTGCAAGCCTTCCTCGGATTCCCACGCCACGGTGCTGATGTTCTTCTCAGCGTCGTAGCGGCGAACATTGGACAGCACCCTGCGGGCGGCTAGATGTGATTCAGCAAAGTCGTTGCGAAGCTGTTTGACTAGATCAGCGTCGGCGTCAGGGAAATGCTTGTAGATCAGCTTCTTGATTGCCTCGGCCTGAACCCTCGGAGCCAAGGTTTCGGCACGCGTGTACCGGTCGGTGCGTGCCCACTGTCCCCGAAACTTGAGGATCTCGTCGGGGGAGTACCCAGCTTCGCGCAGCATCCGGGAAACCTGTTCGCCACTGTTGGCGTCGCCAGCCCAAACAAAATGTTGGGGACGCATATCTCTCATGGCGCGCACCGGAGAGAACGCCCAGTTCGACCTGTAGAACTCGGAATGGTTCACCTTGTCAGCAATGTTTCGCCGCACCGATGGCCGCACAGCGTTCTCTATCGACGCGAACGCGGCAGCGGCGTGAGGTTCCCCGATTTCAGCAATCATCCCGTCAGGAACATCTTGGACACCGTCGAACATCTTTGCACCAGAACCAGGAACGCCAGGTGGAACAGCGTCTTCTACGGTGTTCGCCGCATCCCGCAACATCTTGTACCTGTGCGCCGCCGCAGGCGACTCAACTGCGATGCGGTCCACAGCGGAGCCTTCACCCATGAAGAATCTCATCACGTTTTCCACAGAATCACGGCCCCCTGCGAAGCCGCCTTCGCCCCGCAACGCTCGCGCGAGTTCGTAGGAAATGAGGTCACCTTCGTGGTGATGGGCGAAATACTTGTCTCGGATTCGCCCTGCGAGGATGTCAGCGGACGCCTTCTCGGTGCGCTTCCCGGCACGGCGGGCTTTCTTCAAAGATGAGCGAACCGTTTCCAACTCGTCCTTTACCGCTTTGCCGCCGCCTCCTTTCACTTCGCCTTTCAACACGTCACGGCGATCCGCGAGCGACTGAACCAGGCTGTCTGCTTCACGCACGGGTTTGGCGAGCTCTTCTGCCACGCCGTCAAGATCGTCTGCGAAACGGCGGAACCCGCCGCCTGAATCAAAGTAGTTGTTGAACGCAGCCCGCTTTAGACCCGCCCGGGCACCACTAAACGCCCCGCCGGCCAACACCTCCGGCGACAAAAAGATCCTCATAGCCGCATCCCATGTGCCGGACGCCAGATTGAACCACCGGTTCTGCTCGGCACCGATGACCTGGTCCTGGTCGAGAATGTCGTCGGTGAGAAACGCCAATACGACTGCTTGGCCGGGAGAGCGATCCTGAGCGATCTTGTACGCCAGACGCCAAGAATCGGGTTCAAACCAGACGCCCATGTCGTCATCGGAGAATCCTCCGCGGCCACGCGACTGAGCGAGCGAAGCCATCGTCATCACGGTAGTAATGGGTTCCGCTACGGCTTCCCTGTAGGCGGTTTCCAACCCCTCAATAATGTTGCCACCACCTCGCCGCACCGGCCCGGGCAACGTCCCGATCAGGGAACCGCCGACACCTTCGGGGCCGATAGTGGCCTGCAACAGTTCAGCGCCACGCCTGCCCGTGATCCCCAACGCCGTTTGTTTGAAACCTTCGTATTCGTCGTCGGTGAACGGTGCCTCAGCAATGTCGATGACAGTGTTCACCGAGGTTCGACCCACTTCGAAACCGGCGTCCCATATCTTGTCGAGACGATCCAAGAAACCCACTGGCTCGCCTTCTAGTAGACGCCGGGTTGGCGGACAGCCAAATGCCGCACCCGGCGAACAAACATGCGGAAGTTCGCGGATGCCTCCGACTGGGCAGCCTTCGTTTCAAGGATCGGCAGATACGCCGCCAGGCGGTCCGAAAGCTCACGATCAGGTACGTCAGTTGGGCGTGGCATCACCGACGGCCCGGAACCGGGGCCGATAGGGGCACCCGCCGTAACCGGTTCACGGCCACGCTCCGTAGGGCGATTCAACGGACCCGACTGCCCGGGACGCATCACAGGCATCGAAGGCAACGGAACAACCCGCTGCGCCTCCTCCTGAGCGACACGATCCCCATACGTCTGACCTTTAGCGGCCGCAACCTTCTGCCTTGAACCTTTACCGTGCCGCGGCATCAGCCAACCTGTGCCAACAGGTCACGCAACCCAGGAGGCCCAGCCGGACCAGGGGCGGGCTGCGCTTCCGCGCCGGCGCCCGGCTGAGCCAACCCGGGTTGCAACTCAGGTGACCCCTCAGGGACCTGCGCTGCTTGACGTTCTTGAGCTTCGACCTGCACCTTGACAACCGCATCAGCAAGTTCGGCACGATCTGTACGCACCAGTTCAACAATGCGAGCCAAATCACCCGGCGGGATACCACCCTGGGAAGCCTGCGACTGCAAACTAACCAGCAACGACTGTTCCAGAGCCTCAGCGATCACCGCATCATGTTCAGTTTCAGCATCCTCAACCAACGGATCGATTTGCATAAACGACTTCTTCGACATGGTTCCCATACCGATGCGCTGCCCGGCACCGATCACCAAATCGTTCATGTCGGCACCCGGGTGAGTAAACAAGACCCGGTTGTCGTCAGTGTCGAAATCTTTGTTCGGGGTGTAATCGACGACGCCTTTAGCGCCTTTCCACGACACATAAAACGACTTCGACTTGTTGCCCGCATACGCCTTCGCGAACGCTATGGCACGCTTGTTTTCAATCTCCATCGACGCAGCAATCATGCGCTGCGCTTCCTGCACCGGGAAATCCACGACAGCTGACAAGACCGCTTCGCCACGCCGTCCGGTGCGAATGTTTGAACCAGATTCGCCACCAAACTCGGATGGGATGCCGGCAGTCAACCGCTGGGCACGTTCAAGACGGTCAATGGTCGGGTTTGTCATAAACCCGGGGTTCACCGTCGTGTCACGCAGCTCGCCGCCTTTCAACAAACCAATCTCACCGGTCAACCCGTTGGCGGTGTTGATTATCTGCGGCGTCTCCCCGGGCCTGGCTACAAGCCATGAATCAGGGAACACGCCTTTCTGCACAGCCAAAACCTCGAGCGCCATCAACTTGGCTTGCAACTGGTACATGCCGAGCATCTGATCGAACTGGCCTTGCGGTTTATCCAAGTTGACGCGGCCGGCGACAACGACAGGGCACACACCGGCACGGTTCGGGGTGCGTTCCAGTTCCGCCAAAGCAGGGGAGTAGTCCGTTGTTGCCTGCCAGCTTTGCGACATGTTCGGGTCACGGCCGACACTTATGAGGACTGTTTCTTCCGCGTCGCAGTATTCGACCAACTGGTGAACGTCGGAACCCTTCGACTCTTTCGACCGGATCTTCTCAGCGCCCTCCGGGTAGTTGGCACGCAACCAGTCGAAGGTTCGTTCAAACGTGAAAATCGTGTCATACGGTTCCAGGTCATCCGGTCCAAACAGGGGGGCCGGAAAAGAGGTCAACGGGTCACGGACGGTCCATTCCGGCACCCCCGTCTGTGGGTTGAATCTGAGCGAAACCGTTGACGACGCGTACCCGAGTAGATGTCGGGCACGTTTCGCAAGTTTGATGTCCATGCGGTTGTATTGCCACCACCCCAACACGGCGCTGCGACGCGTCCGGGCGCGCCGTTCAGCCTGCTTCGTGTCGTCATTCGTTGGCGGCATCACCACATCAGGCATCACCGACGCAATACGCATCGCCGTCTGATCCAACCCTTGCGCCAACAGGTTCGCTACAGCTACCTGTTCATGGGAATCCAGTTCAGGCAACGCAACAACAACGTCGCCGTCATAGGCAGCGCGGACACGTCGCATACGGGCCAAAGAACCCGCGGCGTTTGATTCACGTTCACGCAGCAAGCCGACAATCTCGTCAGCCGGTTTCAACCCTTTGCGCCTCTCTCATCCATGACGGTCTCCACAATGGCGTCACGTTTCCCGAAGGCAAAACAATGTTCGGAATGTTGTGTTCAAAGAACCATTGAGCCATAACGCAGTCATCCGTGGCCGCGCCGGAACCGTCTGGTGCCCATTTAGTCACCTCATTTATCAACAGTAGTGCATGAGGGCGGGCCTCTGTCCGCTGACGGCCCGGAAGACGCACCAAACCATGCCGGTACAACGGGGCGAGCATCTGCACACCGTAATCAGGATCAGATTTGTTTCTCGAATGCGTGTAATGCGGAACCAAGTTTACTTCCCTCAAAGCAGACCAACGCCTGAAATGGTCGTACTGCAAAATAAACTTTTGAGCAGCATTCGCTTCAACAATCCAATGAGTAATCGGACGCCCCATAGCGACAGAACGCTGCCACCACTCCTCAGCTATCCCAGTGAACGCACCCGACTCATGGTTCCAATCCAAAAACGTGGGCGCATCCATCTTCTGACGGTACGACTCCAACAAATACCGGAACCTCGACTCAGGCACATACGCCCACACCTGCAACGCCCAATACTTCGACGGCGAAGGATCAGCAGTCGCAACAATCATCACGTCGCCAGGAAGATTGTCCGGCAACTCCCACAAATCCCGGTCAGCGTCCCAACACCCCGGATACTCCACCCCGTCAGAGCCGCGACCCCCACTGATCCACAACGGATCAACCAACACCGCAGCCGGGTCAGCGTCTTCCTGCTGATACAAAATCGCGTACCGGTCCGGTGTCTGATGTTTCACATGAGTCAACTTGCGCCAGTTCAAACGCCGCGGATACAACAAACACCCATCCGGCCACGGAGGCGACGACGCCTTGTGTTCCTTCTCGCACTTCTCCTCATAATGGGCCTGGTACACGATGTGGTGGTACCGCTTCCCACCGAGCTTTAGTTCTTCCGGCAACTCGTCTTCGTAGTCGTCGTCTTCATCCAAGACGGCCTGCTTATCCAACGCATACCGGTAAATGTCGTCGCCCGCCATGCGCTGACCTTGAAGCAGCAGCAACCCGCCAGGCTCCAACCTTGTCTCAGCAACCTCATCCCACCAACGCTTCAAATCGTCGCGGGCCTCAGCGGTACGCATCTTCCGAGGGTCATACAAGTCGTCCCAGATGATCAAATCGAAACGGCCACCCAAAAACCCGGAGTCCACACCGAAACACGTCCACGTCGGCTCCTTCTCAGACACCGGCACATCGTCTTCCTGGGCAACCGTGAACTGGTCGTTGCGCCACACCTCTTTGATATCCGGTTTGAACCGGCCAAAATCATCCATG
>Ga0233428_1003341_pt1 | contig 13834 bp, 9 predicted proteins | sample SI_118_April2016_4_FD_179890 | JGI IMG/M metagenome (GOLD analysis project Ga0233428, IMG submission 179890) | Seawater microbial communities from Saanich Inlet, British Columbia, Canada - SI_118_April2016_120_MG | ecosystem: Environmental > Aquatic > Marine > Inlet | place: Canada: British... | reverse complement strand
ATGCACTTTTTCAGTGATTGCTGCGTCAGCTCCGTACTCGAGTCCTCATGTACTCGCATGTACACTGCGGCTCTCCGTGCGGTGCTTTCTTGCACTCACAGAAAAATCACTATTTTTAGAGGTGCCCTTGAAATATGATCGATATTTCCGCGTTTGTTCGCCTCGTCCCGCCACCTATCCCTCCAGCTCCCCGTTATTCCGGCTCAAAGGCAGTTACAGCTGTTCTGACAGAGGGGCGGCCAGACAAACTACATTTTTCTCAACAGTGGCGTGGTATGTTCATGCTGTTGATCCTCCCGATACTGCTGGTTGGCTGTACGAATAGTCGTCCCTCTCTTTCTCCAGTGGATAATCGTACCCAGGTTGTGGGTAAAATTCCCAGCTACTATAGTGTGCGTACGGGGGATAGCCTCTATATGATTGCGATGGAGTATGATCTCAATTACCTGAAGTTGGCACAGTGGAATGGTATTCGCGCACCCTATACGATCCACCGGGGAGAGCGCCTTCGTCTCTCTCCAGAGAAAAAAGAGGGGAGTAAGCGGGCAAAGAGCGCTCCAAAAAAGCGGCATAGAGGTAACCTCTATACAGTACAGCGTGGAGACACCCTCAGTGAGATTGCCAAGAGGTTGGGGGTGCAGACGCATCAGTTAGCCCGCTGGAATCAGCTCACAAAGCCCTACACGATCCGTGTGGGAGAGCAGCTAAGGCGCAAGCCGGCATCTCGTAGTCAGCAGAAAGTGGCCTCGAAACGGAGGGACTCCGTTACAACCAAAACAGTGAGCACCCCTAAGAGAAGGGCCACGAGGGAGCATCGGCGCTCACCTCCTACAAATGGCTCATCCTCATCCCGACTGAGGCGCCCTGTCTCTGGTAAAGTTGCGAAAAGATTTTCCAAGAAGAGGGGGATGACAGGTGTTGAGTTTAAAGGCAGAAAGGGGGATCCAGTGCGTGCAGCAGCGGATGGGAAAGTGGTTTATAGTGGTACCGGTTTGGTGCGTTATGGAAAACTTTTGATCATCAAGCATGAGAATAATCTGTTAACTGCCTATGCGCATAACAGCCAGTTACAAGTATCAGAAGGAGATGTGGTGAAAACAGGGCAGCAGATAGCGAAAATGGGGCGCAGTGGAACCGATCGGGTTAAGCTCCATTTTGAGGTAAGAAAAGGGGGAAAGCCGGTTGATCCAATGCGCTACCTCTCTCGCTAACCCCCCCTTTCAGCACTGAATTGAAACTATGACTCATTCGGATGGAGAGGAGTTTAAGGCGGGTAAGCTCCAGGGGAAGAACCATGACTCTCTTCACCTCTATATGCAGGAGATACGTCACTATCCGCTACTGAACGGAGATGAAGAGAAGGCACTGGGGAGAAAAGTGCAGGCGGGTGACCTTGCCGCCCGTAACCGGCTCATAGAGTGCAACTTACGCCTGGTTATCAGCATTGCCAGGCGCTATCAGAACCAGGGTGTTGCGCTGATGGATCTGATTGAAGAGGGGAATCTGGGGCTGTTACGTGCGGTGGAGAAGTTTGATCCAGAACGAGGGTTCCGTTTCTCTACCTACGCTACCTGGTGGATTCGTCAGAGTGTTGACCGGGCGGTGATGAGCCAGGCGCGTACCGTACGTTTGCCAATCCACATTCTGCGCGAGATGCGACAGTTTATGCGAGCCTCCAGAGAGTTGTCACAGAACACAGGTCATGAACCCACAGCAAAAGAGATTGCCTCTGTTCTGGATAGTAGTGAAAAAGAGGTGAGTCGGGTAATGGGGTTGAGTGAACCACTCACCTCGATTGAGTTGCCGGTGGGCAAGGGCTCCACGCAGACGATTGCCGACCTGATAGAAGATGAGTCACTGCATAAGCAGGATGAGATTCTGTTAGAAGAAGAGATCTATACCCATCTGAGTGAGTGGCTGGATGGGCTGAATGAGCGTGAACGAAAAATCATTATCTGTCGCTTTGGACTCAACGAAAACGAGGAGATGACACTGGATGCGTTGGGGGATGAGATGAATATTACCCGTGAACGGGTTCGCCAGATCCAGGTGGGGGCACTTCACCATCTGCATGACATACTGGAACGGGAGGGCTATTCTGGCGAGTCGCTACTCTGACTGCTTTAGCAGTATCACCACCACCACAATGGTTCCTATGGGCTACCGAATCCCCCTATAATAGAGAATATGGTTTTCTCCTCTCTTGGCTTCAAGCTTCAGTTTTACACGCTGGTTATCACAGCATTCTCACTACTGGGGGTGGGGCTGCTCATTGATGGCCGTATGTTGGACTACCATCGTGATACTGCCCATAAAGAGATTGAAGAGGGACTCAATATCCTGGAAAAGAGAGTCCATCAGCAGAAACAGAAGCTTATTCTCCAATCTGCACTGCTTGCGGGGAGCAAATCGATCGTCGCCTCACTCAAGCGGGTTAATAAGGGGAGCGGGCCGAAAAACTATAACGGCATCCTTTTAGATCAAGATAAGTGGGAAATTGTTGGCCGTCTGCGGAGCGTGGTAAAAGCCCAAAAAGAGGTTGAGATCTTTGTCTATGATCAGCGGGGGGAACTGATCGCCTTTGCCGCCACCGATTCGAGCCAGCCGATTGAGGGTATTGTGAGCTACAGTAGGGATGCCCCCTCTATTCTACAGCGTAAGAGCAAGATTGAACGCTGGAAAGGGGACTCTGCCGGCCTTTTTCTGGAACAGTGGGGAAGGCAGGAGCTGGAGGGCTCGGCCATTCAACAGCGACCCGGTGCCTTGTTGTTGAAAAACAATTACCCAATAGAGCAAAAGTATGCCGATGGCAGGGTGCATATTGGAACCATTGTGGTGGCTACTCTTCTGGATGAGGCCTACATCAGCACGCTCAGTTACCCCCCCCTCTCCTTTGGAATACTTGATGAGAAGGCTGTTACCATCGTCGGCAGGACATTCCTGCGTAGCATGAGCCTGATCAAGCGAGAGCAGTTTCTGATGCATAACCAAGAGGGAATACTCTTCTTTCATCTCAATGATGCATTTTTGGGTAGCCGCGTGATGCCACTGGGCGAGCAGGGAGAGGTTCTTCATCTGTTGGCTCGATACCCGCTGGAGAACTACCTTGCCGCCAGTGAACGTACCCGCCGGGCAGTGTTGACGGCAGTGGTTGTGATCGCACTGATTGTCTTCCCGCTGGGGTTGTTACTCTTACAGTATTATATCAATACTCCGTTACGACAGCTGATGTCTGGGGTGAGACGGTTACAGAAAGGGGATTATGAGGAGCGTGTCGAGCTTAAGGCCAGTGGAGAGCTGGGTGAGCTGGCTACCGCACTGAATACCCTGGCTGGGGGGATTCGTGAGCGAGAGCGAGATCTCAGCGCGATTATTGACCAGATTCCCCTGATGCTTTATGTGAAGAGCGCAAAAGACCTTCGTTTTGTAAAACTCAACAGGGCGGGTGAGGCCCTGCTGGGGAAAAGCAGGAGTGAGCTTATTGGGCTCAATGACTATGACCACTTGCCCGCTGAGCAGGCCGATCTTTTGGTTGAAGAGGATCGGCAGGTTCTCTCCAGTGGGGTGGTGCGGGATATTGCGGAAGAGTTTATCGATACCCCACAGGGGCTGCGTACACTCCATACTCGCAAAGTCCCTATTGTTGATAGTGATGGGTGCCCCTGTTATCTGTTGGGGTTGTCAGAGGATATTACCGAACAGAAAGAGGCAGAAGAGCATCTTCGACAGTGGGCAAAGGTATTTGATAGTACCAGTGAGGCGATTGTCATCACGGATCTGGATGCCAATATCCTCGATGTGAACCATGCTTTCAGCCAGATTTCCGGCTACCAGAAAGTGGAGGTGGAGGGTGAGAATGCTCGCATAATGAAATCAGGACGCCAGGATCGGGATTTCTATATCGGGATGTGGCAATCCCTTCTTGGGAAGGGGAGTTGGCAGGGAGAGATCTGGAACAAAAGAAAGAGTGGGGAGCTCTACCCCGCCTGGCAGACCATTAGTACCGTCTATGATGATGATGAGAAGAAGGCGACTCATTATATCTCTGTCTTTTCCGATATAACCGCAATAAAGAGGGCTCAGGATGAGCTCAACTTTCTTGCCCATCATGATCCGCTGACCCGGCTTCCCAACCGGCTGTTGCTGAAGGATCGAATGCAGCACGCGATTGACCGGGCCAGTCGTGAAGAGAGTCAGGTTGCAGTCATGTTTCTGGATCTGGACCATTTCAAAAATATCAATGATACGTTGGGCCATCCGGTAGGGGATCAACTTCTGTTAATGGTCTCAGAGCGGTTGAGAAGCATCTTGCGTGAAGTGGATACCCTCTCCAGACAGGGGGGTGATGAGTTTATTCTGGTACTGGAGGGGGCCGAGGATCTGCCCAGTGTGCTATTCGTGGTGAACAAGATTCTGGAGCTGTTTGAGCTTCCCTTCAATATTGCTGAAAAAGAGCTGAGAATCACGGTTAGTCTGGGGGTCAGTCTCTATCCCTGTGATGGTAGAGATTCTAATACCCTGATCAGGAATGCAGACTCTGCGATGTATAAGGCAAAAGAGAATGGCCGCAACCAGTTCTGGTTCTATACCGAAGAGCTTACCCAGAGGGCGGTTCAGCGGGTGGATATGGAGCAGGCCCTGCGCAATGTTGTCAGTAGTGGTGAGCTGGAGCTACACTATCAACCACAGGTGGCACTGCCAGAGGCAACGATTGTCGGGGCAGAGGCGCTGGTACGCTGGAATCGACCCGGTTATCCTCAGGTGATGCCGGACAGTTTTATACCGGTGGCTGAAGCGACGGGGCTCATCAATGAGATAGGGGAGTGGGTGCTGCGCCAAGGGTGCCAACAGATGGCCCAGTGGCTCGATCAGGGGTTATCCATTGAACGGGTGGCGATCAATGTCTCACCCGTTCAGCTTCGGCTTGGCAACCTGCCGGAGCTGGTGGAAGAGCTACTACAAGAGTTTGCTCTCTCCCCGCACCATCTGGAACTGGAGGTGACGGAGGCAGTCTTTATGGCGGATCGTAACCAGATGAAGCGTGAACTCCAGAAGCTGCATAGCCTGGGGGTTCAACTGGCGCTGGATGATTTTGGCACCGGTTTCTCCTCATTGAGCTACCTGAAGAACTTCCATTTTGATCGAATCAAGATCGACCGCTCATTTACCCAGAATATTCTTGAGATCGAGAGCAACCAGAGTATCGCAAACGCCATCATTACACTCGGCCAAAGTTTTAATATGAGCGTCATTGCCGAAGGGATTGAGACCCATCAGGCGCTGGAGTGGTTGAGTGAAAAGGGGTGTGATGAGGGGCAGGGGTACCTCTTCGCCCGCCCGCTTACAGTCAGTGATTTTTCTACCCTGTTGCAGGAGGAGGCTGGAGGTAGCGCAGGTAGTCCGCTCGGGGAATCTCACGAGCCCCCAGCCGTTTGAGATGTGGGGAGAGCATCTGAATATCCATCAGCTGGATCTTGCCAACCATTGACCCGGTGAGCAGGGAAACCAGGGCAATTTTTGAGGCATCATTGGCTCGGCTAAACATCGACTCCGCACAGAAGAGCCCCGCCACGGAGACCCCATACAGACCCCCGACCAGGGTTGATCCAGACCAACACTCTACCGAGTGGGCATGCCCCAGTCGGTGCAGATCAATATAGCCCCTTTTCATCTCTGCAGTAATCCAGGTTCCGGCCTGTTCGGGATTACCTCGCGGGGCGGCACACCCCTCGACTACAGCACTAAAATTACGATTGAGGGTCACCTCATAGGGGTGACGCCGGATTCGTTTTTTCAGGCTACGCGAGATGTGTAGCTCATCCGGGAAGAGGACTGCACGGGGGTTCGGGGACCACCAGAGAATGGGTTCACCCTCACTGTACCAGGGAAAGATTCCCTGGCGGTAGGCAGAGAGCAGACGTTGCGGAGTAAGGTCTCCCCCTGCTGCGAGCAGCCCATTGGGACTCTTCAGTGCGAGATGGGGTGGGGGAAAGGGGCCCTCCGGGTCATCACCCAGCCAGAAAGGCCCCTGCATTGAGCTTACTCGGTTGCGTTACAGTCGAGGTTGTCGAGGTAGTGTTCGGCATCCAGAGCAGCCATACAGCCACTACCGGCAGAGGTCACCGCCTGACGGTAGATCGGATCCGCACAGTCACCGGCGGCAAAGATACCCTCCACATTGGTGCCTGTGGCATAGTGGTGCGCACTGTTACGAACCAGAATGTAGCCATGCTCCATGTCGATCTGATCCTTGAACATATCGGTATTGGGCTTGTGGCCAATAGCAATAAAGACCCCACTCAACGCCAGCTCTTTGGTGGAGCCATCCTTGTTGAGAATACGTACTCCGGTCACTCCACTGTTATCTCCCAGTACTTCATCCAGTTGGGCGTTCCACTCGATAGAGATATTGCTATCGTCAGAGGCCGCCATCTGCAGAATACGATCCGAGAGAATCTTTTCACACTTGAAGCTGTCGCGGCGGTGGATTACGGTAACCTGCCGGGCAATATGGGAGAGGTAGATGGCCTCCTCAACCGCAGAGTTTCCCCCCCCGATCACACAGACATCCTGCCCCTTGTAGAAGAAGCCATCACAGGTGGCACAACCCGATACCCCACGTCCCATAAAGGCCTGTTCCGACTCTAGCCCCAGATACATCGCAGAGGCACCGGTAGAGATGATCAGGGCATCGCAGCTATAAGATCCCATATCTCCCTTAAGCTGGAAGGGGCGCTGGGAGGTATCAATACTTTGAATCATATCAAAGATGATCTCGGTATCGAATCGCTCGGCCTGTTTTAGCATACGGTCCATCAACTCTGGCCCCTGTATCCCCTCAGGCTCTCCCGGCCAGTTATCCACCTCGGTAGTGGTGGTGAGTTGTCCACCCTGTTGCATACCGGTAATCAAGGTTGGTTTCAGGTTGGCACGGGCGGCATAGATCGCCGCAGTATAGCCAGCGGGGCCAGAACCGAGAATCAGAAGGGGGCAGTGCTGTACATCGCTCATGATAAACTCCAGAATGGTTGGTATAAAGATCTCAACAACGGCTTATGCCATGGAATGTTGAGGTTCCTAGGTTCCTCAAGGAACCTCTGAAAATCAATGGGTGGGAATTGTACATGAATGGTTCGATCATTGGGGTGCCGCGTGAGGTCAGAGATCATGAGGGACGTATTGCTCTGGTACCAGAAGCGGTTGCGACCCTGATTGAAAAGGGGTACCAGGTCATTGTTGAGTCGGGCGGAGGTCTCGATAGCGGCTTTAGTGATAATACATATCGGCAGGCAGGGGCTCTGGTTGTACCCAATGCAGCAGCACTCTATGGTGAGGCGGAGTTGATTGTTAAGGTGAAAGAGCCTCAGCCGAGTGAGTTGCCGCTACTGAGAAGGGAGCATCGCCTCTTCTGTTACCTTCATCTGGCGGCTGATCTGGAACGGATGGAGGCGTTACGAAAAATCGGTCTGACCGCCATCGCCTTTGAGACGGTAGAGGTGGATGGAGTGCTGCCACTGCTGGCACCAATGAGCCAGATTGCGGGCAAACTCGCGGTACAGATTGGCGCCCAGCTGCTGCATCAAACAGCGGGGGGAAAGGGGGTGCTACTGGGTGGGGTTGATGGCGTAGCTCCTGGAGAGGTGGTGGTGTTGGGGGGCGGCAGTGCGGGGAGAGCCGCGATCTCCGTTGCAGCGGCACTGGGGGCAGTGGTGACCGTACTGGTGCGCAGTGAGGAGAAGCTGGCAGCACTGGCCTCGATGGGGCCCAATGTGAATGCGCTACGATCGACACGGGGGGAGATTGCGCGGCAGGTGGCGAGAGCCGACCTGATCGTGGGGGCGGTGTTGGTCAAGGGGGATCGTACTCCTAAACTGGTTACTGCGGAGATGGTGGAGCAGATGGAGCCGGGTAGTGTGGTGGTTGATATCTCGGTGGATCAGGGGGGCTGTATTGAGACCATTCGCCCCACCAACTACCAGAATCCAACCTATTCAGTTGGGGGGGTGACCCATTTCGGGGTCACCAATATGCCGGGTGCGGTTCCGAGGACAGCATCAGAGGCGCTCTCTGCGGCACTGCTCCCCTGGGTGAGTCAGTTGGCTGCATCAGACTGGTCGCGTGTGACTCCACTAAGGGAGGGGGTCAATGTGGCAGAGGGAGAGGTACGCGATCCGGTGCTACGGGCACTCTGCTAAACCTGGAATCCCCGGTCGAATTAAGAAATTTTTTTTTCGGTTTTTCTCAAATTTTCCACCCCCCTGTTAGAATTTGTCGCTTTATCTTTTCTTCAGAGGGAGAGTCGGTTGCCAAAAGTGAGCAAGAGAGGGGCGGGGCGTCAGAAAAAAACCGTGACCCCGTCGAACAGAGCCAATCTGAGTCGGGGGTTACGTGAGAGTGCGCTGCTCATTAGCCTCGCAATTACCCTCTATTTGATGGCCTCACTCTTTACCTTCAACATGAATGACTCGGCCTGGAACTTCAGTGCTCCGGCCTCTCAGTACCATAACTCTGGAGGGGTGATTGGAGCCTGGTTCTCGGATATTCTCTATACCCTTCTTGGAATTTTGGCATGGATGATCCCCCCGCTCGCAGGTTGGCTGGGGTGGTTGCTGTTTGTTGATCGAGCCCGGTTACTCCGTTATCAGCCGCAACTGCTTGCGATCCGGGTGGGGGGGTTCTTGATGGTGCTGTTGGGAGGTAGTGGGGTCTCCTATCTCCATTTTCACCGCTTCGATACCCTATTGCCAGCCAAGACGGGCGGGCTGTTGGGAGACTGGATCGGTTCTCTGTTGAGCGGGGTTATCGGCCCTTTTGGCAGCACCCTCTTTTTATCATCGATGTTTCTGGTTGGGGTGTCGATTTTTACTCATGTCTCCTGGTTTGTGGTGATGGATCGAATCGGTGCGCTCACCCTAGAGGGGGTATTGCGGCTGCGTTCGGTGCCGGAAAAGATAAAGGAGTGGCAGGCGGGGCGGGTCGCCAAAGAGGTGCGTGAGCAAGTGGTGGAGAAAGAGCGAAAAAAGCCACGTAAACAGAAAAAACCAAAAATTGAGCCAAAGTTGGGCTCTATTGAGATCAGTGAGCGGGCTCTGAAAGAGACCCAGGGGTCGCTGTTTGATGAACTCACCACCCATTATAGTAGTGACCCAACGGGAGTGGAGGTGACTCCGCCCCCGCTTGCCCTGTTGACCAAGGCGACGCGGCAGGAGGGAGGGTTCTCCAATGAGGTGCTGGAGGTACTCTCACGACAGGTGGAGCTGAAGCTGAAAGATTTTGGAGTCGAGGTGGAGGTGGTTGCGGTACAGCCCGGCCCGGTGATCACCCGTTTTGAGCTGATGCCCGCCCCTGGCCTCAAGGCAAGCAAGATTTCGGGCCTCTCCAATGACCTTGCCCGCTCGCTGACGCTACAGAGTGTGCGTGTGGTGGAGGTGATTCCCGGCAAGGCAACGATTGGTCTGGAGATCCCTAATGAGGTACGTGAAACGGTCTACCTTGCCGAGATTCTTGCCTCCAAACAGTATGATCAAAGTCGAGGTGCACTGACCCTGGCGCTGGGCAAGGATATTGGTGGTCGCCCACAGGTGGCTGATCTGGCCAAGATGCCCCACCTGCTGGTTGCGGGTACCACGGGTTCGGGCAAGTCGGTCAGTGTCAATACCATGATTCTGAGCCTGCTCTTTAAATACTCACCGAACCATGTGCGGTTGATCATGATTGACCCCAAGATGCTGGAACTCTCTGTCTACGAGGGAATCCCCCATCTACTGGCGCCGGTGGTGACTGATATGAGTGAGGCCGCCAGCGCGCTGCGTTGGTGTGTGGCTGAGATGGATCGGCGTTACAAGCTGCTCTCTGCCCTTGGAGTGCGGGGTATCGCGGGGTACAACAAAAAAGTGAAGGATGCGATAGATGCCGGAGCTCCGTTGGAAGATCCGCTCCATCCGTTGGTCGAGGGGGAGGAGTCTGAGCGGCCACTGCTGGAGCCGCTCCCCTATATCGTGGTCTTTGTTGACGAGTTTGCCGACCTGATCATGCAGGTGGGGAAGAAGGTAGAGGAGCTTATTGTCCGTATTGCGCAGAAGGCGCGTGCTGCGGGGCTTCATCTGATTCTTGCAACTCAGCGTCCCTCAGTCGATGTAATTACCGGGCTGATAAAATCTAATGTGCCCACCCGTATCGCCTTTCAGGTCTCCTCAAGGATGGACTCCCGTGTCATTCTCGATCAGATGGGGGCAGAGAATCTACTCGGACGAGGCGACATGCTCTATCTCCCCACCGGGGCCGGTATGCCTACACGGGTTCACTGCGCTTTTGTTGATGATGATGAGGTCCATCGTGTGGTGGAGCATCTGAAGGGGAGTGGTGAACCCGACTATGTAGAGGATATCTTGTCCACCCCAGAGGTCAGTGACACAGGGAGTGGTGGAGGGGGAGAGGGAGATGAGGACGACCCCCTCTATGATGATGCCGTTCGTATTGTTACTGAGACTCGCAAGGCCTCCGTCTCAGGGGTACAGCGGCGTCTGCGGGTGGGCTATAACCGCGCCTCTCGTCTGGTTGAGGCGATGGAGGCCGCTGGTGTCGTTACCCCATTAGGCGCTAATGGACAGCGTGAGGTTCTGGCCCCTCCACCTGTTGAGGTGGGCTAGGAGGATGAGTGTGAGAATACGATTATTGTGGTTGTTCTATGGCTTCTGTAGCGCGCTTCTGCTCCCCCGCCTGGTCTGGGCGGAGGGGGAAATTGAGACACTGGAACGCTTTTTTTCCTCACTAGAGAGTCTGCAAGGGGACTTTCACCAGCAGGTGCAGGGGGTGGATGGCAAGCTGATTGAGGAGAGTCGCGGTGTGCTGCGAATTCAGCGTCCGGGAAAGTTCCACTGGCAGACCACAACCCCCTTTCTACAGGAGGTGGTCGCCGATGGAGAGAGAATCTGGGTCTATGATCCTGATCTGGAGCAGGTGACGGTTTATCGTCAGCAGGGGGGGCTGGCCAATACCCCGGCCGCGCTATTGACCCATGCGGGGCCACTGCAGCTCCATTTTACCCTGCACCACCTCGCTGAAAGGGATGAGATCAATGATGCCTCAAATGGTGCCTCGATAGAGAAGGGGGGCTTGGTCTGGGTCGGGTTGACTCCGAAGCAGGGGCAGGGTGGATTTGAGCGCTTGTTGGTAGCGATGGATGGCGAGCAGCTGCGGATGATAGAGGTGGAGGACAGCCTGGGGCAGCGCACCCGGATCACCCTTCACGATCTGATGATCAACCTCTCACTTCCTCCCCACCACTTTGAGTTCCTTGTGCCCGATGGGGTGGATCGGGTGGGTGAGCCATAACCCGGGAACTCTGATGAAGCGACCCTTGGCAGAGAGAATGCGTCCGCTCACGCTGGATGCCTTTATGGGGCAGCACCACCTGATGGGGGTTGGGAAACCGCTACGTCAGGCGATTGAGTCAGGGCAGATCCACTCCATGCTCTTCTGGGGTCCCCCTGGAACGGGAAAGACGACACTGGCACGGCTGATTGCGCACTACGCCGATGCCGATTTTTTATCGATCTCGGCGGTTCTCTCTGGAGTGAAAGAGATCCGTGCCTCGATTGCGCAGGCGAAACAGTCCCAACAGCTCGGCAAGAGTACCCTGCTGTTTGTGGATGAGGTACACCGTTTCAACAAGAGTCAGCAGGATGCATTTCTTCCTCATGTGGAGGATGGTACCTTCACCTTTGTTGGGGCAACCACAGAAAATCCCTCCTTTGAGCTCAACAATGCCCTGCTCTCACGGGCACGGCTCTATCGGCTCAAGCCCCTGCAACCGGAGGCGCTACAGCAGATCATTCAGCAGGCCCTACGACAGGAGAGGCGAGAAGGGGTGGCCGAACGTACCCTCTCTGAGGCAGGTATGGCACAGATTGTTGCGGCAGCGGATGGGGATGCTCGACGAGCGCTCAATATTGTTGAGATTGTTCTTGGGCTGGACGAAGCAGATAGTGAAGCTCTGCAGATTAGTGAAACATCTATTGCACAGGTGGTAGCGGAGGGGAGTCGCCGCTTTGATAAGGGGGGAGATGCCTTCTATGAGCAGATTTCTGCACTCCACAAGTCAGTGCGTGGCTCCAATCCCGATGCTGCGCTCTACTGGTTTGCACGCATGGTAGATGGTGGTGTGGACCCACTCTACGTGGCGCGAAGGGTGGTACGAATGGCGAGTGAGGATATCGGTAATGCCGATCCGCGCGGCCTGCAGATTGCCCTGAATGGTTGGGAAACCTACCAGCGGTTGGGGAGCCCGGAGGGGGAGTTGGCTATTGCCCAGGCCATCAGCTACCTCGCGGTGGCCCCGAAGAGCAATGCCATCTACAAGGCATGGAACCGGGTGTTGGCAGAGGTGAGGTCAGGAGGGTCGGCAGAGGTGCCTGTTCATCTCAGAAATGCACCCACCCAGGTGATGAAAACGTTGGGATATGGCCACGACTACCGTTATGCACATGATGAGCCCGATGGCTATGCGGTGGGTGAGACCTATTTTCCGGATGAGCTGGGTGAGCAGCGGTACTATGAGCCGGTTGAGCGGGGGCTGGAGATCAAGATAAAAGAGCGGCTCGATTATCTACGGCAACTTGATCAGAAGGCGAGAGCGACATAATCCACTCCGTTGAGGTGTTACTCCAGAGTCTCTAGTACCTCAGTGAACTTGTCGATATTGGCAAAGAGCAGATCCACAATCTTGGCATCAAAACCCTTACCGCGCTCTCTCTGGAACAGGGCAAGAATATCATCCATAGGCCATGCTTTACGGTAGACGCGGTCATGAGAGAGGGCATCAAAGACATCCGTGACGGCAACAATTTTTGCTGCTAAAGAGATCTCATCCCCCTTAATGCCTCTGGGGTAGCCACTACCATCAATCCTTTCGTGGTGTTCCAGTGCGATACTGGCGGCAGTCTGGAGGATCAGCCGTTCGGAGTCGGCGAACATTTTGTGGCCCAGTTCCGCATGTGTTTTCATGGTCTCAAATTCACTATCACTCAGTGCCGCCGGTTTATTGAGCACATAGTCCGGTATTGCCACCTTGCCGACATCATGTAGTGGAGCGGCATCCTTATAGAGCTCAACCGTCTCCACTGGAAGCTCGCAGGCTTGTGCCAATATCTGGGTAAATTTACCCACCCGCTTGGCGTGATGTCCCGTCTCATCCGAGCGCATCTCCAGCACCTCACTGAGACGGTTAATGACCTCCCGCTGGGTCGCCTCAACCTCATCGCTCAGGCGGATATTATCAAAGGCAATGGAGATATTGCGGCTGAAGATGTTCACCAGATCTTTTTCAGCCTCATCCAGGTCGAGGTTTTCACCCTCCAGGAAGAGGATATAGCGACCTCCCGCCTGGTTTTCGATATAGCAGACGATATGATCCTCGCCATAGAGGGTCTGACGCTGTTTAACCGCCTCAAGGACCTTCTGCCACATCTTTTCAGGAATCTGCTCTCCGTTGTTGCTGTAGCTCTTGTAGGAACCGGTGGCAGCCATTACCCGAAAATCATCTCGCTGACTCTCCTGAACCATCGAGAAGCCCTCTGAGCCGGCATAGACAGAGTGGATATTGACCCCCAAGATAGATTGCAGCTGCAACAGAACCCCTTCGGCAAACTGCTGCAGGGAGTGAACCTCAAAAATTGAGTCAGAGGCTGTGATGATCTTCTCCAACCCCTTGCGGTTGTTGTCGATAACCTTTCGTTGCTGCTCCAGGTTGATCAGGTCACGGTACCCACGGAGTGAGGTGATAACGGCACTAAAGAGCTTCTGTCGGGTGAGTTCAGACTTGTCTTTGTAGTCG
>Ga0233428_1003325_pt1 | contig 13880 bp, 10 predicted proteins | sample SI_118_April2016_4_FD_179890 | JGI IMG/M metagenome (GOLD analysis project Ga0233428, IMG submission 179890) | Seawater microbial communities from Saanich Inlet, British Columbia, Canada - SI_118_April2016_120_MG | ecosystem: Environmental > Aquatic > Marine > Inlet | place: Canada: British... | reverse complement strand
ATAAAATCAAGCCAAATAAATGCATTGACATGTTAATATGGGTTTGTTAATTTCACCACCTTGCTTTTGAATTAAGAAGGGGCCGCTAGCTCAGTTGGTAGAGCACTTGACTTTTAATCAAGTGGTCGAAGGTTCGATCCCTTCGCGGCTCATTTCTTTTTCCCTTATAAAATTGGAAGTCCCCATCGTCTAGCCTGGCCCAGGACACCGGCCTTTCACGCCGGCGACGCGGGTTCGAATCCCGCTGGGGACGCCAATTTTCCTCGCTTCTCATCCTGCCCACGAGTCTTCTATGGGCATTATTTATACTACTTAAAAATGAATGGAATAAAAATTTTTCACGACTCGACAGACTTGGGCAGGGCAGTGGCTGAGAAATTCCGTCAAAATGCCATGAAGGCTCAATCCGAGGGGAGGAATTTTTCTGTAGCATTGTGGGGAGGGAAAACGCCTAATGGAGTCTACGCCCGGTTGGCAAAACCGGAGTTCCGAGCCTTTGGTCTCTAAGTTATTCTAGTCGACAATATGAATAAAATAATAGTATATCTGGTAATAGCACGGCCGTTATGAAAAACTTGGACGTGTATAACAAGGCGGGTAAAGTGATCTGAAAACACACTTAAAAAAATAAACTATTTAAAACAGGAGAAAAATAAAATGATTGTTGATAGGTTTACAAAATTTGTCCTAAGTGTAATCGCATTTTCCTTATGCCTGAACGCCTTAAACCCCTGGTTGAGTCCGACATTGGCAAATGCCAGTGATAACTTTGCTACGGAAAAGGCAATAAAAAAAATTGCTGGGGGAATTAATAAGATTGCCGATAATATCGAAAAAATGGTTGAGATTGAGAATGATTTGTTTGTTTATTGGCCTTTGATGGAAGGTTTTGAAAATATAGTGGCTCTGCTCCAGGATCAAAATTCAAAAGAGTCATCAAATAGTAAACAGGCGTGCAGCAAAGGGGAAAAACTTGAATAAAGTTTTAAATTGGTTTTGAACCTAATGCCATAGTTGGTTTTTTTTACTCTGAATAATTAACTTCCTGCTTCAACTTATATTGTCCAAGTGCTCCTTGGAAAGGGCAGCTGCCATTCCCACTACCAAGCTAAACACCAAGGTAATTAAAATAATTTTAACTCTGTTAGGCCAAATTGGAAAGTGGGGTTCTATCGCTTGAGAAATTAATCTCATATCACTTGTTTTTTCAGATTCAGAAATCCGGATTTCTTCCAACCTCTTTGCAAGGATCGTAAAGCTATCCTTCAGAGTATCTATTTGTCTTTCTAATTGTTCTTCCCGTAGCTCCATTTGAAGAACTTCGCTTTCCAATTCCGGGATTTCCTTATTGAGCTGTGCAATTGAATTGGTTAGAAGTTTTTGTTTGGCAACAAGGGACTTATTATTGGTTCGAGTTTGCAGTAAATTTTCTATTGCCATATCCGGATATTTTTTTGATTGTGCCATTAAGGATGATAATTTGCTTTCCTCTCCAATTAATTCGACATTGATCTTCATTAATTTAGTTTTAAATTTTAGCAAATTGACTCGCTTGAATAGTAGGTCTGCCTCAACTGACTCTATATGATTGTTGATCTTCTCTTCCTGAAAGGTTTGTTCTAGTTTGCCCAGAGCATCCTTGGTCGAGATATATAGAGCTTGTGTAACCCGGGAGATTGCTGCAATCTCATTTGCTCTCATCTTCCTGCTTTCCTCGGATAGCAAGCTGGTTAAAGCGTTGGCAATATCTCTGAGGAGTATAGGGTCATGACCCCTGACTCTGAAACTCATGAGCGCGGATTTAGATTGTCCCCCTTTAAATTTAGTGGCACCCGTGTCAATACTAATCATGCCCTCCAATGTTTTTGGGTAAAGTGTTTTTTGAATATTGGGGTGTTGGGATTTTAATCGATCAATAACTCCCTGTAAAATTCCAGAAGTCTTTGCCAAATCCCTATATGAATCAATTGAAAAAAAACTCTTTTGTTTTTCACTGTTGAACATCGGAGGAGATAATAATACAGTTGCCTTGGATTCGTATTGTTTTGGGATAAAGGAACTGGCAAAAACTGCTGTTCCCGTTGCAATTAAGGTGAATAGAAGTAGTGCCCATTTTCTGGACCAAAAAACTTTTAAGGGGTCAATTGAAGTGTTTTGAGTTTCTTCCATGATTCTTTCTAATTAAGATGTTTTAGTGAGCGGGGATCATTAATCATGTGGTATCAGAGTTGCGACAGTCATTCTCAGGGGGGAGGGGTACGCCGGAACTTGTTCCCCAAATGAGTCGACATAGACTATGAAAAATAGATTCCTGGGTCAATCTCTTTTTTTAGTAATCCTATTAAAATATTAGCCATCTTTTAAAACCCAATGTGTTTCGATAATGGCCTTGCCGATGTTGGGGTGAACGTGATGAAGCCCTGAAAATATCACTACACATTAAAAGAATTTGTGTCAAGTATTGAACTTCTAGGAGCTTTTAATTTTTTCCACTGCTTTTGAGAAGAAATCAACATGATTGAGAAATGTCGAGCCCTGTGGCCTTGGCTTCCTTGTCAACGAGGTAGGGGGGGCTTCAGAACTACAAATTGCTTTCAGAACCTTGGGGTTGGCCAAGTTGATTCCTTCAAGTAGGGGGTCATACATGAACCTGTAACGCTATTTTGGGCTATATTTGTCGTTGTGTGCATCCTGCATTTTTTGGACAACCTGTCAAAATGGTCTATTTGCCTCACTTGATACGGTCTGCTCTTCTATATGGCCTCCAAAATAATTTCGGTAATTAAAATCGTTCTCCTGGTTTCCAAGAAGCTTTTTGGCCATTTCAAGGGCCATCCGGATGGAGTGGTCGCTGTTGTTGTACCAGAAAGCTCCAGACCGGCCAAGCAAATGAATCCTTTTGGAAAAACCTTTGATGAGGCCCGCTGCCGCCGAAAAATCTTTCAGATAGTTTTTATGATAGACAGGGTAGGTGTCTAACACTGCATTGGTATTGACGGCCTCAACTGATTTTTTATCCTCCAGAAAAGACATTTCGTTGAGTTCGCTCAGAATTCCATCGGTATGATTGTCTGGGTTTCCAAAATATTTCGGATTGACTTGAGAATCCGTCAACTCACAGATCATATTATAGTAACCGTCTTTACAGGTATAAGGGGCAAACTCTTTCATGCAAGTGATGCGGCTGATCAGGGTGTCGCCCTTGCTCACATAAATCCACTGAGCCCTATTATTTCCAATCCCGGATTCCTTGCAAATGATATTGTAGAAGATAGTGTTGATGTAGTTGACCTTTGTTGCGGATGGAGCAACAATACCGCAAAGATCATTGACATTACCGGACCAGATAAGTTGATCGAAAGAGAGCGATTTGTCATTTTGGGTTAACGCTCCAAACTTTTGACCTTCATCTTCGAGTTTTGATATTTTATCGCTTAGAATGACATTGAAGCCATCATGCTGTTGGCACAGGTCATGCAGATCATCAAAAAAACCTCCGAATCCTCCTCTTGTGGGATACAGGAATTCGGTATCAATTTTTTCGGGAAGCATCAATGCTTTGAAAATATCGAAAAGGGAATTGGCCTTAACCCGTTTATCCACAATGGTCCTGTTAATCCCGGTACTGGCCCAGTCGGAATGAAGGTCTTCAGGGTCCCATCGAAGGAATTTTTTAGTGTATGGGGCAAAAAAAAGGCGATACAGGGTTTCTCCGTATTTGGAATTTGTAAACTCATGAAATGAGGTCTTGTCTTTTATTTTTCTTTCCTTGAGCAGATCCAAACAGCATTTTAAGGAGGTGAGGATTGGCAGTTTTATCATGTCTTTTGTATGCAACGGCCAACCAAAATACCTGTCCAGGAAATAAACTTTGGTTGCCCGCCCGATTCGCAGTATGTCCTCTTTTAAAACGTGTTCTATAAAGTCTATGACGATGGGGTCATCGGTGTGGAACCGCTTGGGGCCGGTATCGAAAATATGCCCGTCATATTCATAGCTTTTGCCTAGTCCTCCAATTCTATTGTCTCGATCGATTACGAGGACTTTTTTTCCGCCTTTTAATAGCTTGTACGCGGTCGTGAGACCGCTCGCACCTGCTCCTACGATGCAGAAATCATAATGTGAGTGTTCCATCTAGTATAATCCTGGTTAATGAAAGAATGAATGCTCTCGCAGGAGGGTGCTGCTGAAGTAATGTGAAATTAAATCCTGAAACTTGCTTAAGGCAATAAATCATTAAGCTTAATGGAGTATATTACATGATTCCTAGGAAATAAATATATATATTGGTGGGATGGTAAGGGGGAGTAGATAGGGAAAAGCCTGTCTCAAAAAAGAGGAGTATTAGGAGCTCCTCACTATTGACAAAAATTTGGATTAACGGAAGCATGGCAACATATGCGCCGAATCCAAACAAAACTTTTGGTTTTATTGAGGAGGGCTTCCCCAATCACGAAAACTTTCAGGAAAATTTAATGTTTATAGGGTTTTAAAACCTTAATTAGCAAATATTGCAGTAAAATTATTGCTGACCTGACGCCTCTTCTCCCTTTTCTGATTTTAATAAGGAAAGGCCCAGTTCATTTAAATAGGGTTTGATGTTTTTCCCTACAACCTTGATGCTTGCTTTAATTTTTTCTTGTCTGGCCGCAGATAATTCCAGTTCAGCGGCATTGTGAAGTTCATATTCCATTTCCCTTAAAAATTGCCGGGGGAGTTCCTTCAGCGTAGTTTTAATTTTTTGAGGATAAGAAGAAAGGATGCTTTTTAACGTGTTTCCCGTAAATATAATTACCATAATGAACATGAAACCCGCCACGAGACTTTTTATAATAAAAACACCTGTTTCTTTGCGTTTAATAGATATTCCTTGTGTTGGAGAATCTTGACCAGGAGGAGGAAGTTTAGTCAAAAACCCAGCTTCTGAAAACTCCTTGAGTCTTTCTGCCTTTTTTACACTCAGCTGATGATAGGCTGAGTCAAGGGTATCGCCACTGGCGATCAGTTGTAACTCACCAATATATAGATAGTATTTACTGTCACGAACGGACAAAACAGCGTCATAATTTTGGCTGGCACCTTTTGTATCAGGCGTATTCATGAAAAACCTCCGAGAAACTGGTCATGTTTAAAATGATTTGGCGGCAACATTTTCGGCCGAAGAATTGAGCGAGTTTTCTGATTTAATTCCAAAAATGATCAATGAAAAAAAAGCAAGCGTTGTTAAAACGACGGATAGAACGATTGACGAGCGAAGCCATGTATCCGGCCAGTATTGGAGATGAATTTTATGTTCTCCTTTTTGAATTGGGATTCCTATAAAATATTTATTTGCTTTGTAAATTTGGACAGGCTTTTCATCAACAGTCAAACGCAATTTTTGATCGTATGGGTAATGTAAAACCAACCATCCATCTTTTGAGGCTAAATATTTGAATTCAAAATTATCATGGCTATTTTTCGAAATATCAAGGATTCCCGACGGCAATGTATAGCGAAAGGTTAGCTTTTCTTCAGATAGTTTCAAGCTACTTGGTAACGCGATGGTTAGTTTTCCCGTTTGAAGGTTTTGCACGTCAAAAGTAAACGGGCGGACCAGTTTTCCCTGAGCGGCCTGAAATAGGTGGTTATCAAGCGCAACGGTCATGCTGTATTGGTCCTTAGTGAAAATGGTGCTTGCCACATATGAAGGGAAATCATCGGGCAAATCAAAGGCATATTCTATAAATGAATTCATTTCGCGTGACTTGCCCAACCGGGCTGGATATTGATGCTCCAGGGTTTTTGCGGGAGGGTGTCCAATCTCAAAATAAAGAAAACTATTATCATTTTTTGCTTGGCTGATTTTATATTTCCCCCCCGATAGGTTTGTTGTGGAAATGATAAGGTCAACGGGGTCATTATTTTTAATGGTGATCGGGGTTGGAAAAATAAATTTTTTAAGAAGAGAAGGCTTTGCTGACTCTTCAGTTTCAAGAATGCCTTGCGCGCGAATATTATTATGTTTGTCGACAGCAGAAAGAATTAAATCCCCATGATGTCCTTCAAACAAATCAAATAATACCATTACACTACTTAATACATAGTCACCCGTTGCCTGTCCCAGTGCAATAGACGATTCCAAATCTACAGAATTAAAGCCCGTTGATAATTCATTTGTGTGATCTGGATCAGTGCCCTCAATGGAAACTGCCAGTCGATTTAATATAAGAGGGTTTGCCAGATTGGGATTTGAGTCGTTCAGTATGCTATGCGATGCTAAAAACATTAATCGCTCGTCATAGTTTAAATAGTGATTTGCAGTTAGATCATTTTCCATATTTTTAAATATGAATGGGCGTGGGTGGTAGATAACCGCTGGAAACAAAAATCTTCCCAGATGATTAAATTGGTAAAAAAGTCCGTATAAACTTTCTCTGGTATTTAAGCGATACCAGGAGACTTTGTCCGGGTCCTGCGATCTGCCATTAGAAAAATATTTGGGGTTTCTTATTTTGAATTGGATTTGTGCTTGAGGATCACGACTTATTAATTCATTGCTGTCGCCCCGGTAATACTCACGAAATGGGAATATTTTTGGGTTTTGATAAATTGGAGTGATTAATCCCGGGTCATCGAGTGAATTTATTTTTCCTGCAAAAATACGGACGTTGGACCAAGTATCGTTTTTCATATAAACGGAAAGGAGAATAATATCTATGGCGAGAAACCCCAAAATACAAGAGACCACAACTTTTGCGCGATATTTGGCTAAAAAAGATAAAACCTGGAACCTTATCTGCTCCCAAAAGACAAGGGCATATACCAGAAAGATCAGAATAATGAAAAAGAGTGTTTTAATGGTTACTTCCAGGGGGTGTCCCTGTCCTACAAAACAAAATATATAAATGAAAAGAGTGGATATTAAAATCTTTGCTCCAGTAGACAATCTTTCAAAGTAAATTGAGCCTGATTGATTGTAATAAACCAGGTTGGTAAAAGAGTTTATTCCAAGTGCAATAATCGGAAGCATGATAGTCGGTATTAAAACTATCGTTATCGGAGCCCTTACCAAAAAGTGAAAAGGATTGGTTAGAACATTAATCCAATGTGCAAGGGAGGTAAAAGAAGAAGGGTCTCTTGGAAACTGTAGCCCGATGATAAGAATAATAGGCCATAGGAAAAGGTGTTTACGCTTATCTTTTGAAAATATTAACCCTATGGCAGTGAAAAACAAGGTTGAAAATCCAAGGAATAACCATTCGCTGAACCGGTAATCCCAGAAATCGACTGCTTGCGAAAAGAATTCATAAGGATCGGGTTTTTCAAAGTCAGACTTTGAAAAGTATTTTGCGATACTATATTTATTAGCCATCCGATCCCCGCCCCTTACCTCCTCGCCATCGGGTATAAAGAAATCAGTCGTTATGGTTCTTTCCATTTGAAGAAAGGGGAGCATGATGGCAAAACAAAGTGCACCAGCAAGAGCGATTTTGCAAATATTCCTTGCTGTGATCCCTTGTTTCACTTTGATTAAAAACTTATTAAGTGATTGCCTGCCGCTTCTGAATATGAAGCCCACAAGACAAGCCAAAATGAAAAAATGAACAGCTTGATAAAAATAGCCTAATGCCATAAATGGGCAGTTTGCGACTATGATGGTCATAGTTAAGAAGGCCAAAAGAAAATCATTCAGGCGGGAGGTCTCAAAAAATCGCAATATAAAATATAATAGTAAAGGTAGAAAGCTGAAATAGCCGTTAAGGTATAGTCCCAAGTAATATATGGTTGCCAGTAGGGTATTAAGATAAACGAGGGATATGAAAATTATCCATGGTCGCAGATCAAATCTTCTAAGTAACAAATACCCCCCTATTGTGCGTATAAAAATACAAGACACGTGGTAAAAGATGGAGTGTATGCTTTGGAAAGATTCGCCTGGGTATTTGAAAAATGAGGACAGGGCAATATAAGCAGTAGCGGTCATTAAGTTGGCCAATGTATATATCCCTGATGTAATATGGTTGAAGTCATATCTCATCAAATCGAACCGATCCCACAGTTGTATGCCACCCTGGTAATAATGGGAAACTAAAGTGAATACGCCAAGAAAGGGTACTTCGGTGTCATGTTGGTGGAGCAAGACCATTTTGTGGTGGATTAGGAGGTCCGGGTGAACCAGTGCAATGATCGTGAAAGATGTGAGCGTAGATAGAAAAACAAAGGCGATAGATATCCACCAACTTTGATGGGAGTTTAAGAAGATTTTTTTCATGCCAGATAAAGTTTGTTTTTAAATCAGAATAAATGCGGTGTGGTAGTTGCGTTTTTTTGTTGCTTGAATGTATGTAAGGCCTTGGGCACCCCTAAGTTCTCCCGCTTTGGGTGCTTGGGTGTTTTTATGGGCGACAATATCTTTGTCTCTTCTCGGTATAAACCGGGGGAATGCATACTTAGGAAGCTAAAAACGAAAGGAGATACCAATTTTCGGGGGCAGTGGGTAGTTTTATCCGCTTTGAAGCTACGCTTTCTTTACTCCCCATTTGACAACCCATTTGTCTAAATCGGGGAATTCAAGAATCAGGTCTCCTCAATAATCAGGAATACCCAACCAGGCGAAGAAAGGTTTTAAACATAATTGGACCCTCCTGCACCATGCTTTTTAGTGCTCCGCCGGATTGGAACAGTTTCTTGCGCGAGGCAGGGGCCAAGCGAAATTTATAACAGTAGCCTATGTGTAAATAGTAGAAAATATGATAAAAGCTAGTTAAAGGGAGACTAGCCAGAAATCGAACAAATGGTCGAAGAAAAGGAAAGTCAACGACCATGCCAGTTATCTTTTGGAGATTTTCAACCTTCAATTTTTCTGTTTCTGAGCTAAATTTAATCACTGAGCTAAATTTATTAGACTCTAGAAACTGGGCATTATCTATGTCCTCATCAAGATAGCCTGTTTTAATGGAGTACTCTTCTATGGGAGTTCCTGGATAGGGGTACAGAAGTCCAACTGAAGCTAATGCTGGCTTAATCTTCATATTGAGGTCAAGTGTGCGCATGTCAACCTCAAACTGGTCTTTTACGGGCAACCCCATTATATTTAACGAATAAATTCTCACACCGTATTTTCTAAGCAATTTGCAGGCGTCGAGGATAGTTTTATTATCCAAATCGCGTTGAAACACCTTGTCAGCGGCCTCCTCATCTCCAGTTTCTACACCCATCCAAACATAATCTAACCCTGCTTCGGCGAGTGCTTTAAGATCCTTTTCAATCAAATTGTCCGCGCGAGTGGTTGAGTAAAAAGGAAGGTTAATTCTTTTTTTATAGAGCCTGGTGAATTCCTGAATCCACCCGTGAGGTTTGAGGGTAAAAACATCCTCCATAAAAGCTAGCATATCGAGTGGGTAGCGTTCTTTTGTCCATTCAATTTCTTGAATTACGCGTTCCGGTGAACGAAACCTCCCAATCTTACCAAGACCTTTGTAGTTATCGTTATACTTCGCGTTGAAGCAATAGCTGCAACGATAGGGGCAACCACGTGCTGTGAAAAAATGCTTTGTCCCTAGATTTGCTATACTTGGGTCAATATCATAAAGCATTTGCCGGTCTGGGTTGGGTAGCGTATCCAAATCTTCGACAAGCGGACCTAAGGGGTTCCGGTAGATTTTCCCTTCATGTTTGACATGGAAAGTCTCTGTCAGCCAAAAATCTTTACCCGTATCTAAACGCTCTAGAAATTGAGGAAAGCTGATATCTCCTTCACCTATACAGATAGCATCGACCCCATCTTCCTCGACGGACTTATGATAAAATTGCGTGTGAGGTCCTCCCAGTACAGTATAGAAATCAAAATGTTGTTTCAACTTTCTGTTTAGCGTTATAAGGTAATTGGCCTCACCAGTCATCATGGTATAGCCGATAACGTCAGGACGAAAGTCCCTAACTGTCTCATATACAGACGTTGGGATGCCTGTGGTATCCATGGGATCAACTACCGGCTTCGTGCCGAGTTTCCCCATTCGACCCATAATAGTTCCCAAACCAGGGAGGTCTGGGAGCGGATGTGCGACCATTCCACGCACCTCATGACCTTCCAATTTTAAGACTGCGCTCAGAGCTGCTAAAGCTTGGCGTTCATAAACGATCATCTCTTTGGTAACTAAAAGGATTCTCATGGTTTGGATTCTTTCCTAAAAAAAATTATTAATTCTGCCTGCAGGAAGAATTATAATTGATTACATTTAATTGATCTTAACGGCAGAAAACAAATGCCCCTTTAACAATAACAATGTGAATCTCAAGTTACAACAACTTTTTACAGTGTGTTGATCTGTCTCCGAAACCTGATCCCGTTTGCGGGACAACTTATAATGCGAAAAATATAATAATTGGATTGGTTTCTTTTTAGGCCTAGTTTTCGTTTTTAACAATTGACCTTTATCATGAATTTTCAGAGCGGGAAGCATGACAGTTAGCGATCAGACCCAAAAGTGAATGGAATATCCAATTTAGATGAGGGTATCTTAAGCTGTCAAAGGTCATTGAGTGGACAAAAAAACCAACCAGGACAAGGAGCACTAATATAGGTTGCTTTTGAATTTTGGTATTTATTGTTCCTGACGGGACCAAGAATTTTAACAAACAGATGGTCAAGCCTAAATAGGCTAATGTAAAAAGCCCTCCCATTCCTCCTAAGAAAAATAAAGCCATATTATCAAATGTTTCTACTCCTCTAATAATACTATAAAAGGAGGGCTTTCTATTTGGCGGATAGAATTTTGGCTGGTAACCCTGCGAGATGTACCTGTTAAGAGGAGCATTAAAACCAAGTCCAAAGAATGGCTTGTCCTTAATTACCTGCCAGGCAACATTATAAAATTCCAGTCGCACAAGAACCGTTTCGGTTTTAATAAGTTGGTTTTTATACTGTATAGGTATTTGGTCTCTGAATTGATATCCAATGCCCAGCAAGATTAAAATAATCAAAGAGAAGATTCCAAATCTCTTGTTCCTCTGGGCAGCCCAAATTGAAGCCATAATCAATATGGCTAAAATTGGTCCTCTTTGCCCAATGAGGATGATAATTAATGCGGCCACAATTAGAGACAGCAATAATGCGTTTTTCCCCCAGCGGGCTTCTGTTTGCGCAAACAGCATAATTGGTCCGCTGGAGAGGAGGATGAGTAGAGATCCGGCGGGGATGGGGTTGGATGAGAAAAGCAGAATCCGTTTCCCTGGATAATTTATTTGTTGTGCAAACTCAAACAGTCCAAATATTATTAATGTAAAAAAACAAATTGTACACAAATATAAAAATATCAGTTGTCTGAGTTTCGAGCGGAATGTAAAAAATGTAAAGCTAAAGACCATCATCCCAGACATTAAAAACAAACCCATCCCTTTAAGCGAGGCTTGGCGATCTTCGCTGAAGTAAACGTTGAGAATGCCCAGGGCTATTATTATCAAAACAAATTTTATTTCTATAGGCCATTCTTTTATTTGGGCTATATGGGAGACATTTTTAGCTAGCACCATGAGAGCAGGAAGTATACAGGCCACGGAAATAGTTATTTGTGCCCACAGGTTTGGCCATGTTTGGATGGCGGAAGTGGAAAAATAAATCATGAAAAGAGTGAAAAAACAGTATGCCAGAAATGATGGATCTTCCTTCAATTTGCGAACCTCGATTTTCATCATTGGCGATCCGTTAAAAATATTTCAAGACCCTTTTAGGGATAAATAAAAATAGTGGGAGGAAAAAAATGAATAACTCAGAAAATGTGCTGGAGGTAAGGCGATAAATATTAATAGTAATCATTGCTCGGAGAGCTAGTGCTCAATGAAAAAATAAAGCAGTTTTATGAATTCTATGAAAATGACTTTTCTGGCAGCGCGCTCTTGCCACCAATCTTTGATGGGTACTTGCGGATCGTTAGCTGGATAAACCGACCATTTGAAACTATAACCTAAGTCGGAAATTAATTGATCGTATATTATATGTGCCCGATAACTATGAAAAGCAGAGGTGACAAGGATAAAACTTTTAAAATTGTTCTCTTTTAATTTTCCCAAGTTATCAATACCTTCTCCCCATGTGCTGATTTCGCCCTCAATTGCACTCGCGATAATTTTGTCTTCCGGGACGCCCATGTTGATAGCATAATTTTTCATGAGGGTATGTGTGTAATACCCGGGATAAACTTCGTCTCCGCTAATTACGATAAATTTTCCCAATCCCTTTTTAAAAAGCTCTGCGCCGGCCTCAATCCGGTTTCCGGTTCCGGAACCAGATAGAACGATTATGGCCTCTGCTGGCTCAAGAGGGCCCTGGTAAACTAAATAGTTCCCTATTTTTTGTAATACCTGTTCACTGGAAATTATAGCTGTCCCAGTAAGAACCAATATTGTTGAAAATATAATGACAAATTTTTTGTTCATATTCGGAAGGAACTTAATGAGAGATTCCTTTAAACCTCATGACGGTAATCAGGGTATTCAAGATAATAACCAAATCGAGCGTGAGCGATCTGTTTTTAAGGTAGAAGAAATCCATTTCGACTTTTTCAGGGATGGGCAATTCATCACGACCTTTAATCTGTGCCCATCCTGTTATTCCAGGCGTTAATTGGTGTATACCTTTTTGGGTTCTTAAATCGATGAGATCGTCTTGGTTATATAAGGCGGGCCTAGGTCCTACAAAAGCCATATCTCCTTTAATAATGCTCCAAAGTTGAGGAATCTCATCAAGGCTTGTCTTTCTCAAAATTTTTCCAATCGGAGTTACAAATTGATCTCCATTTTTTAAAAGATGTGTGGCGACATCCGGGGTGTTTAGCCTCATCGTGCGGAATTTTGGCATATTAAAAATTTTGTTTTCTTTGCCTACTCTTGAGGACCAGTGAATTGCCGGACCTTTTGAGGTCAACCGAACTAATAACCCGATTAAAACTGTAAGGGGGAAAATTATAACCCCTAAAACTAAAGCTAAGGTCAGGTTTGTTGGTCTGTTCACGGCGACAGGGTGGTAGTGGAGCGTGTGAGTGGAAAGCCTCGAAGTTCATGAGACAATTATCGAGGAATTAAAAGAGCTGTTTTACATCTCACGTTACATTATTGCTGGCGGATGAATGATAAGGGTCTTCATGGGTTATTCCATTGTTTTTCATCAAATCCTCTCTCAAGTTTGCAAAAGTGGTGAAATGGAACCCCTGTTCTTTTAATAGTTGGATTACTCGATCAAATTTTTTGCTGACAGTTGATCGCCCCAGGGAAAACCTGAACTTGTTGGCTAATGAAGTGTTCATGGGGAAGGCAGGGTTGGTTTTTGATGAAAATTCAAAGGGGTGAATATATAAAACATAAAGATTGTCGGTGGCTAAATACTTCTTAAGTAATTTGCTCATCAGGAACCATGGGAAAATACGGAGATACCCCCCGCCCGAAACAGGGATTTGTTTTCCTCCACAAGCCAGTGTGCTGATTTGAAACTCGTAAAAATCATCCATGCGATAGATCCCAGGCGATTCCTCCTTGAATCCGGTCATGTCAATTTCTCCGTAAAGCGGGTGATCACCAAATTCGATCCTGCTTGAATCGTATTTATACCCGACCTCTTTCAAAATATTTAATCTCTCACGGTCCAGGCTGAAACAGGGCGCTCGGTATCCTGTTATGGACTTGCCAAGCATTTGTTCCAGTTCGATTTTGCATTTCAATACCTCTTGATTAAAACTATTCACATCTATATTGAGAGGGCGTTTATGCGCCCAGCCATGAGAGCCCAGATCGTGTTTATGATCATTAATTTCCCGCAGTCGGGTTTTAAGGGAAAGTGCCAATTCGCCGAGAACAAAAAATGAAGAGGGAATTTTATGCGAGTTGATAATATCCAAATACGAATC
>Ga0233428_1003314_pt1 | contig 13913 bp, 13 predicted proteins | sample SI_118_April2016_4_FD_179890 | JGI IMG/M metagenome (GOLD analysis project Ga0233428, IMG submission 179890) | Seawater microbial communities from Saanich Inlet, British Columbia, Canada - SI_118_April2016_120_MG | ecosystem: Environmental > Aquatic > Marine > Inlet | place: Canada: British... | reverse complement strand
TTGAACGTCTGAAAATCTGCGACGAGGACGTCTGGACATAAGGCATCTCTTTCAATTGGTTTAGAGTATGGTAACCAATTATAAACGATATGCCAGTTTTTCGTATTTCTAGTGAACCAAGACAAAAATGAGATAGCATGTTAATGCGTATTGTTAATCAGCATAAGACACAAATGGGTAGAAAAAAGTACAGCAAGGAATTTAAGTCTGAAGCGGCACTAAACCAAGGACAAGTACTTTTTATAAAAAAATTAATTTTTAACTTGACAAGTAAATCTAAATAACATATTTTAAGATTCGTTTTAATAATAATACGAAAATAACGAATCAAAAAACGCAATTACAAAATTTTGTAATAAAATAGTTGTGGATTATTTCTCTCATCTCATACGCCAGCTTTCGCGGTTCAATTCAGCAGTCTTGTCTTTTTGTGGGAATGTTGCATGGATGGCGTTAATGTTAATGGTGGCAGTCGTGTTTTTACAGGTAATTTGTAGATATGCATTTGACAATGCATTAGCATGGCCAGATGAAGCTGCCCGCTTTTTAATGTTATGGATGACAGGATTAGTAGCACCTTCATCTTATCGCTCAGGCGGTTTCGTTGCAATAGATATGTTTCCTAGAATGATGCCTGAAAAACAAGCATTGATACTTTCAATATTCATTTTACTCATTTCATCTTTTGTATTATTAACCTGTGTTTATTTTGGCTGGCATCATACTGTGGGTTTTGGAGGCAATTTTAATTCTTCGTCACTAAAACTCCCTCTTGACTGGATTGGGCTGGTAGTAATAAAGGTTAAGTTACGATATATGTATGCGTCATTATTTTTCGGAGTAGTATTGCTTCTTCTGGTGAATATAGAATTAATCTTTGTTTCTGTGATTAATCTTGTGTGCTCCAAACAAAAAAATATTTTTCAACAACTTCAGAACTAAAAACTATTGACTTATGTTAATTTGGTTTCTTCCTGTATTTCTTTGCTTTCTCATGGTGGGAATGCCAGTATTTTTTGCCTTGTTATTCGCCCCGGGGATCTTATTGTTGTTGAACGGTCAGGAGCAAGACATGGCTTTGCTTTATCGCAATGTTTATAACGGAATGGACAGTTTCCCTTTGATGGCTCTTCCTTTTTTCATGTTGGCAGGAGAGTTAATGAACAGAGGACGTATTACCCACAGGTTGATAGATTTCGCTCAGGCTTTCATGGGACATTTAAGAGGTGGTTTGGCCCATGTAAATATTCTTTCTTCAATGTTGTTTGCTGGTTTATCTGGTTCAGCTGTAGCTGACACTTCTGCCTTAGGTTCCACATTGATACCAGCTATGGAAAAGAATGGGTATAGCCGTAAATTTGCAGCTGCCATTACAGCCGCAAGCTCAGTAATAGGGCCTATAATTCCGCCTTCAGGAATCATGATAATATATGCCTATGTGATGGGAGAAAGCGTTGCGGCTCTTTTTTTGGCAGGGATAATCCCAGGGGTTTTAATAGGAGTTGGATTGATGATAGTAGTGAGGTTAATGGCTAACAAATACGAACTACCAAAAGCCGAACGAATTGTTAAAAAGAATCAAACTATTTCACTGATGGAAAACCGTATATCATTCGTCTTGGTACGGATTGATTTAGCGGGAATAATGGTTGTCTTTTATTCAGGTGCTAAAGTGCTGTTAAATTGGTTGATAGATTTGGATATATCCTTAAATAGTTGGTTGTTAATATTGATATTTTTGCCTTTATCACATCTGTTTTTGATTCGCTTGCGACAGCACATATCAGCCGATTTTCGTATAGTCTGCAAAAGAGCTGTAGTCCCTTTGCAGACTCCTATTATAATTCTTGGAGGTATACTTTTTGGAGTATTCACACCTACAGAAGCTTCAGTGATAGCGGTTGTATATGCGTTAGTTATTTCTTTTTTTATTTTACATTCAATGAAATTGTCAGATCTTCCAGCTATTTTTAGAAAATCTGCGTTGGGTTCAGCAACTGTATTATTATTAGTTGGTGCTGCAGTCGCTTTCAAGACAGTTGTCAGTCTAAGTCATGCACCAGAACAAATGGCAAGCATCATTCTCAACCTCAGTGAAAACCCATTGATAGTGTTGTTTTTGATCAATATTCTGCTGTTTGTCGTTGGAATGTTTCTGGATGCCGGTCCAGCGATTATAATTTTAGGCCCAATTTTAGGGCCAGTGTTTATCGATTTAGGCGTGCATCCAGTCCATTTTGCGATCATTATGTCTGTAAATTTAACCGTTGGTTTAGCTACCCCCCCTATGGGACTTGTGCTTTTTGTTGCCTCATCAGTTTCTGGGGAACGGGTAGAATCAATAGCCCGTGCTATAATACCTTTTCTAGCTGTCGAAGTCGTGGTGATTTTTTTGATCACCTATGTACCAGCTATTTCAATGACTATCCCAAGAGCATTTGGTTTCATTCATTAATGAATAACAAACGAAGTAGACAATTAAGGAGGGAATATGTAAGAAAAATCTAAAAAGTATCATATAACGAACATTACATCTTTTATTTTAACCTTCAATTTGGTAATCCCGCTTTTGGGACTTTTGCTGTTTGTAGATTCTTTGGTTTCTGGTAAACTGGCTTAATCATTCACTCATGATAGAAACTGTTTCTAGGTGTCTAAGTCATGAATAATATGATTGTCTTTTTTCAGTTAACTGAATGCTACTACATAAGTATTTTATCTTATACAGTAAAAATAAACAAAGTACACTAATCACGGAGTAAAATATGTTTAATAAATCTATAAAGTTGTTTTTGCTAATACTGTTTATTGGAGTAGCTTCTGTAACATGGGCAGCTGGTTATACGATCCGAGCAACTGCAAACTCAAATGAAAATGACGAAGATTACGATGGTCTAATCGTATTCAAAAATTATGTAGAAAGTGCCTCAAACGGTGCAATTAAAGTTGAGCTATTTATTGGTACTCAATTATGTTCAAAAGGAGCAGAATGTTTGCAAGGTGTAGCAGATGGAACTATAGATGTATATATTTCCACATCAGGTGGTGCTGCGGGTATATTCCCATATGTTCAAGTCTTGGATCTTCCCTATTTGATGTCTAATGACAGAATAGCTGAATCTGTACTTAGCGGTGATTTCACACGAAAAATACGTGCGATGGCGCTCAGAGATTCGGATAATATGGTGCGATTGATGACTATTGGTAATACAGGTGGATGGCGCAACTTCGCAAACACAAAACGTCGAGTAACATCACCTGCTGACATGGTAGGCCTGAAAATACGAACAGTTGTAGCTGATTTGCCTCAGGAGTTGGTCAAAGCTATGGGAGCATCACCCACACCAATTCCTTGGCCAGAACTATTTACCTCATTTCAGACAGGCGTAGTAGAAGGCTCAAAAAATGGTATAACCGATATAATGGGAATGAAGTTTCCTGATGCTGGTTTACAGTATGTGACTCTAGATGGCCATGCTTACATGGGTGCTCTTTGGTGGATGAATAATACTAAGTTCATGGGGATGTCCAAAGAATTAAGAATGATTGTTGTAGATGGTTTTGCCGCACTCCAGCAAGCTACTTTTGCATCTCCCAAGCGTAAGTCTATTAAAGCATATCAAGATTTTGTAGCAGGTGGAGGAGACCTTTATGTCCCATCTCAGGCACAAAAGAATAAATTTAAAGAAGCGGCTAAACCCGTTTACGACTGGTTTAAAAATAATGTAATGGGTGGGCCAGAAGTGTTTTCTGCACTAACAGATGCTGTAGCTGAGGCAGAAGAGCAGATAAAAGCTGGTATTACTAAAGATATTCAATAATCATTACCAAGAGGGTCATTCTGAACTTGACCCTCTTTTCCGAAACTTCAGGCCTAACGGTATGGATAAAGCCATGATTTATAATCATCAATCAAAAAATGTGCTTTTTCAATTTGAGCTTTGGTCATTTTTTTTACAACCTCTTCTTGTGAGATGGCGGCATCAATATCACCTCCAATTGCAGAAAGTACATACCAGGTATAAGCACGAATAAGATCAGGAGCTGGCATACCTCTACCGATTTCGTAGTACCAGGCTATACCCGACTGAGCCCCAGCATGCCCCTTCAAGGAGGCGCGCAGGTACCACTCAAAGGCTCGAACATGATCTTGCTCAACTCCAAGACCAAGTGCATACATAACACCGATCAACTCCTCTGCATCAGCGTTACCAGAGCGGGCAGCAGGCAAAAGTGCTTCTCTAGCTTCAATAAATCGATTTGCCTCCATAAGATCACGAGCAGTTTCGATTTCTGCAAATGAAGCCATCGGTATGGTAAGAAAACAAGTGATGATAAAAACGAGTGTGATCAAATGATTAATCTTTTTAGCTTTCATAGATACCTTGCATTTTTGTTAAAATTTTTTGTAGTTATTTTTTTAACATATCTTGCTACAAATTCCTTTGCAAGCTCAAACAGTAAAATGCTACCACAGTCTATCAGGACTGAAGATTTTGTAGCATTCAATGAAGAAAAAGCAAAATTGGGTCGTTTACTTTTCTATGATCCTATTCTATCAGGGAATCGTAATATTTCTTGTGGAACATGTCATCATCACAATTTCGGAGGAAGTGACGGTATCAGTCTTGGTATTGGAGAAGGGGGCTCTGGACTAGGTCCTCAACGAAATGCTGGTCAAAACAAGACCCGTATTCGTGAGAGAATCGCAAGAAATGCACCTGCCTTGTGGAATCTGGGAGCTCTTGAAGTTGAAATTATGTTTCATGATGGTCGTGTAAGCGTTTCTGATCTTTTCCAAAATGGTTTCAATACACCTGCTGAAGAGTGGTTACCCAAAGGCTTAGATCATGTTTTGGCAGCTCAGGCATTATTTCCACTTATATCTCAATTCGAGATGGCTGGAAATCCAAAAGAAAATGAAATTGCGGGTGCTATCCATAACCGTATTGATACAGCTTGGCCCATTATAGCTAAAAGAGTTCGAACAATTCCAGAATATGGGAAGATGTTTACCAAAATCTTTGATGATGTCAATCAACCTTCAGATGTTAAGATAAACCACATTGTGAATGCGATTGCTGCATTTGAAGGTCTTGAATGGAAATCATTTGACAGTCCTTTCGATAAATATCTAGAAGGAGAACACATGGCTTTAACGAAGTCACAAAAACTAGGGATGAAATTATTTTTTGGAAAGGCTCGCTGTTCCAGTTGTCATAGTGGCAAGTTTTTTACAGATCAAAAATTTTACTCCTTGGGTCTTCCTCAATTTGGCCCAGGGCGAACTCGTAAGTACGATCCATATGCTCGGGATGTCGGTCACATGGCAGTATCAGATCTTTTGCAGGACTCTTATCGGTTTCGAACTCCAAGTTTAAGAAACATTGAGTTGACCAAACCATATGGCCACAATGGAGCATATCCGACTTTAAAGGGGATCATCAAACACCACTTACAGCCCCGGGAAATGTTATCCCAGTGGGACACTTCCTTGGCAAAACTTCCAAAGGCTCCGTGGCTGGAAGATACAGATTTTGTGGTGTTAAATGATATTAGAGAACAAAATCGACTGAAGAACTCTATAGATATTGAACCGTTAGGACTTGATAGTACTGAAATACAAAATATTGTATTTTTTCTTTATGCTTTGACTGGAAGCGAATCTATAGCAGGTAGACTGGGAGTTCCAGACAATGTTCCAAGTGGTTTGGAGGTGGCAAAATGACAACAGTTCTGGTGGCCGGAATTGCTGTGTATGATATTGTTTATCAATTAGCAAATATACCAAATAAACCACTTAAATATAAAGCTGAAAAAATGCAGGTAGTAAGTGGTGGGTGTGCGGCTAACGCCGCTGTAACTATTGCTAAATTAGATGGAAATCCAATCCTCGTTACCCGAGTGGGTCAGGATATAATGGGTGAAAAAATGCTCATCGACTTGCGATCAGAAGGAGTAGATTGCAGCCATTCACGTATTTCAGAAGATGGTATCACACCTCTATCTTCAGTCTGTGTTGATCAAAATGGAGAACGACAGATAGTTAATTTTCCTGGGCATGGATTGGCGCATAGTCCAGGAGATTTGACTGATGCTGTAGCCCAGTCTTCAATCGTTTTAGTAGATACACGCTGGGCTGACGCAGCTCAAATTTCGCTAAAACTAGCCAAAGAACATGGCATCTCGGGTGTTATCGATGCTGAACCCCCTTTCCCGGGAGGGATACTAGAGCTTGCGAGTCATGTGGTTTTCTCTTGGCCAGGACTTAAAAAATTTACCGGACTAACGGAAATCAAAGCTGCTTTAATTCAGGCAGATCAAGACTTACCCGGTTGGGTTGCAGTCACGGATGGCAGGAGAGGTTGTTATTACATCAATCCTGCTGGACTAGTTCATGAGAACGCTTTTAAGGTTAAAGTGGTGGATACCCTCGCAGCAGGTGATGTTTGGCATGGAGCTTTCGCATTATCACTTGGGGAGGGTGAGAGCGAAGTGAATGCTGTTCGCTTTGCTAACGCTGTTGCTGCTTTGAAATGCACAGGTTTTGGTGGACGAAGTGCGATACCAAACCGTTTAGAAACTAATACTTTTTTACAGAAACAAAAATGATTCAATTAACACCAGGTAAACTATGGGGCATGCGACGCATGGCTAATGTCGATGGTTTTTTTATGATGATAGCAGTAGATCAACGCCCTCCGATCAAAGCCCCAATTGCGAAACATTATGGTCTACCTGAAGCACCTTATGAAGATGTTGCCAGATTCAAAACATTGTTAATAAAAACCATGCAAAATGATTCTACTGCAATGTTACTTGACCCTCATTATGCCATACCCACAGGATTACCCTTTTTCTCCCCGCAAAAAGGCTTGATAGTCACCCTCGAGGACTCAATATTTGAGGAAACCGGAGACGGTCGTTATTCTTCGGAAATAGACGATTGGTCAGTTGGAAAAATTAAACGTCTGGGGGCAGATGCGGTTAAAGTTTTGGCATGGTATCGACCAGATGCAAATCCACATGTAAACCAGCAGCAGAAAGATTTTGTGAAACGTATTGGAGAGCAATGTGCCCATTATGATATTCCGTTTCTTTTTGAATTATTAGTTTATCCTTTGTCTGGGGATCAGGTTCAGAGTCAGGATTATCTCGAAATGACTGGAAAGCGTTCAGAAAATATACTTGAGTCTGTAGCAGAGTTTGCCAAAGCAGAGTATGGAGTCGATATATTTAAATTGGAATCTCCTGTTGAAGCAGCCAATGTTCCAGGCATTGGCGGAGATGACTGGGAAAGTATTCAAAAGTGGTTCGATGAACTAGGTAAGCAAGCTTCTCGGCCTTGGGTTATGTTATCCGCAGGGGCAGGGAAAGACGAATTTTATCGAATTATGACACATGCTTATTCTGCAGGAGCATCAGGCTATTTAGCAGGACGTGCAATTTGGTTAGATGCCTTTAAACATTTTCCTGACTGGGGAAAAATTGAGGAAAGCCTTGAACAAGAATCATGTCCTTATATGAGTAAACTCAATGAATTAACTATGAAGGCGGCAGTGCCGTGGGATCAACACACTTGTTTCGAGCAGCAAGTTTTAAAGTTGACCCCATCGGATGCAAGTTTTCGACACGTATATTTGGATATCTGACATGCACATAGGAATATTGTCATTAGGTCGTTCAACCTTTGATGTTGAGTATGCAATAGAAAAGTTGGCAGCTATGTATGTAGTTCTTGAGCAGAGTGGTCATAAAATTAGTGGTTCAAACTTACTACTGTGTGATGAAGCTGAATGTGAAAAAGCACTGTTGGAAATGCAAAAAAAAACACTGGATATTGTGTTGATACTACAAGTTACTTTTACTGATGCAAAATTTGTGATTCAAGTTGCGAATACATTCAAACAGTTACCTCTAGCAATTTGGGCCGTACCCGAACCAAGAATTGGAGGACGCTTACGGCTTAATGCCTTTTGTGGTTTGATTTTGGCCAGTCACGCCCTGGGACTCAATCAACGAAAGTTTTCTTATCTGTATCATCATCCATCGGCTGACGATGTTGGGCAAGTCTTTGAAAATCTGTTGAATGGAAAATATCAAACTGTAAAAAATTTGGGAAATAAAGTGCAAAACAATTGCCAAACTTTAGCTCCGGAATTACAGCATTTACGAATTGCAAGGATTGGTCAACATCCAGATGGATTTGATACTTGCCGTTATGACAAGCAAGCGTTACAAAAGCTGATGGGAATCGAAATCGATGAATTGGATTTAGAAGATTTATTTCAGAATGCAAAAGATTTGTCTCCAGCTACGGTGGAGTATTACAGAAAGCAAGTAGGATCAGAATTAAAAAATCTGTCATCGTTGGATTCAGGAGAGGTAGAACGTTCAATCCGTCTTGCAGGAGCGTTGGACAAGCTTGCTAAAGCAGGAGGTTATGACGCAATGGCAGTCAGATGCTGGCCTGAAACATTTACTGAGTATGGCTCCGCAATTTGTGGCCCCTTGTCAATATTGGGAGAAGCGCGTGTTCCCTGCGCTTGTGAAGCCGATGTTTACGGTGCAGTTAGCCAAACTATCATGCAACATGTTGCCGATCAACCTGTATTTTTGGTTGATCTTGTGGATTTATCCGATCAAGACAATACAGGTGTGATCTGGCATTGTGGTCAAGCACCAGTATCCATGGCAGCAGACAAAACAGAAGTACAAGCCACCGTACATAGCAATCGTAAAATGGCTCTTTTATATGAATTTACACTAAAAACTGGGCGGATCACATTATTCCGTCTGTCACAAGCATACGGAAAAACTAAATTAGTCATCGCAACAGGTGTTGTGCTAGCAAGGCCGATGTCATTTACTGGAACAAGCGGAGTAGTACAATTTGATTATTCAGCAGATATTATCTTTCAGGCGATATTAGATAGTGGATTGGAACATCACATGGTGTTGGCATATGGAAATTTCAAACAATCACTATGTGATATTGCTGCGGCAATCAATTTGCCAGTAATTATACTTGGAGAAGATGGATGAAAGAGATTCGCTATGGGCTGATCGGTTCTGGCATGATGGGAGGTGAACATATCCGTAATATCAATATGTTACATAATACACAAATTACCGCAATTGCAGATCCAAATACAAAAATGCGTGAACTGTCTTTGAATTTAGTGGCTGGATCAGCACAAGGCTTTTCTGATTATAATGATCTCTTAGCAACAGATTTGTGTGATGCTTATGTTATTGCTGCCCCTAATGATTTGCACTCCATGATTTTGAAAGATGTCATTCAAACTGATAAACCGATTTTGTGTGAAAAGCCTATTTGTACAAATATTCCTGATATTGAACAATTAATTCAACAATCAAAAAAACATAAAGCAATAATTTGGGTTGCCATGGAATACCGCTATATGGCACCAGTGCAGAGATTATTGGCACTTATTGAAGAAGGAAAAACAGGATTGCCTCGTATGATGGCAATTCGGGAGCACAGGTTTCCATTTCTAGAAAAAGTAGCTGATTGGAACCGGTTTAATATTCGTACAGGCGGCACATTGGTTGAGAAATGTTGCCACTTTTGGGATATTATGCGCTTGGTTCTGAAGAGTGACCCTATCCGTGTTTATGCTTCTGGAGCAATGGATGTCAATCATATTGATGAAAGATATAATGGAAAACAGCCTGATATTATCGATAATGCTTTTGTCGTGGTGGATTTTGCCAATGGCTCTCGTGCTATGTTGGATCTATGCATGTTTGCTGAAGGAAGTTACTGGCAAGAGACTATTTCTGTTACAGGTGACCAAGCTCGGGTTGATGCTCTAATTCCTGGGTGCTCACGCTTTTCAGTCGATGGTAAAGAACGTCATGCAGAAGTTGTAGTTTCGAACCGTAAAACAAAACTCGTACAAAGAGAAGTTGTCTATGAAGATGAGGAAATTTTAAAAGCAGGTGATCATCACGGGTCGACTTTTTTTCAACATCAACGTTTTGCCCAGTTGGTTCGTAATGAATCAAAAACTGCAGAGGTAACATTGCAAGACGGTTGGTGGTCAGTCGTGGTTGGTGTCGCTGCTGAGCAAAGTGCTAAAACAGGCAAAAGCGTAATTATTGATGAGTTAATTTCATGATATTAATAACTGAATTTATGGACGTGTCTGCTGTAAACAGCTTAAGAGAACTTTACCCAGTTGACTACGCACCAGATCTTGCGGATAAACCAAATGAGATTTTACAACGAATGAAAGGCCGCCGTGCCTTAATTGTTCGAAATAGAACGCTAGTTACATCTGAAGTATTGAATGCCGCCCCAAATTTGGAATGTGTGGGGCGACTCGGAGTCGGCTTAGATAATATTGACCTAGAGGCCTGCAAATCCGCAAATTGTTCAGTAATACCCGCAACTGGTGCTAATACAAAAGCTGTAGCTGAATATGTAATCACTATGGCCATGTTATTGTTGAGAAAAGCCTATGGTGTTTCACAGCAATTAATCGCAGGAGAATGGCCACGAGAATCTTGTATTGGGCATGAAATTGGAGGTAAATGTATAGGTTTGGTGGGATTTGGTTCCATTGCAAAAGAAACAGCAATTCTCGGTGAAGCCCTTGGCATGCGTTGTATTGCTTGTGACCCTTTTTTGGCACCCAATGACCATTCTTGGGGTAATACCGCTCAAGTTTCTTTGAGTGACATCTTTAAAAAAGCTGATATCGTCAGTTTACATGTTCCACTAAATGATTCGACTCGGATGTTGGTGGATGATTCACTATTGGAACAAATGCAAACCCATGCCATTCTTGTAAACACTTCTCGAGGAGGTATTGTCGATGAATCAGCACTTGTTACGGCTCTCCGTGAAGGGAAATTAGGGGGTGCAGCTCTGGATGTATTTTCCTCCGAACCTTTGGATAAAAAAAGTGGTGTTCCATTCCTTGATGTTCCAAATTTGATTTTAACACCGCACATTGGGGGTGTTACTTTAGAATCAAATGTGAGAGTTTCCGCATTTATTGCACAAAAAGTCGTTGAATATTTGAAAAAAAGTCCATGACTACAAAAATTTTTGGAACCATGGCTGATGGTCAAGAGGTTCGGCAATATACTTTGAAAGGATATGGACTTACCGCAAAAATAATCAATTATGGAGCTATCCTTCAAGATCTGCGACTAGTTGATCATGAACTTGCACTCGTGTTGGGTTTTGGAAATTTAGAATCCTATTTGAAACACTCACCCTATTTTGGTGCAATTGCGGGTCGAGTTGCTAATCGAATCAGAGATGGAGTCATGCACTTGGGGAATAAAAAATATCAACTTGATCGAAATTACTTAGCTAAACATTGTTTGCATGGAGGTTCTGCTGGTATTGGGAAAAGGTTTTGGCATGTGGAAGATTTCACTGCCTTGAGCATAAAGTTGGGCATTGAGCTGACTGACAATGAAATGGGATTCCCTGGAAATATGAGCCTAGAGGTTATCTATGAACTTATGCCTGGTGGTACTCTCGATATAAAATTATCTGCAAAAACAGATCAACTGACGATTTGCAACTTGGCACATCATAGCTATTTTAATCTTGATGGTACAGATACGATCTTGAATCATCAGCTTCAGATTTTTGCAGATCAATATACAGAAGTAGATCAGGAGCTGATTCCCACAGGTAGAATATTATCTGTTGAGAAGACAGCGTTTGATTTTCGTTTTATGAACACAATAGGATCTAGTAATAATTCTTACCAGCTAACATTGAGAAAATCTTTGGATCACAATTTTTGTTTGTCGAATGAACGGACTTTATTACGACAAGTGGCGAGTCTCAAAAGTCAGACTTCAAAGATATGCATGAATCTTCTTACAACAGAGCCAGGATTACAAATATATAATGGTTCCGGGATTAATTGTCCTGTAAGTGGACTCGATAGGAGGAAAATGGGAGCCAATGCTGGTATTGCTATGGAGCCGCAAGTTTGGCCAGATTCCATTAATCAGCCCCATTTCCCTCAGGCTCTTCTTCATCCAGAAGAAAATTATTATCAACACACTCAATATGTTTTTCAAAAATATACTCAATAAAATTTTGGAAATTTTCTTAAAAAATTTTTCAAAAAACACCTTAACTATAGATACACCTAATGAATAACAGTGAATTGATTTGGAAGGCTTTAAATAAAAATAATGTTGATAAGGTGGCTTATTTGCCTTGTAATAAATTGAATAATTTAATGAAACAATGCCCAGATAATATCAAGATAATGGATATAACTCGCGAATCGACGGGCTTGGGACTTTGTTTTGGTAGAAGTCTGGCAGGTAAACGAAGTGCTATGTTTATTCAAAACACAGGTTTGGGTAATTTAGTTACGGAACTCTATACTTTACAAAAATTATATCAAGAAACATTACCCATATTTGTTTCTTGGAGAGGTTACTATAAAGAGCCTATTGAGGCACAAGTCATTTTTGGCGAGAAAGTAGAGGCCTTGCTCAATGCAATTGATGTAGAATACAAAATATTAAAAAAATCAGAAGATTTAAAAGACATAGAAGCAGATTTAAAGGTTTGTTTTGATCAAAAGAAAGTAAAAGTGTATTTAATGTCTCCGGAATTGTGGGAAACAAGTAGTGCTAATTATCATGTTTTTGGGCAACCAAAATTAAATTCTATCAATGTCAATACAGACGATTATATAGATACACCGTCACTGACAAGATATGGAGCCATTGAAAGTGCGATGCAAGTGATCGCGGATGATGAAATTGTCATAGCCCAAATTGGTTTTCCCTCACGCGAATTATATAAAATCAAAGACAGGGACACTAACTTTTATTTGCTTGGTGCATTAGGTTCTGCAACAGAAGTTGCTATTGGCATGGCTCAAGAAATGCCCAATAAACATATATATGTAATGGACGGTGATGGGTCTTTCTTTTTTAATCCAAATCAATTATTTGACTTAGCAAAGTATTCGCTGACTAATATTTCTGTTATTTGTTTGGATAACGGCAGTTGGGGGTCTACTGGGAATCAACCCACTTTAAGCTCTAACGGTTGTAATATTTCAGCGATAATTAGATCTCTAGGGTTAGAGAGCACCGGTTTGACAGACAATGTTAGACAATTTCAAAATATGCTAAATGATAAAATAAATTTTATTCACTTCCTTATCAAAGCAGGCAATAATCCAGAAGCTAAAGAAATTCCTGATAGTGCCATAGAAATTAAGAGACGATTCATGCAACACACCAAATGATATCCTAATTGCCATATATTATTTAAGTAACAAAAAAGTATATGGGATTTTTATCTCTAGCTTAAAAACAAGAGATTTTCTGTCACTTCGACTACTAAAATGAAATCAAATCAGGGACTATATCTCTTTAACATGATTGTTCATCTTTGCAAATGAAATTCACTTTAAATAATTGAATAGTAAAAAACAAGTTCTCCGCCAATCTTGATGGTGAAATCATCTTTCTAGGACGTTTTAACTAGCATGACTTTTATTAAGGTTTCAGTTTCTAACTTTTTTAGATGAGGTTCCAGGAAAGATAACGGGTTACTTCCGCATCCTGAACATAAGCAGAGAAAACTGCATCTGTGTCACGCAAAGTAAGTTTGCGTAGAAAAAGTCGATCAGTTTGAAGTTGAGGATGTGAAGGAATTAATTTCTGAAGAGAGAAAAATTGAGTATTATTTACGATTCTTGCATTACCACTTATGCATGTACAGCAGCGGTCAACTTAGGATCGGCCAGATTTTTTTGGGAAGGCTGTAAGATTTCCTGTTGTGGCTCGTCAAACTATGTAAGACCGTTGCATTTCGCTTTCACTTCTCAACTTATTTTAGGAGATGCAGATGAAAAGCAAAACCAAAATAATGGCATCCTGCCTAA
>Ga0233428_1003313_pt1 | contig 13916 bp, 25 predicted proteins | sample SI_118_April2016_4_FD_179890 | JGI IMG/M metagenome (GOLD analysis project Ga0233428, IMG submission 179890) | Seawater microbial communities from Saanich Inlet, British Columbia, Canada - SI_118_April2016_120_MG | ecosystem: Environmental > Aquatic > Marine > Inlet | place: Canada: British... | reverse complement strand
TAATGCTAGTACTACTTTGTCTTATGAACTTTTTACATATAATACTGAAACTGCTGCTACTATGGAGTTTGTTCTTCGTAGAGATGGTCAAGTAGTTACTCCTGAAGTTCGTGCAGACGTTCAAAGAATCCACAGATGGTTACAATTAGAGAAGCTTCATACTTATGCAGAATCTCTTTTAGATGCAACAATTAATCCACCACCAGCAGAATAAGATTAATAATATAGTTTTATTTTAACTTATATAGATATAACGGGGTAATAGATCTAATGTGGGTCTATTGCCCTGTGTTTATATTTATAAGGAAGTAAAATGATATTCACTGGATTTGTTTTAAATGATTTTAAATCTCTATTGGAAGATTTTTGTAAAATTGGAGGATTTGTTTCCTATAATGGATATACCCTCACAGCAGGAAGTCGTGATAGATCTAATTATTATCGTAGGAAAGAACAAGAAAAAATAGAATATTATACAATATTAAATACTAAATATGGTAAACGATATGAAGATATTGATAAAATTATATTGGTATTATATAGAGATAATGCTATTGATGAAATTACTATAAGAATTGAAGAGTGGATACTTTTACATGTGTAGTGAATCACATTTTAAAAATTTAGCATACTTTGGTTATCGGTCTTGGAAAAAAAGAATAGGTGTTAATCTAGTTAGAAGAGCACTAGGGCTTCTTAAACCAGAATATGTAAAACATTTAACAGAAGATCAGATTCTTAAATTAGAGGAGTATATTCTTTTAAATATATGAGTATATCAAGTATGGTATTTTGTCATGGTTATGATAAAATGAAAAGAGAATCAGATGTTGAATTAAGTGATTATGAAATTTTACTAAGATTACATGAAAGATATAAAAAGAAACCTAATAGTTTAAGAGCTATAGTAGCTGGAAGATTATTAAAATATAGTGAAGATTTTGGAGAAGATCTTGAATTTGAATTGGAGGAATTAATATTAATTAATGTCTAAGAAATTTACTATTGAATCTACAAAGAAATTCATAGAAGGATTATTTAATAAGCAAAGATTTAAGCGTGAATATTATAGAGAAGGAAAGATGGTTAGAAAAATAACATTATCTAATAAAATAGTTATTCAGGAATATGTTCATGGTATGGGAACTTCTATTAATATCTATGGTAAAGGAGTAACTCATAATCACTATGGTAAAGCTAAATGTATAAAATTTATCAAAGATGAATTAAATAAAGAAGAAGAGATTCATGATTGTCTTCATGAATTATTAATAACTAATCTGTAAATAAAAGGGATAAAAGATGACTGCTGCTATTGCAAATCAAGAGAGAGTTCAAGAATTAGTAAAAGAGATCGAATTAAATAGAGATTTATATTGGAGTGGTGAAGGAGATCCAGTTCCCGATATTGTATATGATGCATATATTGAAGAACTCCGAGTATTAGATAGTGAACATGAGTTATTAACAAAAGTAGAAAATCCAATTGATATTACTGCTGATAATACTATTAAACACGATACTCCCATGCTTTCTCTTGAAAAAGTTTATTCCTTAGAGGACTTACTTTCTTGGTGTACCAAAGTCGCCAGGAACACGGTTGAGAGATTCAGTATCTCTCCCAAATTTGATGGGATGGCAGGATGTCATTATAAAGGAAAAGGTATTCTCGCAACCAGAGGTGATGGACATTATGGTGAAAATATCACCAACAAGATCCCTTTGATTGATTTTGGACAAGAAGATAAAGATAAAGTTTTCGGAAAGTCTCAAAATAAAGTTTATGGTGAGATAATAATTAAAAAAAGTGACTTTAAATCTTGTACTCTCACAAGAAAAGATGGATCTAAATTTAAAACAGAAAGAAATCTTGTTGCTGGTGTAATGAATCCCAGTAGAAAAGATATGGATGAAATTAAAGATAAAGTCACTATAACATTTGTTCAACATAATAGTATGAATACTATTTGTACTACTGATATGATCAAAGAAAAATGGGATGACATAGTAGAAGAAATTAAATCTATTGATTATCCTATTGATGGAATTGTAATTAAATTACAAGATACTAAATATGGTAAAACTCTTGGAGTTACTAGTCATCATCCTAGACATAGTATCGCATTTAAATTTCCAGATGAAAATAAAATGTGCAAGGTTCTTACTATTGATTGGCAGAGCGGTAAAAGAAAAATTACTCCTGTTTGTTATATCGAACCAACTATTATCGATGGTGTTACTATCAAGAAGATTACTCTCCATAATGCAAAGAACGTTTTGGATATGGATCTACAAGAAGGTGATTATGTAAGTGTTGTTCGTAGAGGAGGGGTTATTCCTTATATTGAGAACTCTATTCCTGGAGAAGTTAGAGCAGGAAAACCAGTTATTGAAGAATGTCCTGCTTGTAAGGATCCAGTATTCTATGAAGAACCAGAATTAGTTTGTAAGAATCCTATCTGTGATGGAAGTATTAAAAAGAAATTAGTAACAGTAGCTAAAATTCTAGATATTGATTATATGAGCGATAGTACTGTTTCTAAAATTGTTGATTATTTTAACGGCGAAGTTAATAATGTTGCTGATTTACTCCGTTTAGATTATAATGATTTTTTAGAGCTTGATGGATTTGGAGATAGATCCAGTACTAAATTAAGTGATAATATTGAAAAAGTTAGAAGAGGTGTTGAAGATTGGAAAATTCTCGCATGTCTTTGTTTAAATGGTATCGGAAGATCTTTAAGTAAACAAATGCTTGCACAAGTAACTATGGACGAACTTAGGAGTCTTAGTGAGGGAGAATTAGAAGAATTTGATAATATGGGAGTTGAAAGAGCAAGTGTTCTTTTCAATGGATTGCATGATAACTGTGAAGTTATTGATGATATTTGTTTAAATATAGCAAATGTTATTGAAACTAAAGTAGAGATATCTCAAAATACAAATGCTCAATCTAAACCAAAAACAATATGTTTTAGTGGAACTTTTAATAAACCAAAGAAATATTATCAAGATCTTGCAACAAAAAGTGGAATGAGTGTTGAGGGAAGTGTTACTAAAAAATTAGATTATTTGATAACTGCTGGACCTAGTACTTCTAAAGTAACAAAAGCAAGAAAATACGGCGTTACGATTTTAAATGAAGAAGAATTTATAAATTGGGTATAGTTGACAATGATTATCATAGAAAAATATATAGAAAGAATATACAAAATTATTGGAAGGAAACATGTATATGGTTTTGGTTCTAATAAAAATAAAATAGTTATATTAGTTGGTCTGGAATTTGAAATAGATAATACAATAAAGAAAATAGACGAAATTGAAATAGAGTATAAGGTAATTTAAAACATGACAATAGGATTAATTTTACTAGCAATTGTTGCTATGTACACTAAAGTGGTATTTTTCGAAATACTACTTTATGTGTTTATTTGTATATTTACACTAATACATTGTGGTAGTCTTTTAATGAATAAAGAGCACATATTTAAAGGTTATGATAGAGTTATTAGTAAAACAGTAGATATAAATAATAACGCAGCCATAGTTAATATTATGATTGTTTTTATTCCATTAGGAATTGGTCAATGGTGGGCATTAGCTGCTATGTGGGTAATTGGAAATTTAATACAACATAATACATTATTAAAATATATGGAGTATAGAAAAGGAAATGGCACAACCTAAACCAGAAAATAGTTTTGAGATTCGAGTTAAAATCCAAGAATTAGATATAGAAACAAGAGATATAACATATTTTTATGTTTATAGAACAGCAATTGTAAAACATGGTAGTTTTGCAAGTATGACTATCCCTTTAAATCTTACAACAGAAGCACTTCCTCTTGAAAATTTAACTCAAAAAAGCAAAACCCCAACATTAGAATTAGAAATATGGCTAACCGATCCAAGTCAACCAACAACAAATAGAAACTATAAATCAATTAAGAAAATTATTCAAAAAAAATATTATATAATTAGTTGTATTCCAGGAAGTAGAGATCCTAATTCTCAAACAATATCAACAAACTTAATATTAATAAATCCTATATTTTTAAAAATGAATAGAGCAAATGGGTTTAATAGAATTCAAGAAAGTCAAACAGCATATGATGTATTATTAGAATATGAAGATTATTTAAAAGGACATTATGGAGATACTGCCTTTGAATTTAAAAAGATTGGAGATGGTATAAATTTAAATGATTATGTTTATGAACAATTAATGTGTAGAGTTGAAAATGATTTTAAAATACCAGATTATCTATTATTAAAAAAGAAAGCGTTTAATAGTTACACTTATTATTTTTTTGATGATTTCAGAATAACCGATGATAAAGAAGCAGACATATGTGGAATGCTTATAAATTTAATAGATAAAGAACAATTCAATCAAATTGATGCACATACTGATAAATATATCGATATTCAAGATATGAGTATTAAAAAAGTAAAATCATGTTTTAATCCACTAAGTCCTATTATGCAAAGTAATAGTAGAGTAATTACCAAAGATAAAGATACATTAAAAGAAAGAAATGCAGATCCTGGCCCAACAAGAACAGAACAAATAAAATCGTCTGTATCTGAAGAAGATGTTCATGAGGACAGAAAGATTAAAACAGGAATACCGGAATTATCATTTTTAGATAAAGATGTAGCAGATATATTAAATTTATATGCTCCTGATAGTAAAGAGAAAGCAAACGAAAGATATAAAATTGTACAAGAACAAGCAACAGATATATTGAGAGCATTTTGTACATGGGAAGGTCATAAATGTTATCCTGATGTTTTCCAATTTGATAGAAGATATAATTTTAGTAAAGATGCTAAAACGGAATTAATACATATGCCTATATCTATTATTAATATATTTAGAAAAGAAAATCCAAATGAAACAAAAATGTTTCATGGAGTAAGATTACAAACTATTAAATTTAAACCTAATGATGATGATTTTTAATATTTGGTTTTTGATTTCTTTCATACAGATATAACGTAGTAATAATAACAATAATAATAATGGAATATATGTAGTAAAATAAATATTACTTTTTAGTTTACAAGAAAGAGAAAAGAATGACAACAGACGAGAAATGGAATTTGAGTTTAATAACAAAGTTGAGCGAGGAAGATAAACAGGATAGATATTTAATTCTATTAAAAGAATTACAACCAAGATATCCGGAAATTTATAATAAAGTTAAAAAATATGTATATCATGAAGATAAGGATAAAGTTTTTGATTATATCTTTTTATCAATATTAGATACCACTAAAAGTATTCGTAATTTTAGAATGGCTAGGAGTGATAATAATCATGATATGAAAGTATATGGAAGAGCAAAAATGAGTGGAAAAGCTTCAAGATTTGATAGTAGTGTATATAGCACTAAAACTAAAATTGTTTATTATTATGGTTTTGATTATTAATGCTTGAATTATTTGATATTGAGATTAAAGTTGTAAATTTATCTAAAGTCAATCCCCTCCCAAAATATGCAAAAGAGGGAGATGCTGGTATGGATTTATATGCTAATATTAGTGAACCAATTACTTTATATATAAAGCAAAAACAAACAATTCCAGCAGGCATCAAAGTAGCTATTCCAAAAGGATATGAAATTCAAGTACGCCCAAGAAGTGGACTAGCTCATAATAATAGTATTACTGTATTAAACAGCCCAGGAACTATTGATAGTGGTTATAGAAATGAAATTGGTGTTATTTTGATTAATCATAGTGAACGAAATTTTATTATCAACCCTGGAGATCGTATTGCTCAAATAATATTAAATAAAATACCAAATATAAATTGGAAACAAGTAGAAGAGTTAGATGACGAAACAGAACGTGGACAAGGTGGATTCGGATCTACCGGAACAAAACAAAAACAATAACTTTAAATCCAAAAAAGGAAAACCAACAAATGGCTAATCCAACAATGAGTGATACTAAAGCTGTAATTCTAGGTAAATATAAAGATCTTTTGGCAGAAAAGAAAGCTTTAGCTTCTAAGACCGTTAATCCTGCACAGGAAGTAAAAGCTAAAAAAGTAAAAGAAACTGTCACAAGAGCTAATAGTATTCCAGATACTTCCAACATTGAATCTTTTCAAACTAGTTTTGTAAATGGTATGACTAAATTTACTGAAGAATTTGGTACTTTGTTAAATGATTTCAATTCTGTTAAAGAATCTATTAATACTAAACAAGCTGAATTACAAGAATTATTTGGTATTGAAACAGAAGCTTTTGCTCTTACTGCTCTTATTGATGCTCAACAAGTTCAGAAAGAGGAATATATTACTAAAATTCAAGAGACTCATAAAGAAGCAGAACAACGCCTTATTGATAAAAAAGAACAACTCAATATGGAAATTGTTAATCTCAAAGGTCAGATTGAAGATACTCGTAGAATTCAAAGTGAAACAGAACAAAGAACTCGTAATGAATTTGATTACAATTTTGCTAGAGAACAAACAGAAACTAGAGATAAACTTGAAGATTCTATTGCTTCTGCTAAGAAAGAACATAAGATTTGGATGGAAGAACAATCCAATGAAATTAAAGATATGAAGGATGATGTTCTTGAAAGAGAAGAATTAGTTGCTGAAGCTGAAACTGAGTTGGCGGAACTTAAAGTTACGGTTGCTAATGTTCCTACTGTAATTGCAGAACAAGTTAAAGCGAAAGTTGCTCAAAAAGAAGCAATTCTTAATAAGCATTATGAAAGTGAAGCAAAATTAGTTGCTGCTAATGCTTCTGCTGAAGTACAACTTCTTACTGCTAAGAATGAAAGTCTTGAAGATAAAGTTAGTGAAATGGCTACACAACTTAGCGATGTTACTTCTAAACTTGATGGTGCATATAAAGAACTTCGTGATCTTGCTTCTGATACTGTAAAAGGTGCTGGACAGAAAGAATTACTTGCTGAGATTAGAAATAGTCAACATAGCAATCCAAAAGCAAGAGTCTAAGATTTAACCTAAATATATTATTTTTTATTTTTCATTCTCTATATATAGATATAACAAATTTTAACTAACCCACTTCAATTAAAAGGAAATACTACACATGTTAGAAAATCTCGTAATTTTCGTTCTTGGTGCTGTATGTTGGGAATATCGCGAAAAGATTAAATCTACTACTACTCAACTCTATAAAGAGTTTGTTGAAGATGATGAGGAAACCAAGCCCGAGCCAAAGAAAAACAAAGATGGCAGTAAGTAATTATCTAAAATACTTAATTCCGTATTCGCTTCTCTATGAGAAGCTGAATACGGAAAAGCAGTACAAAAATATTATATTCTATTTGGATGTCCTTTCTATATCTAGAGGGTTTTATAATAAGGCCGTTATAGATAAAGAAATTGGTAATTATATGGATACCAAACAAATGCCTACTTTATATATAAAAGAATTAAAAGAATTCTTAAATACTATATATACTAAATTTAAATACTATAATCCTAAGTTTGTTCTCTTCTTTGATGGAGGGATGTGTATTCAGAATACAACTATTTCTAAGTTCTATAAAGCAAATAGAGCTTCACAGAAGTATTTTTACTTAGAAGAATCTCATAAAGAGTTGTATAGTAAAATTAAAGATTATTATCTTAATGAAGTTAATACTAATTTTAATAAGTCTGGACTGTCTTGTGTTCTTGCTAGTCAAGAATATGAAATGGATTTAGCTCCACATTATGTGATTGCTAATAATTTCTTAAATAGTCAATCTCCTAATATATTAAATGTGATTTTAAGCATAGATAAAGATTTACTACAAACTTGTAAGTTTCCAAATACTGTTCAGGCTGTATCATTATATAAAAAATCACAATCTAAAATAGATATGCACCTATATGATAACGATGATGCTGTAAGTTATATTCATAAAGGATATAAAAGAGGAGGTTTAACGGCGGAATATATTCCATTGATTTTAGCTATGAGTGGGGATAAAATTGATGGAATAGATGGAATTAAAAGAGTTGGTCCTGCTACTGCAATTAAGATGATTCAACGATATAATCTTCCTCCAATTATAACTAAAACAACAGTATTACCAAGTGAATTACAAGAACATCAACAAAAATTAATAGATAATGTTAGATTGACTAGTTTCGATGAACAAATATCTAGAATACCAATAACTGAAAAGAATAAATTTGATAAGAGGTTAAATGAATTGTAATGGAAAAAGAAGTTCACATATTTAAAAAATCTAAAGGTACAGTTTATATTGAACATGATCTAAGATCGAAAGATGTAATCGTTCAAGTTTGGAAAAGAGTTAATAAAGCATGGACGATTACTAATCCTCTTATAAATATATGGGGAAGAAATATGGAAATTCATAATGATCCTAAATCTGCCAAAATTAAAGTTATGGTGATAGGATGAATAATTGTAAAGAATGTACTCCGACAGAAAAACCAATTAAATTTTATTGGAAAGATAATACATTTTATATGCATAGTAAAGAACCAGAAGCTGGGGTTGATGATGTTGATTTAATGGTAAATGAACATCTTGGATTAGATGTTCCAATAGGTATTTCTGATTTTGAAATATGTATTGCTTGTCAGGAAGTTCTTGGGAATCCAGAACATCAACCATTATATGAAAAATTAACTAATGATATTCTTAATGATATAGTAGCATTACATGCAGAAGCTGTTGTTGCTAATAGTGATTCAAATATGAAGGAGAAATTAGATGCACCCTAAAGAAGATCTTGAAGACTATATTTTGACTTTTAGTGATAGTGAAAAACTTATGAAAGTTCTTATGAAATCAGTAGAATCTGGTGAAAAAGATATTAAGATGATACTTACCGGAGAAATGGACTCAAGAAAAGAAAAAATAAAAAAAGATTTTAAGATTAATAAATATACTTAAAGGAGAGAATGAATGGTTTACGAAGATGTTAATGAATTATTGAGAATTATGACCAGAAAGGTTATTAGTTTAGGTTTTAAGAAAACGAATATTGGTAGAACTATCTTCGGGGCGAGTAGTTATCCTATGTTTCTTAGATTTATTAATAAAGAAGAAGAAAAAGATTTCGGAATTAAGCCTCTACAAAGAGCAGCAGAAGTATTAGGATATGAAGCAAGAGTTATTTTTGTTGATCCAAATAAAACAGAAGATCCTATTCTTGATGAAATAGATAATAAAAATAAACAATTTGTTATTAGTTTGGAAGACTATCTTGTAAATTATCTTGGTAAAGTAGGAGAAGAAAAACGAACAAGATCTAGTTCTCTAGATGCTGCTGTTGATAATTTATTAGGAATTACTCCTGATTTTGATGATGACGATCAACCCCTTCTTTAAGAAATAAATTACAACAACAAACTATAATATAAAGATATTAGTATAATGAAGACAGGGGATTTTTAACAAGTAAACTATTGATTAAAAGGATAATATAGATGATCCAAAATTGGAATCATATTATAAGTTATATAAGAAATCAATTAGGAGCAGTTAATCAATTAGAATTAACTGATGATGAGTTGATTGATTATTTAAAACAACATACTCTTCCAGAGTTTAGTATTTATAGTCCCGCAAAATTGTGGGTTTTAATTACTCAGCCTGTTTGTTTAGAACTGGGAGAAGTAGATAAATTATATAATGAAAATACATATACAATTGAAACTCCTGATGATGTTGAAATTATAAGTGTAGATCAAGCTTATACTAAAACCGGAGGAGGTAGAGGCATAAGTGGAGGAGATGAAGGAGAGTTAAATAATTATTTATATCAATATCAAGATCCAAGAGATACTGTAATGAGTAATACATTTAATACAATGATGGACTATTTAAATAAAGTTCAACATTTTCAATATCTTCCTCCTAGAACAATTACATTTGGAAGTAATGTTAGTGCTAATGGTGTTATTTTAGAATTACATGTTTATCATGCTAGATTAGATACTATTAAGCGTGATATTTACATGGAGATGTTTAGACCGATGGCTCTTAGAGATATTATTGATCTTATTATGGCTAATCGTTCTAAGTTTCAAGAAGTAGCTTCCCCATTTGGTCAGATTAATTTAAATCTTGAATATCTAAGAGAAAAACAACAAAAACTAGAAGAGAAGATTGAAGATTGGAAAAGCTGGAAACCTCCAGAAAACCTCGTTGCGTGGATAGAATAATGAAATTAGATACAAAAGGTCTTAATTGTCCATTACCTATACTTAGAGCTAAGAAAGCTCTTAAGAAAATAGATAGTGGACAAACATTAACAATTGAAGCAACAGATCCAGGAAGTGCTCAAGATTTTGAATCTTTCTGTAATCAAACAGGTAATATTTTAGTATCTTCTAATGAAGAAGATAATATATATAATTTCGTAATTCAAAAAGTATAATGGTTGATGTTAGAATGACATCTCAACTTGGTAAAGACGGATCATTAGAATATGATGAAAATAGAGACGAAATATTTATTAAAGATAAAGATGACAACATTTTATATAGAGCAAAGGTTACTGAATTTAGAGATAGAATGAGTAATTTTTTAAATGAAGTTAATATACTAAGAAGTAGATATAAAACAACTAAAAAGAAATCGTTTTTTAATACATAAAAGGATAGTTAATGTCTCAACAACAAGGTTTTAATGATACAATTAATAACGTATATAGTTTCCCATTTACAGCAAATAGTCTTTTGACATTTGACTTAGTACATATGCAGCCAAATAAACAAGATATGGATAGAATTAATACAAAACCAGAACATTGTGCTTTTGTAAATTTTGTTCCAGGTGAGAAAACTGGTGGCGGAAGAACTTATAATTTTCAAAATAAAATTACATTAAAATATAGTCTTTTAGAACTAGAAGCTCTACATTTTGTTCTTAGAAATCATGCAACTACAGGAGGACAAGCAGTTACTCCTTATAGTAAATATGCTGGTGGACAAAGTGGTGGAGATAATAAGAAAGTTGGAGTTTGGCAAGCTAGTACAGTTAAAAAAGTAGCTGGTCAAGATATGCAAGTAAGAACTATCTTTATCCAAGCAGTTAATGGTCAAAAGAAAGTAACTATTAATTTTACCCCCGATCAAGCTTATGCAGTATCGGAGTCGTTGCACCAAATGTATTTAAAAGGTACTGAATTGGAAATTGATAGAATGATGACTGCGCCAAGGCCATCAAATTCTTATCAACAAAAACCTCAACAGCAAATGCAACAACAGCAAGTAGAAAGACAGCCTGAACCACAACAACAAGCACCACAACTTAATAATAGTGGTATTGATGATATGGCTGGTCAATTTGGCGATATGGTAACGAGTAATAACCCATTCTAATCTAAACTAATAAAGGAATTTTAATAAATGTCCGAAACAGAAACAGAACTTCAAATTCAAATTAAAAAAGTAATTACTGATATTTTAACTCTAATTATTCAGCATCCGGAAGACTTAGTATTAACAGATGAAATTGGTGATAATAGTATTGTTGTTACTGTTAAAGCAAACAAAGAAGATCGTGGTAAGATCATCGGCAAAAAAGGTAATATGATCAGAAGTGTTAGAACTATCATTAGAGCACTTGCATCAAAAGATAAGGTTCGCACAGTCATTACTATGATTGACTAATTAAACTTAATTAATTTTTTTATTTTAAATATTGTGTACAAGTGGATGTATTAACGCATATAATTATATTTAACAAGTATCCAAAATATATATACAAGACTACAAGTTCTATAATTATAAAAGAGAGATACACTTAACAAATATAATCCCCCTTATGCTCAACAAATACTTCCATTTTTTTCTTTTTTCTTTTTCATACGATTATCTATAAAAAGAAGAATATCTATAAGGAATTTTCAAATTTCTTCATATAGATATTACAAGTTGTAATGGACGGAGCGATTAGAGCTCCGCTTGCACGACCTATATTGTTGTGTGCAAGCAACTTTATAGGTTCCATTACACATATAATAAAGTAGCAAAAGGTGTGGTTAGCCTTGGAACAATTTTGCTCCAAATTAACCCCACATTCTATAATATTCGTAACTGGTTCGAATATAGGATAGATATTACTAAAGAAATGATAATTAGAAGTTAACAGCCTTTTTGATTGGTTAGGTATAAGTATAAGTATATAACCAATGCTCCCCTATAATACAACTATAGATAGTATATAGAAAGTTATAAAGATAACTTTTACTAGAGAAATACTACACTATATTTATAGGGAAAATCAGAGTATAAAGAATTTAGAGATAGCGTTCTACAAGTCGTTCTGATTCGATAGGTACACGCAACATAGTATATATCGATATAAAGAATATACTAAAAGTAGATTAAAAAATTCATTTTGTTGTGATTAGTTCAATTAAAATGTCTTATTAGAAAAGGAAGGATTTGCAATAAATAGATGCCTTTGGCATATAATCCTAAAACTAATCGTTTATATTAAAATAGAAATAATAATAGAGATACAAATAGAATTAATAATGAAGTAAGGATATCTTATAAAGAGATATCCTAAAACCAGTTTTCTTTTATTTTAGAATAAGGAAATTTATTTATGGTCGAGAAGAAGAAAATAGTACCACAAAAACGAAATGTTAGTAATAGTGTAAAACAAGCAATTAGAAAAGAATATAAATATAAGTGTCAATATTGTAAAGATACTGAGACAAAAGCTATTCATATTGAACATATTATATCTCTTGATAAGGGAGGATCTAACGATCTAGAAAATTTAACCCTTGCTTGTGAAAGATGTAATTTGAAAAAAGCTAGTCTAAATATGCCTACTGAATACAGTGGAATATTAATATCTAGGTCTAAAGCTAAGAAGAAGAAAATAGAAAAACTTATTAATAGTAAATCTTCAAATAATGTTAAAAAGGGAGCAGAGTTTCCAAGTGAATCTTTTTCAGATGATTTTAAAGATGTTAAGATAGGGGATACGTTTTTAAAAATAAGTACTGACGAAGAACATGTTAAGAACTTTACAATTCTCTACAAACAACAATCAAAAATAGTCCATAATCGTGATGAAGAGAGCTTTATAGAGCATCAAACATACAAATGGAATAGTTTGTTTGGAGAACAATTTCACAATGTATTTAAAAGAATGATGTATGTAAACATCGATATAATAGAATATATTGGAGATATACCAAATACAGCAAAAAAATTTAAAATATTAGGAAAAGAAAATCTCATTGTGGGTATTCGTTATGGTGTTAATGAATACGTTAGTTTATATATTAGTGATAGATTATTAAATATTATTAACGAAAATTCTATCTTTACATTTAAAGATATCCTATATGGAAAAGAGATAGAATATAAGGAGGTAGTAAAGAAAAAAGAAATAGAAAATCCGTTTGTATAGTAAAGGGGTACAAATAAATTTACAATGCAAGGCGCTCTATGGACATAAACGAATACAATAGTTTTAAAAATTTCTCCTTATGTGAGAAACTAATAATAATAGTGGAATGGACAGTATATGCTATTATCATTGCTATTATAGGGGGAGGAATGATATAAAGCTTTTTCTTTTTTTTAATATAGATATAATAGATAAACTAATATAAACAAAACCAATATGGGGGTAATAATGATGAACTTTTTCAAGGGTATATTTGATTTCTTTTTTTCAAATGAAACAGATCATGACGAAAATAATCAAATCATAGAAGATATACACCTTACTACTAATTTTAAAAGACAAGAATAACAGGATTAAATCTAATGCTTAAATCTTTTATTGAATCTACAAATTTCATGGTTCTAATTATTGCTGTTGCTGTAACTATTATAATGGGTAATATGATTACCGCATGTAGTACTAGTGATAAAGAGTTAGAATATAACTTTAAGAAACAACAAGCTAAAGCAGCAGAAAGAC
>Ga0233428_1003304_pt1 | contig 13943 bp, 12 predicted proteins | sample SI_118_April2016_4_FD_179890 | JGI IMG/M metagenome (GOLD analysis project Ga0233428, IMG submission 179890) | Seawater microbial communities from Saanich Inlet, British Columbia, Canada - SI_118_April2016_120_MG | ecosystem: Environmental > Aquatic > Marine > Inlet | place: Canada: British... | reverse complement strand
AGCAGCAATTTTATAGATAACGTATACAGTTTATAAGTGTTTCAATCCAATTTGCCAAACTCCAACTATTGAATTGAAGTCTATAAAAACAAAAAAGCAGAACACTGGCTCTGCTTTATATAGAAATGATTCTTAATTAAATAACTACTTTTTAATAAAGCCCCTCTCCAATACACTCATGATACTAGACGGCGATGGCCTTTTCTAATGAAAACGTCATTTTATAACCATGATCCAATAATTATGCTGTCGGTTGACAAATATTAACGTCTTTTCCTTTTAACTTGTTCTGCAATCCATTTATATGTTATTTCCATTCCTTTGCGTAGAGGCCAATTTGGAGCCCACCCCAATTTTTCTTGAATTAATTGATTATCGGAATTTCGCCCACGGACGCCCAAAGGTCCTGGGATGTGCTTAATAGTTTGTTTCTTCCCGGCAATACCCATTGCCATTTCAGCTAATTGGTTAATAGATATCATTTCGTCCGAACCAATATTTACAGGACCCATAAAATCAGATTCCATGAGTCGCCTTACTCCTTCAAGACATTCGTCAATATAAAGAAATGAGCGAGTTTGTTCGCCATCGCCCCACATTTCCATTCCACCACCATCAGGGATTTCTGCTACTTTTCTACAAAAGGCTGCCGGTGCTTTTTCACGACCATCTTCCCAGGATCCTTCGGGTCCATAAATATTATGAAAGCGAGCAATTCTAACATCTATTCCATAATTCCTATTTGCTGCTAAATAAAATCGTTCGCTGAACAACTTTTCCCAGCCATATTCACTGTCCGGTTCAGCGGGATAGGCGGAATCTTCTTTGCAATTTGGGTTGTCGGGATCCATTTGATTGCGTTCCGGATACATACAGGCGGAAGATGAATAAAATATTTTCTTAACCCCCGCTTTTACTGATGCTTCCATTATATTCAAATTTATCATGGCGGAGTTATGCATAATGTCCGCATCATTTTCACCTGAAAAGACAAAACCGGCGCCACCCATATCAGCTGCAAGCTGATAAATTTCATCAAAAGGTTGGTCTATCACCTTTTTCACCAATCGTGGATCACGTAAATCCCCCTTAACGAAATCATCGGCTACGGTTTCCAAATATTCGTGCATTTTTATATCTACACCACGAACCCAGTATCCTTCATTTTTTAATCTCTTAACCAAGTGACCGCCGATGAATCCGCCGGCACCACAAACGAGTGCTGTTTTCATTTTACATTTACTCCTATTATTTCATGTTTTAAAAATAGATACATAAATTTTGGATACTTTATTAAATAACGATTTGCTAATTTTTTGGGATTCAAAAGAAATCTATAAAACCATTCAAATCCCGAATACTGAATCCACCTTGGAGCTCTTTTTGTTTCACCAGCTAAAAAGTTGAATACAGCACCGGCTCCACCGGCAATCATAGGGTTTAAAACTTTTCTATGGTCAAACATCCATTCCTCTTGCTTTGGACAACCCAAACTAATCCACAAAAAGTCTGGAGAAGCAACATTAATCATTTCAATCACTTTTTTATCTTCTTCAACAGTTAAAGCTCTAAATGGTGGCGAGTAAGAACCAATAATATTGAGATTAGGGTATTGCTCTAATAAGTTATCCTGCATTTTACCCAAAACGTCTTGAGTATTACCATAAAAATAATGTTTGAAATTTTTCCCATTATTTGAAGACTCAAATAATATTTCCATTACTTCCTGGATACCACATCTTTTAGGAATATTAAATCCTTTTTTTTGGCCATACCATAGAAAAGGTACTCCGTCTGGTAAAGATAAAAACGCATTTCGCATAACATCGCTGTATTTATTGTTTTCTACTGCATTAATAATATTATTTGCATTCGTGGAAACAATATATTTATAACTTTCTTTTTCTATCGTCCATTCATTAATGATATTTAGGATATCATTAGGTTGAACAGCATGAATAGTTATATTTAGAATATCAAAAGAACTATCAGTCATTATTCATTTCTTTTTTAGTATAAAATATAAAGATGGTTTTAAAAATTTGAATACTCCAAAAAATTTTAGAATATTATAATATTTATTACGATCGTATTTTTTATCATAATATAAATTCGTAACGTTAATCACTTTAAAATAAGATTCTGCTAAATCATTGAACTCTTTTTCTGTAAAACCTGCATGTGCACCATATTTATTTTCAAATTTCCCGGTTAATCTATGTTTATAATCGTTTAAATTCCATAATATTTTAGTTTTCAAACTGACCTTTTGTGTTGGCGATGGGTTCAAATAGCCTACAATACGATTCTTATTGGGGAAACCAAAGAATGCCACACCATTTTGTGATAATAAGTTACCTGTTTTTTTTAAAAGTAAAGCAGGGTCATTAACGTGTTCTAAAACATGATAACAATAAATGAGATTAAATTTATTGTTAAAATTAATCGAATATATATCATCTTTCAATAACCTAATCTTTTCATGAATGCCAGAAAATTTCTCAACAACTTTATTTTTGTCGATAACGATTACGTTACAATTTAATATTTTTTGTAAAGCTATAGATTCATGACCTTGTCCACAACCGATATTTAGGACGGATATAGAACTGTCAAGTCTTACATAATTTTGCAAGAGCATTAAATTATCTTTTATATTTTTACAAAGGTCATCGATTGATATCGGATTGATCTCACCACATTTGTATTGTTCCTTCTTCAATTTTTATCCCCTTATATTTATCATAATTCATTGAATGCAGTGACAAAACCATGAGCCATAATAGCAATGTTAGCTTCTTTAATTATTGTGTTTCTCGCTGATTGTGAAAATTGTTTTTTTAATTTTTTATCAGAAAACAGCATTTTAATTTTTGCTTTAAATGTCTTTTTATCATTATATGGGACAATAAAGCCATTTTCTTTATCTTTTAAATATATAATTTCTGGTCCATGTAACACATCTTCCGTAATAACCGGGAGCCCCCAATAGAATGCTTGGTTTAGACTTAAGCCAATTGCGCCCGGATGAACAAAAATATCTGATAATTTAAAAATTTCGTTTATACCAACGGGGTCAACTCTTTCATTGAAATAAATAATATTATTAACAGCGCTAATATTATTTAACATATTATTTGTTAAGCCTGAACCAACTATAATTAATAAGATGTTTTTTAAACCATCTGATCTAAAATTATCAATAAGAAAGTCCATGCGTTTTTCGGGAGTAATTCGACCAACAAACAAAGCAATATTATCATATTTTATATTGTGTGCTTTTCTTAACTCTTCTTTTGATTCAGATATGATTGGTATCATATTAAAATTAATAGTATTTGGAGCTACACTTACTTTCTTTAAATTGTTTTTAGAAATAAATATTTTTTCATTCTTCGAATACAGTATTATTTTATTACTTACTGTATGTAAAAAATTATGAAATACATATTTTATTTTATTAGCGGGGTCTTGGAGGTTTACACCATGATTCCAGTAAATAACTTTTATTTTTATTAGCTTACAAAATAAAACTAGAGGCCAATAAACAATATCTTTTAAGTGTAAAAAATATATAACTGAAGACGGTCTATATAATCGAATATTTGTTATAATTCTATGTATTTTGAATATATTAAATGATTGTAATTGTAACTTAAACTTTATCGGGTATGGATTATTCTTTTGAATTGAAGGCGCAATAACAAATAAATCAAAACCAAGTTTGTTAAAATAAGTATCAAAATAATTATAAACTGCCACCCTATAATGAAAAATGTGATTAGATATTAAAATTATTGATTTACGAGGAGACATAAAAGATTTTTCTTTGATGATTATAAATAGATTTGAAACGATTAGGTTGTACAAATAACGGTCTAATAGCAACAATCAAAGCATAAACTATAATGGAACATATTAAGCGAGGGTCTTCAAATAACCTTGTATAGTACGATAAAAATAAAAGAAGCATAAATATACTAAAAATTCTTTTATGACTTTTATTAATAAACAAAGAATCAATCATTATTGAATAAATAACCAATAAAATAACATAAAACAGTAACCCCATTTCGAAAATAATCATACTGATAGAATGCATATTTACATGAGCAGGTACACTACCAACAAGAGACCCTTTAAAAGCAAAAATCTCACTTAATGATCCAACTCCATATCCAAAATAATATGGTTCTTTGAATCCAAGAACAATACCCAACATAGATGCCCTTTCGCTCCCAAACCCCCTTCCCATGATTATTGCTTTTGTTCGAAGAATATAGTCGTTATAGGAATATGTGGTATCCGGTAAATAATTAGAAATAAATGCAAGAAGTGGTATTGCGACTAATAGAGATAATATAAATTTGAATGTTTTTGAAAAATTAAATTCTTGTGTAAAGTAAATAAGAACGGTCCCAATGGCACCATAAATAAAAAATTTACCTTCCATAAATACACTCAAAATTATCATTAAGAGCAATATTGGTACGAAAAAAATGTATTTATGTGAGATTAATAAATATATACAGATATTTAACCAGACTAGTCCCGCAAAATGAGAGGAACCATGACCAAATAGCCCATTGTGCTCATCAAAATTAATTGGATCGGAAATAAATTGATTATAAATTACAGGAGAATTGATTATAAACTGCACTATCGATAAAAATATAATTGCTTTAATAAAAGTATTTGCTAACAACAATTTATTTGAACGAAGCATTATATTAAAAAATTGAATCACTACTAAAGCTTTTATAAAGTAGTAAAACTTTAATAATGATATTATAGCGAACCCATTAATAGGTATATTAAATATTAATACTACACTTAATAATAATAATAATATAAAAAACGTTATATTATAATGGGTTGCAATTTTTTTCCCTTTTAAAAAAAACAAAAATAACAAAAGAACTATAATTACATCATAAAAAATCCATGAGATTCTTTGATTGCCAAGAAAAATAAAAAACGCAAAGACGATTACCAAACTTGTAGCCCATTTGTCGGACCATAATATTTTTAAATTGTTAGAAAATTTATTCATCATAATTATTTTGATCGGATTTTGTTACCAATTAACACCATAATATTTTTTTACAACCGGTAAATTCTCATTAATTCCAATGAGATCAATTACTATTTTATGCTTTAACTTGGGAAAATTATTTTTTAATATAGGACTCATATGATTAACAATTATTATTTCAGCGAATTCTATAAGGTCATCAATTGAGTTGGCCATTTTTTGTGAGATATAGGGATAATTTTCTTCAAAAAGCAATTTATTGCCTCCAGTTAATTTGCTTATAACCACATTTTCATCAAAAACTCTTATATCATAACTTTTTTTTATTAAGTCGTCAATTATATACAAAATGGGGCTATTTCTTAAATCATCGGTGCCATCCTTAAAAGCAATACCAACAATTCCTATATTTTTTGGTTTTAAACTTTCTATTAAACTAATTAATCGCTCTTTTTGAATTTGATTTGTTTTACTAATACTATCTAAAAGTGGTATTTCAAGGTTTTTTGATTTAGCCAATGTTTGTAAACCCATCAAATCTTTTGGCAAACATGATCCACCATATGCGAACCCAGGTTTTAGATAATAAGGAGATATGTTTAGTTTTTTATCCTCGGTTAATAGCTTCATCACTTCAATTCCATTTATATCCATTTCTTTACAAATATTTCCAATTTCATTTGCAAATGAAATTTTTAAAGCATGAAAGGAGTTGTTAATATATTTCATAATTTCTGCTTCACGTATATTTGGAGTATAAATTTCACCAGGTAGGTCTTTGTATAGATTAATCAATTTTTGTCTCGCGAATTCTTCATCAACACCAATTATAGTAAGCGGAGGATTAAAATAATCATAAACTGCACTACCTTCTCTTAAAAACTCCGGATTAGACGCTACAGAATAATTTGAATAATTTTCTCCAATATTTTCATCAATAATCTTTTTAATTTTTTCACAAGTTCCTGGATTCACCGTAGACCTAACAGCTATTATGTGATTTTCATTCTTTTCCCTTAAACCATAAGAAATTTGATTAGCAACTTCATAAACAAAATTTAAATTCAATTCACCGTTTTTATTCGATGGTGTACCAACGCAAATAAATGAAATATCAGAGTTTCTTACCGCGCCAATAGCATCTGTTGTAGCGCTTATTCTTTTTTTCTGCCAACCATTGTTAATAAGTTTTTCAATATCTTTTTCTATAATTGTTGCATTACCATTATTTATCATGGAAACTTTTTCTTCATTTATATCCACACCAATTACATCATGTCCCATTTTTGATAAACAACCAACAGACACACAGCCAACATAGCCTAAACCAAATATGCTAATTTTCAATTAATGCTCCCAATTTTAAAATTAAAACTATTTTTCTGAATAACATTATTTACGCTATAACAAATTAAACACCCTTTTTCTTTCACGCCATATTCTGGCCACAAAAGAGTTGAGGTTATTGATATATTGTCAAAGGAATTTTCTGTTCTTAAATAGTATTTTTTATTTTGTATTGTTATAATTATTCTATCATCTTGCAAAATTACATCACTGCTTGGAGTGTGAAAATACCACTGAATATTATGTTGGTTATTACTTTCCAATATATCAGTAATTGTACAATCACCATTGTTGTTATTATAATTAAATGATCTGCAATATTTTTTTATTCCTACACTCCGGAAACCATTATGACTAAATGAAATGTTTAAATTTCCTCCACTTTCTTCATAACTATTTATAACTGAATCTGTTGTATAATCTAAATAAAAAGGGGTATCAATTTTAATACCGTTTATTTCATGATTATCAATAACACAAACATTATGCGAAGATGACTCTCGAGCCTTGTTACGATTATTTATATCCGCATAGGTAAGTGTACCTTTATTTGTAAAAACAACATTATTGTTAATACTCAATTCAAAACTCATGCAATCATTATGAGCGTGTCCTGCAGTAAGATTTCGATTCTCTTGAGGTCCTAAATATATCGCTAAATAATTTCTATCGGTTTTAGAAATTACAATTCCAAAATCCTTATTAAGAAAATCTTTATTATTTAGATTATCATTGTCCAGTATAGATTTTTTCTTTTTCAGAATTTTGCATAACCAACTATCGCTTGGAGATGAAGTGGAGCAATATAAATCATCGTTATCTAATACCGTGGCCGCTAAATCCAATAAGTGATATTTTATCGATAAATTAGGAGAATCATAATGCCAAACAATACAGCCGCTATCATTATCCCCAAATTTTGGGATTGACCCATTTGGTTTAATAATTGATTTTGTAAATATCGCAATATTTTCAATGGATTTAAGAAATTTATTATTTATACTTATTTTTTTAATTTTATGTAGAAATGCCACCATCACAAATGCTTCAAAAGTAAAATAATGATATGGAATGGAGTGCTCAAAATTTCCGCCATCATCATAAAATTGAAAATCTAATTCATTCTCTAATAAAGAAATATATTTAGTCATTTTGTTACTATAATTAAAATAGGTTGATACATATAGTGCGCCAGTACATCCAAAAATAAAATGATTATTTCTAACCGTGTTTATAAAACCTTTGTTGATTTTAAAATCTATTTCAGGGTTTACTTCTATGTAAAATAAATGATATAAAAGAGATTTATTGATTTTACTAAATAGTTCCTTATTTAGTACTTCACTTAATAATTGTATACAAAAGATTATATTGATTGCCCGTACACCCACCTCCATACTATTTGCCCAGTTAATACCATAAAATGGTGGATTTTTATCTATCCAATCACTTAAAATATTTTCAATTGCTATTAATATTTTTTTATCTTTATTGATTAAGTATTTTCTTGATAATGGTATCAAAAACTGTAAGCGACTTTTTTCCCATGGGATTTTTTTATCCCACCGATCATTAATAGTAGAAAATGGTTTTATATTTTCATGAAAATCTATTTCCCACTTTTTACCGGAATGACCGTCAAGATGCCAATCGGGCGGCATACTTTCCAAATTTTTTCCTAATAAATGGAAATCTCCTTTTAATATTTTTGCAATTGCTTCGTCTGAAATAGATTTATTATCATTGATTAACAGAGAAAGGTCCAAATTAAAAGAAGACGATTTGCTTGGAATCCTTGAATATATTTTATTTACCCTTCTTTTAATGTCTAAAAATTGTAAGTAGCGCAATTTAATATATAATTGATTGCTTACTTTTTGTAAAACACGCCAAGCAAATGCATAAGTTATTATCCTAATCAAGAGTCAAATAGATATTGATTAAACTTGTTAATTCTATTATCCCATAAAATCATTTTTTCAGAATTTAATTCTTTCAATTCGTTTTTTAATTTGGTTCTGTATTTTATGGCGTAATTAATACCCTTTACTATTTCATTTACATCATTTTCTACCAACACTGTGCCTTTATAGAAGAATGAATAATTACTATTATTATTGCTTAACACAACGGGGACATTGTATGCAAGGGCTTCCCTGCCCCCATATAAAAGTGTATAATCTCTTTCTGTTAAGACTACAAGCACCAATGACTCATTTATTAAATTGTTATAATCACTTTCAGATAGATATCCTGTTCCTGTAATACTCTTTGGTTTTTTTGCTAATAATTCTTTGCTTAACTTTTTATAATTACCGGTGAATAAAAATTTGTACTCATTATTCATTAATTTGGACACATCAAATATTAATTCAAATGGTTCATCAGGATTACAGCTTGTTATAAATGTTATATTTTTACCTGCACTATTTTGATTCTTATTATTTCTTTTTGGTACTTTACTTTCTATAACAAATTGGTTTTTATGTAAGTTTAATTCAACGGTTTCTTCATTATGCAAAATCAATGCATTGCATTTATCAACTAAATTTTTCTTTGTTTTAGTAAACCCAATTATATCCCGCCCTTCTTGAATATACGATGCTGTATGACAGTCGGGAATTATCCTAATATTTAGATTAAATAATTTTACTATACAAGCAACCATTAGCATAATATCACTTTGAGCAAACTCAACTATAATTGTACGCGGTTTATATTTCCAAATATTTATAAGATCCATTGTTGCCGACAGAGCATAGTCAATTATTTTTATGAAACTGCCTCGTCTTAATTTAATTTTAGTTTTATAATATTCTCCATTTAACTCATTAGACAAATCCTTACCTCTTCGAGTCCCTAATCCATAATAAATCAACATATTATTATTAATTACTTTTTTAGAAATGAAACAAATTTTCTATTAATTAATCTGGAATATCTTTTTCCATCCAATCTTTTTAAGAAATATGTTATGTCTGTATTTATTCTTTGATTTATATATTCAAGAACACGATATGAATCTGTGGAAACAAATCCTCTTGCAAAGTTTTTTTCCATTTTTATTATATCATCGCACATTAGAATGCCGCCGTCATTTAAAAGATTATAACTATTACATAAATCCCAAGCTATTTCAGGGTAATTATGTCCCCCATCCACCCAAATTAAATCAAATTTACCATTCACTTTATCATTGAGAAATAAAGAATTAGTTAATAACAAATTCACATTGTTCGATTTATCAATATTATAATTTTGCGCCGTTTTGAAATCATTGTACAAATCATTGTTATCTCTATTATAACTATTACGGAGGATTGGATCATATTCTGGTAAATCTATTGTTACTATTTCTGATTCTGGAAATAATTTTGATAATATTGCGGTGAACTCTCCAGTATAAGTGCCAATTTCTAATATTCTATTAATATTTGTAGATTTAGATATGGCTGCGCATATCAACCAGTGTCCACTATCATTCTTTTCATCAAATTCTCTATCGTGAGTTTTTCCTAATATTTTATTTAAAATTATTAATGAGTCCTTTCTGGTAATTTTAAATTCATTAATAAATTTCTTTTCCTCTCCCAAAATAATATTTTCTTCATTGAAAAAGTGATTATTATAAAGAAGGTCCCAGATTGTCCCATTTAATTTATTTATTTTATTCAATATTTTTTTAAACATTTATTCCCTTTGGGGTTACAATTATAATATTTTTTAATAATTTTCTATTTATAATAATTAGCGATAAAAGATAAACTGCATATACAGAAACAGTTGAGTAAGCAATGCCATGCAAACCTGCAATCTTATAAAAAGCTGTATTTAATATTATTTTTATTATTGGTAATGGTAAAATTATTAAAAATAATAATTTTTCTTTATCCAGAGCATATAATATGAGCTTTATTGGTGTTGACAAAGTTTGAATAATTAGAAATAGTAAGAGAATATTTAATATTTTAGAAGACATTAAATATTTTTTATCTGCAATTGTAGTAACTATCAGGTCACTAAATAAAAAAACAATTAAACAGCAGGCAAATATTATTATATAAGCACCAACAATTTTAAGAACATGTTGTTTTATATCGAGATGCCCGGATTTCAACATTCTAATCATTGGTGGGTACAAAACCTTTGAAACTATAGATATGCCCATCATGCAAAAAAAAATAATTCTATTTGCAACACCATAAATGGCCACATTTTCACTAGTAGTAAGAACGCTCAACATTAGGATATCAATTTTAGTGATTATTAACCACATTATGTTTGTTAAAGTAAATACCGATGCCGATATTAAAAATACTCTGTCCATTTCAAAGCCGCCAAACAATTTAAAATTAGAGTATTTTCTTGAATTTATATAATCAGTTATAAAGCTGATTATTATGGATAAGGCAGAAGAAAAAAGAATCCCTTTAGCGCCCAATTGATATTTTATAGAAATAGTGACTAATATAAGATAGGTTGCAGATTGAACAATTTCAGAAAGGGAAACCCATTTAAACTTTTCGAAGCAATTAAATACTATCCTAATATATGTTCTTAAACTATCAATTAATAAAATAATAGAATAAAATCTAATTAAAGTAACAACTGAATGATCATAATCCATAAAAGAAACGGAAATATTAACTAATACTATAGCAATAATAGCCAGAAGATTTCTTATTCCAGATTTGCTTGATAGTATAACATCAAGTTTATCGATTTCTCTTAAAGCAGAACGAACCAAGGGTTTTGAAAGTCCCGGCAAAGTAAAAATCTGAAAAAATTCACAAAATCCGACGACTGTTAAAAATTGGCCATACTGGTGAGTAGAGAAAGATTTTGTAATCATGCTAAACGCAAAAAATCTTATTAAAATCTTAATGCCTTGACCAATGGATAAATAAGATATATTTTTTAATAAATGATTCAAATTATTTTAACAACGTTAACAAAAGGGATCTTAATTCATCCAAGGTTTTTGGATAATATATCTTTTTACCTTTTTTTCTCTTTTCCTGATTTTGAACAGACCCTTCTCTATGATCAGGATTTAAATATGTAATTAAATACACCAAAGAAATAACATTCCCTTTTTCAATATTTGCCAATGCAATGGAGGTCATTCCAAAATAAATAGCAATATTTTCATTATATAGAAGTTCCGCCGGTATATGATCTGGAATTACGTTACCTATTTTCAATCTATCCTTATTATAATCTGTTGTTCTATTGGGTTTATACTTTTTGCCAATAAGATTTGATGGAACGAATACTGTTATTACATCAAATATCTCTTTTATTTCCCTTTGAAATATTTCATCATCACACAAACCATCTTTTACAACATCTTTATCAAAATAGATTACTTTTAGGTTTCTGTATTTTGAAATACCGTATTTTGCCAGCGAAAAATATTTTTGCAGATCATCTCTTTCTTCTTGAAGGATGGTTTTCTTTACTATTTTATTGTAGTATTTATCTGATATAGTAAAAATATTGTGAAATCTCTTACGACCTGTATCGCCATAAACTATATGTCTTCCTAATAATAATTTTGCATAAATTAATTTAAACAATGATTTAAAATCGTCTGGTTTACCATCAGTAATACTGTAAACATCACAACCAGGATCTTGTATATGAATTATTTTATTGTTTCTATGTAGATTTTTTAAAAAGTAATATCCATAATCTGTAAATGATTTACTAAAAAAATACACTGTTTTAGATGTATCATTTTTTAAATATTTATTATATATATTGTATAAAAATAATTTTTCTGGAAGTAATGAGAACTTTAGAAATGTATATTTGGTAACATCCTTATATTTTGGAATAAAATTAATATTTAATTGACTGTTAAAATGATCATTGTTTATTTCATTGAAAAAATCAAAAAGATATCTATTCTGAAAAACTAGTAATTTGATTTCTGTAGCATCATTGATATAACGATCAATTAAATATAAAACATTTTTAACATGAGGGTAAGATTGTGCGAGAATAAGCAATTATATACTTGACAAGGTTCTTTACACAAAATTAGATATTTCAGCAGCTGACTCTAAAATCAAACTCGGCCAAATTGCTTCATTTTCTATGTCTTCTCTCTTTGTTTCGCCTGTTAGAACACAAATAAAGTCAAAACCAATTAATTTTGCCATTTCAAAATCAGTATGAAGTCGATCTCCAATAAAAACATAATCATTAATATCTTTTGCATCTTTTGATAAGAAATCAATCATAAATTTTTCAGGTTTTCCAAAAACAATCGGCTCCCGCCCAGTAGTAGCTTTAAACATTTCAATAAATGAGCCAGCATCAGGGATAGGTCCTGACATGGTAGGGCAAAACTTATCATTATGCGTTGCAAAATAAGGCAATCCACTATAAATGTACTTTGATGCGTTACATATTTTTTCATATTCTAATTCAGTATCATAACCTAGTAATACAAACTCTGGATTATCTTCCGAATGTAATAGCCCATTATAGCGTAAATAATTTTTCATTGATTCAGTACCAATTATAAAACCCTTTTTGAATTTATTTTGTTTCAAATACTTAATTGAAACATCTGTGGAGAGAATTATTTGACTTTCTTCGATACATATATCAAATGATTTTAACTTTTGTACATATTCAGATTTATCCTTTGAAGAATTATTTGATAAAAATCTTACATTGCATCCTTTTTTTTGTAATATCAAAATTAATTTATCAACACCATCAATAGGCGAATCACCAATGTAAACTGTCCCGTCTAAATCAAAAATAAATTCTTTTTTATTTCTAATCTTGTTTTGAAGTGGTGAGAATGTTGATTCGGCAAAAACTAAATCCTCAATAGTATCAACTTCAAACCATCTTTCATCGTCTTCAATACAAAATGGCAGTATATCTACTATTTGGTTCTTGCATAGTTTCTGAATTGCAATTTCTGTCCATTGATTTTTATTTTCTTTCAAAATTGTGTCCATTTGCTCATATAACTCAATCGTCACTTCTTTGCTAAATGAATAAAGGTCAATTGAACATCCAAAAGCATCCTTTTCATTAATAACTTTATTAATGTTATCAATGATACCATTTTTATTAATGGTGATTTTCATTGATTCATCATTATATAACCCTTTTTCACAAACTATAAAATTCCCTTCCGATGCTTTCAACCTTTGTATTATCGACCTGTCAAATACTACATCTGCATTTGAAATTAAAGTGCGTTCGCTATTAAGTAGGATGTCTTTACACATCCATAATGAATACATATTATTCGTTTTATCATAGTCATTATTTCTTACAATGGTGACATTTTTATAATCTTTGCTATTAACAAAATTTTCAATTGATTCACTTTTATAGCCAGTTACAATAATAATTTCTTCTATACCTGCTTCCTGGTAAGCATCCAACTGATACTCTAAAATTCGTTTCCCACATACTTTAATCATCGATTTAATTATGTATCTTTGTTCCAGCGTGAGCTGGCTGTAGTGTTTCATTTGTGCTCCTCATTTTTGACGGTGGGAAAAGTGCGAAGCCTACAGCAGTTCCG
>Ga0233428_1003303_pt1 | contig 13943 bp, 11 predicted proteins | sample SI_118_April2016_4_FD_179890 | JGI IMG/M metagenome (GOLD analysis project Ga0233428, IMG submission 179890) | Seawater microbial communities from Saanich Inlet, British Columbia, Canada - SI_118_April2016_120_MG | ecosystem: Environmental > Aquatic > Marine > Inlet | place: Canada: British... | reverse complement strand
CGGTACTGGCAAATAAAAAGATGTTTCTGGAAACAGGCAATATTATTTCTACGCCAGAGATAAACCTCAAACTAAAAGATTTGATATCAAAGAGTGATGGTAAACCGATAATATTTAAGTTTATTGATTATCTGAAAAAGTTTACTGATGATATAATTTTAAAAACTATTTCTGACCTGGAAGCATTTCTTAAAGAACAGGCAATAATGATTAGTGAAGACGATCCTAGATCATTTCTAAACTGGGATGAAGTAAACAGTATTAACGAGCCTGATATCTCTTTCGGCTCTCACACGGTCAATCATCCGATCTTAACTAACGAGCAAACAAATGTAATTGAGGATGAGATTTGCAGATCGAAGGAGATTATAGAGAAAGAGACAGGGAGAAGGGTTCTTCATTTCTGCTATCCAAACGGAAATTATAATGAAGAAATAAGAAGAATTGCTTCTGAATCATACAAATCGGCATGCACAACCAGATCCGGTTTTGTTTCAAAAAATTCAGATATATTGAGTCTCAACAGAATTGGAATAAATGAGGAGATGGTTTCTGGCTGGAGGGGCAATTTTTCCAAATATGTGTTTACGTTTTCTCTGTTTCTAGAGTCTATCAGAAGATAAAAGATTTATTTTTTACTACAACTTTTTCTGAGACTTAAAAAGATTTACATAGTAATACTATAAAGCAAAGCATTATGGGATATTTAAAGAACAGAGCGGCCGTTTTGCAATTTCAGAATATTTCTGAAGATAAGGCAAACTTCCTGGACACATGGGTCCATTACAAATGCTTTGAAGAACAATTGGAGTACTTTTCCAAAAACAATATACCTATCATTCCTTTGTGCGATGTAGAGGCTTATATAAGAGGTAACTTACATGTGGAAAAACAGTCCTTCTCCCTCACATTTGATACAGGATTTGTTGAACTCTATACTCTCTGTTACCCATTGTTAAAGAAGTATGGATATCCAGCCACGTTTTTTATCCGTCCTGATACAGTTGGAAGGACAGAAGACATTCATGACAGGAGGGTGCAGTACATGAACTGGAGCCAGATTCGTGAACTTGAGAGTGATGGGATTACCATAGGTATGTACGGTTGTAAAGGAAGATGGATGTCAAAAACACCTATAGAAGAGGTTAAGAATGAGATAATTGAGGCTAAGGCCTTGTTCAAGAGGGAGCTTGAAAGGCCGTTTATTTATTATGGGGTTAGAGAGGGAAACCCTACTACAGAGATGGTAGCTCTATTTAAAAAAGAGGGGATTAAGGCGGTTTTCTGTCAGGCTCCAACCAAGACAAGAACCCACTCTTATGCAGTTGGACGGATTCAGATAGATGATAATGACCTTAACATCTTGCTCATCAAAACAAGGAATGCCTATATTTTCATGAAGGATTCTAGATACTGGGGCTTTGGCCGTAAATGTCAACTTGATAAGGTTATACACTTTACCTCCGATACCATTAATTGGGTGAAGAAAAAAAAATAATCTATTTCTAAAATGTCAGACACTTAAACAAAGTGATGCTTAAACATTTCAATCAATCAGAATTTGTCAGGAGGATATCAGTTTGCACTATATCAATCTTGCTCCTATTTTTTGGGTTTTTCTCTAACGACTGGCATGTGGCAGAACAGCAATGGTTTCTAGATTATCAACATAGCACCGAAAGTCTCATTGTGGGAAGAATGGTCAAGTCTAGACAAGATGGTATCTTCTCGGGTGGTGGACTGAACGGTGCAGGAATTTCTAATGATCTCAGCCAGCATTGGATAACACTAAAACAGGTCCACGATCAGTATTCCGCTTATTTGACAGGGATTACGTTCAGAGAATATTCACCATACATGTCACAAACTGGTGGTCAGGGAATGTTTTTCAGCTTACTTGATAGCTTAATCCCCCTATCTCCTCAAGCAAAGATAAAATTATTCTATATGCTCACATCTCTACTGTCAGCGATCGCCTTGGCCTTGGTTATACTATGGTTCTATTGCGAGTTCGGATTGGGTGTTGCAATCTTCGTGGCATGTTCTATGGTTCTCTCCCAATGGTTGACTGTTTTTGGCAGAAATCTTTGGTGGGGTTTATGGGCTTTCTACCTGCCAATGACGGCTGTCATGTACTTCCTTAGATATAGACGAACACCCGCAAGCCGTCACTTCATCACATTTGGTGCTCTTGTTTTCATCTCAGTATTTGTAAAGTGCATAGTTAATGGTTTCGAGTACATTACTACCACTTTGATTATGATGGTTGTACCTCTTATCTATTATAGTATACTAGACAGAGTGAGGATTCGCCAATTCCTGAAGGGCGTTCTTGCCGCAACGCTCGGCTCACTCCTTGCCGTTTTATTGAGTCTCATGATCTTGTCCTTCCAGATTATCTCTGTAAAGGGAAGTATGCTGGCTGCATTTGAACATATAGTATTTAGCTTGATGAAGAGAACACACGGAAATGCATCAGATTTTCCTGATATATATACTGCAAGTCAGACAGCCGGCACAATTGAGGTGGTCATTACATATCTGAGAGGCACCTTCTTTGATGTCAATAACTACCTGACTACGTCTAGCCCTTTTGTATCTCGCTTCTTATTTGAAATACGTTATCTTTATTTAATAGTGCTTTTTCTAGTGATGTCCATTTTCGTGTTTTACCGTAGAAATAACAATATCTCTACGAAACAACGACAAAGGAGCATTGCACTAATATTTGCAACATGCTTTTCAATTCTCGCTCCCTTATCATGGTATGTTATCTTCAAGTCGCACTCATTCATTCATCCGCACATAAACTACATTTTGTGGCAGATGCCTTTTACTTTTTTTGGTTTTGCCGTTTGCGGATTAGCTGCCAAGAGCGTCTTTCCCGATTTTACTCGCTTAGTAAAGCGTCGTATCTGACCGTTGTTTTGAGGTACCATTATTGGATCAGTTACGAACTGATGAATGCTTCAACCCTTTTTTAGATTTTTTCATTTGCCTTTTATCCTTCTTGTCCTGTTCTTGAATCCCTTACAAATAAAGAGAGACATTGGTTTTCAAGTATGTTAAAATCACAAAAAATTGAGATAAAATACTCAAAAACTGGAGGATTTTATACAGGTAAACTATTGCCTCTACATACAGAATTGTTAAAAAACATCTTACTAAGGTGATAAATACTAAACACCTCTTATGGCTTTGGGTGTAACAATTAAGTGGTCAGCGTTTGATAAAGCCTTGGCCCACCATACGGTGAGAATATAGGCAGGGAGTTCTGCTCACCGATCCTCAATACATTAAGACAGATATTTTAGAAATAATATAGTACAAAACAAAAATGTGCGTATCATACTATGACGAATATTATGTAAAAAAATTTGTAAATAAATCAGGAAAAGATTTATATCCTTCTCTTGGTAAATTATCTAGTTATGAAATTTGTGGAACAGAAGAGTTAGTATTTTCTCAAATATGTAGAATAAAATTATGTTACAAAGAGTCCACAAAGTGTATCGTATTAAAAAAGTATCTTAAAGAAAAGAGGGCAAATGATAACCAACCATCTGTTGAGAAAGAGTATAATATTCTATATTATCTGTATCAAAGATTTTTGTCCTTGGAGGGCATAAATGTCATCAAGCCTCTGGCCTTTTTACCAGAAGAAGATATTCTTATTACTGAAGAATTTGTTGCCAATAAACTAAATTCCCTTATTGTTAAGGATATAAGGTGGATACCGTCCAAAGAAAAGAAGAAACAAGTCGAGAATTATTTTTCCCAGTGTGGAAGATGGTTGAGGTATTTCCAGAAATTTACAAAGAGAGATGAATTTATACCTTTCAGCCAAGACCGTTATATTGAAAATATAGAGAAAAAGTTGGCCTCTTCTATCAAATATGGTCTTAAAAAGACTTTTCATAAGGAAATATATCGGCTCATTGATAATAAATTTAGAAGAATTGGTGATCAGAAATTAGATCTGGTTGGATATCACGGTGATTTCGCTCCTTGGAATGTTTTAGCAAGTGATAAAGAAATAAGAGTATTAGATTTGGATAGATTTTCATATAAAAATATGTATGAAGATCTGACATTATTTTTATGTTGTTTAGAGGGCGCAAAAAGTATTGTGGGTATGACAAATAAAAATATAAATATCTTAAAGGACGCATTTGTTCAAGGACATGATATTGAAAAGATGAATCACGATATTTTTGATCTATATATATTGAAAAATACGCTAAAGGTATTGAATTGGATTGACATTTATAAAAATGCAAATACAAAATCTCTTAACCTACTCTATGAGAAATATAGGGAAAAAAGACAAATAAAACTTTATTTAAATTATATAAATAATCTTATTGATAACAAGGATTCTAAAATAAAATAGAGATGCTTAATTGAATAAAGAATTAAATAATAAAATAGCGGTTGTTATTGTTAATAGGAATACTAAAGACCTGCTGAGGGATTGCCTGGAATCTCTTCCAATTGGATTTTCAGGCATTCCTTATGATGTGTGGGTTGTTGACAATGCATCAGATGACGGCAGTAGGGAGATGGTAAGGCGGGCATGCCCTGATGTCCACTTGATCTGCAATGCTGAAAATCTTGGCTTTGCCAAGGCAAATAATCAGGCTCTTAAACAAATTAAACAGCCTTTTGCTATGCTTCTAAATAGTGACACGGTATTAACAACGGATTGTGTTTCTGTGTTATACCATTCCCTGATTGATAATAATAAGGCAGCAATAGTTGGTCCCAAACTGATTAACATAGATGGAACACTGCAACCTTCTACTTACCCACTCCCACAACTGTGGAAAGACTTACTCATGAACTTTAAATTTTATAAACTACTACCTGCAAAAATGCAATCTGGGCTCTTTCTTGGTTCATTCTGGGCTCACGACGAGGCTCGTAGGGTAGGCCGCATTAAAGGGGCCTGTCTATTAGTTAGAATGGATGATATCCGTGCAGTAAATTTTATGGATGAGGATTTTTTCTTTTATGGCGAAACACACGATCTCTGCTGGCGTTTGTGGGAAAGAGGGAGGGAATCCTGGTTCGACCCACAAGCTGAAGTTTTTCATCTAGGCGAGCAAACCTCAAAACAGATATGGACTGATAAAGAAAAAAGACGACGAATGTGGAGAGAGAATGAAAAACTTTTACGCAGACATCAATCCTCAAACGTGGTACGAATAGGTATAGTCATAAAGTGGATCAGTATTTTACTTGCAATAATAAAAGAGGGAGTGGCTGGCTTTCAAGAAGTTACATCGATTGACAAGGAATTATTAAAGGTAGATATTGATTGGTACAACAGAAGGATAAAAGAGTGGTTCGGGTTTAAGTTTGGGCATTTATCTGGCTATTATTTCCGAAGACGTTTTTACTCAATAAGATTTAAGAAAATGTTTAATCAGAAGTTTAATATTTGTAGCTCTTTTGATTTTGACTTTAAAACGGAAATTGACTACATTCAAAAAGAGCTAATAGATAAATGGAATAAATCCGAATATTCGAGGACAAGAACAGGGCTTATGGATTTTTCCTGTGTCTCCATTCTTTACTGTATCATAAGGATTTTTAAGCCCAAATTAGTAGTTGAAACTGGAGTGGCCAATGGGGCTTCGTCAACATTTATCCTTTCCGCAATGGAAGCGAACGGAATTGGAAAATTGTACTCTATAGATTTTTCAGAGAGTGAAGAGTTGTCTTTTGTTCCAAGGGGGAGAGAAGTGGGATGGATGATACCGGATGGACTTCGGAATAGATGGCTTTTGCAAATAGGGAGGACTGAAGAACGGTTGGAGAATTTACTTAAACAAATTGGGGGAATTGACATTTTCTTACACGACAGCGACCATACTTATGAAACGATGATGTATGAATATAATACTGCCTGGCCATACATAAAGAGAAATGGTCTTATGTTATCTGATGATGTCAAAATGAATACCGCTTTTGATGAGTTTGTCAGTGACGTTGGAAGTTCGTCGGTGGTTTATAAAAGGCGCCTTGGAATTGTCCAGAAAGTAGAATGATCAGGTGTGTGTGTTTTAATATTATAATTCAACCTTTGTTCCTGTTTGTTCAGATGAGGAGATTATTGGTGCACATTTGTGTCATATCACCAGCAGATATTACTGATAAGACAAAATGGGGAGGAGTCCTTACCCATACCAAAATGCTTTCAAACATTTTGGTGAAAGAGGGAAACGAAGTAACACTTATCGCTCCTGCCGACCATTTAAACAAATCCCATGGAAAGTTAATTAATAATATTCATGTCGTCTTTACGCACGGTATTGAAAAAGTGATAGTAAACCATAAATGGATTAAAAATGTTCAAGAAACTTTTAATAAAATCCATGAACAAAAACCAATTGAACTTGTCATCTCAGAAGGCTATTGTGCGTACGGATTACAGAAGAAATATACTAATTTACCAATTGTCTCTTTTGTGCACAACTTTAGCTTCATCCATTTTTATAATAACTGGACGGAAGTAGGAAGCATTCGTTCTCTGTTGAGTTATCTACTTAAAACTATCCCCAGACTATTATTCAGGATATTTCGATTCGAGATTCCTTTTTATCATAGTACTAATTACACAGTTTCCTGCTCTAAGCTAAATGCAGGATATCTCCGTAAAATATATCAAATACCACAACACAAGCTTAAGATTATTCAAAACTGGATTAACACATACCATTTCTATCCAAATGTTTCTTTTCGATTAGAATGTCGCCAACGGTTAAATATCCCAGACAATGTGTTGGTTTTTTTGCTTGTTGGTTCTATCTGGAGGCCCAAAGGATTCCACATTGCAATTCAATCATTCAGTAAAATTGTCAGTCGCTTTTCAAACGCGATTTTACTGATTTGTGGATCTGGCAGGGAAAAAGAGAAAGAGCATCTGACCGAACTTGTACAGCAAAAGGGAATAGACAACAAGGTTCGTTTCCTTGGAGAAATCGAGCATTCGGAGTTACCACAGTTTTACAATATGGCAGATATCTTTTTAATGCCGTCATTATTATCTGAAGGGCACGCGTATACTCTGATTGAAGCGATGGCGTGTGGGCTTCCGTCTATTGCTACGCAATTGGGAGGTAACATCGAAACGATTGGAGATTCAGGAATTTTAGTTCCACCTGGAGACGTAGACGCTTTGGAACAAGCAATGATTGAACTTGCTCAAAATCCTGAAAAAAGAAAAGAATTATCTAGGCTAGCAAGGGAAAGAGTAATGCAGTACTTTTCAGAAGATGTTGCTATTCAAAAGGTATCCTCTCTTCTGACTGAGAATTTTCCTGACAAAATTCATTAACTTGTATATGTTTATTGATAACATTATTTTAGATCATAACTTTAAATGAAAAAGATGACAACGAAGGATGATTATAAGCCAGAATTTGGTATAGATGTATCTGTTAATTTTATTACTCAAATTCTAGTCTTTTGTATCTCTTTTGTTTCAGGCATTATTATCGCCAGAGTTCTAGGTCCTGAAGGTAGGGGATTATTTTCATTAGTTATTATGATTCCTACTATGACAGTAGCAGTGGTCAATATGGGGATTAATGTTTCAAATGTTTATTTTATCGGAAAGAATAAATATCCCATAGGCTCAATTGTTGGCAATGCTCTCTTTTATTCCCTTATTGTTGGTGGAAGTGTAGCCTTTTTTCTCACTATTCTGGAGTCTCTACTTAATAGCTATTTCTTAAAAGGCGTATCCAGAATTTACCTTTATACTGCCTTGCCCCTCATTCCATTTCTCCTTATGTCAGAGAATATCTATTACATCCTCTTAGGTTATCGGAAGGTGATTAAGCTGAGCATTTTACGTCTAATTAATCCTCTTGCTTATATAACTATTCTCTTTATTACATATTATTTTTTTCAGCTCACCGTTTACAGTGCAATTTTGGCCAATATTTCCGGGGTTTTAGTTTGTCTTTCAGTTGGGATTTATTTTCTTGTTAAAAATGGGTATTGTGTTGGATTTTCATTAAATAAGACGTTATATATGAAATCGTTTAAGTTCGGTTTTAAACAACATTTAGGTTCCATCTTCCAACTTCTTAATTACCGGCTTGATTTGTTGATTATCGCTGCGTTGTTAACCAGTACGGAAGTGGGCCAATATTCTGTTTCTGTGGTCATTGCAGAAACAATATGGTATATTCCCAGCTCTCTTGGCCAGATTTTGTATCCCAAAACTGTCTCTTCGGATGCAAAAGCGGCTAACACATTTACCCCATTTGTCTGTCGGACAAACATTCTTTTGACGTTTATCGCGATCCTGATCTTATATGGTATTTCTGGTATAATAATCCCCTGGCTTTTTACATCTGAATTTTATCCTTCAGTAATGGCTTTGAAACTGCTTCTCCCGGGTACTCTTTTCTTGGGTGTTTGCAAAGTGCTGGCTAGTGATCTGACAGGCCGGGGGTTTCCTCAATATAGTACATATGCTGCATTCATTTCATTGATTTTTACTATAATTTTTGATTTTCTTCTTATTCCCCGTTTTGGAATAAATGGAGCGGCATTGGCTTCTTCGATATCCTACATGATTAGCGCCTTGATTATCACATACTTATTTATAAAAACAACCGGGGTAAGACCTTTAGATTTATTGATTCTTAGAGCAGAAGACATTGTTGACTATCGGAGAGTGCTAAAGGTATTTCATAAATAGCACTAAAACGGATTAAATAACTTCACACTTTATCTGAAATGAAGATTTGTATCTTTTCAATAGTAACCTACTGGCATGGGATGAGAGGTGGGATGGAGATTCACGGAAAGTTGCTTAGTGAAGGACTTGTGGACAGAGGTCACGAGGTAACTATAATTTCGACCAGACATCCTGAAGGGATGGAATACGAAGAGAGAAATGGTATAAAATTGGTTTATTTAAAAAATACTATTTTTGACTCTAAAAGGCATAATTGGAAGAAGGAAAGTGTAAAGAAACTTCTTGAGCTGGATAAGGTTAGTAAGTTTGATATTCTTTGCTGCCAGGATCCTATTGTTTCTAATGATCTTATTCTCAGAGAAGGAGGCAGGAATATTCCCATAATAGTAATTATGGAACTGAATAAGATTTTATTGATTCTTTCAGAGTTGAACCAAACAATTAGTCATAGAAAAGGCCTGAAAAGGCTTATAAAAGAGTTCTTCTCATTCTTGTATTACTTTTTCTGCTGGGAGATACCACATTTACGCAAATGTAATGCTGTAGTTGCAGTGAGTAATGAAATTGCCAGTTCTATAAAGAAATGGTACTTTGTGGACGAGGAGAAAACATACACCGTTTACAATGGTGTAGAAGTTAATTTTTTCTGTCCCGATCAGAGCCAGAGAAAGCGTATCAGGAGAGCGCTGGCCATCTCTGACCAGGAAAAAGTATTGCTGTTTTTCAGTTTTATTACAAAGCAAAAGGGATTACACCTGTTAATCAAGGCATTACCGGGTATTCTTGAGAAAAATAAATCTACAAAACTACTGGTAGTAGGGGAAGGGAATTATTTGGCTGAGGCTAAGGAACTGGTGAAACAATTAGGATTGGATAGTTATGTCGTCTTCTTGGGATACATTCCCCGTGAGAAAACTCCCGGTTATATTAATGCCTCGGAAATATTTATCTTACCCACTCTCAGACAGGAAGGAATGCCGTTTTCCCTGCTTGAAGCAATGGCTTGTGGCAAGCCCGTTATAGCTTCAAAGATAGGAGGCATTCCTTCTGTTATCGATGATGGTGTTAATGGATTGCTGATACCACCGGGTAACATATCCAAATTAATAGAAAAAACAACTTTTCTGCTCAACAATAAAGATTTTACTGATAAATTAGCAGACAATGCAAGAAAAAAGGTTATTCAAAATTTCAGTCACGAGAAAATGGTGGAAGAGACTATCAATGCCTTTGAGTTAGTAATAACACGCAAGAGAGAACAGGGGTAAATAACTTGTTAAGCATCCTTAGACAATTCTATCGTTATTGTATTCAAGCTGATTGTGAAGGGTCCAGGAACCATATGGCAGTCTTGGATATTTTAAAGAATGTTCCTGAATTGGACAACCTCTTAGATATAGGCTGTGCAGAAGGCGCAAAAACAATACAATATGCAAAAATGTTATCAATTCTCTTAGAAAATGTTTATGGTATTGAGACAAAACCTGAATATGTCAAGTTGGCTCAAGAGCATTTTAAAATCATTAATGCCAATTTAGAGCATGAAACATTTCCTTTTCAGGATCAAGAAATCGAAATAATAATATGCAATCAACTTTTAGAGCATTTAAAAAACATATATTTTCCATTATCAGAGATGGATAGGGTTTTGAAAATTGGAGGGTACCTGATAATTGGAATTCCCAATCTTGCTGCTCTTCTAAACCGTATTTTTATCCTTATTGGCAGACAGCCCTCATGCAATGTAATAATGGGTCCGCATGTTCGATGCTTCACTCATAAGGGATTTCTGAAATTCATCAAGCAAAATACTAATTTCGAGTTACAATCTATCAGTGCTGCTACGCTTTATCCTTGTCCATACCCTGTGGTTCAGTATTGTGCAAAATATTTTCCCGGATTATCCTCATACACATTTTACTTGCTAAAAAAAATCAAACATAATCCTGACAATTGTGGATGGAGTATGAGAGCAGATCTTGATACTTGCTTTTAGCGAATTGATGCCATGCTTTTCAGGAGAATAAACATAGGTATCGTGTATAATCAGCGAATACTCTTAAATTTTAACTTAAAAGGACTAGGGAGGATTGAATGGATAGCCCTTTAGGCTCTCGCCAATTGAATGAAGAGGAATGGAAGGGGTGGAAATCAGATGATTCTGTGTTCGATAATGAAAGACGTCTGTTTGTGTTGGCTGATAGTGTAGTAAAATTAAGGCCAAAACGCATTTTGGACATTGGGTGTGGTTCTGGTTTTTTAGCAGGATTGATTATGAAAGAACTACCAGGTATCGAAATACATGGTATAGATTTTTCAATTGCAGCACTGAAGCGGTGTAAGAATACAAGCCAGGCATATTGCGTTGATATAGAACGGTCCCATATTCCATTCAAAGATCAAGCTTTTGATCTAATTATATGTAGTGAGGTCTTGGAGCATTTGTTTGGACCTGAACATGTTGTTGCTGAAATCTATAGATTGCTTACAATAGACGGTATCGGTATTATAACCGTCCCAAACTTCTCCTTTTGGAGGTTCAGACTTCAGTCACTTATTGGAATGGTTCCTAACATTGTATCACATCCGGGACATTTTCAGGTTTTTAATTTAGAGTTGTTGCAGAAACTGATTAACAAGTTCTCCTTTCGGATAGTATCTATGAGTGGGATTCATCAACGTCTTCATTTTGTTGAGAATATTTGGCCAGGTTTTACATGTGATACCCTTGTTTGCAAATTTAAGCGTGAAAAGGGATAAATTGAGGCTAGAATGTACAGATAAAAATTGTAAAGCCAACTAGTGGCTTCTTCTCGCTTAGTATCCATAGCGTCTTATAAATTTATTATCTAAGTTGATAAATTCATATGCATATTATTTCGTAATTATTTTGAAAGTATGAAAGACCATATACCATCAAAATGTCCATATTGTCATGGAAAGGCGAGGTATTATTTTAAGATTCGTTTGAGTACCTATCGTCACTGTCCTGAGTGTGACCTCATTTATAGAGTAAATGCACAAGGCCGTGACGTAAAAGTAAGAAAGTATTATGAGGAGAGTTATCATGATCAATATACTACAGACCAAGAAGGTGGACATAGACAATGCCTGAATAGTCACATACTCGATCTAATTGAAACTAAAAAAAGAACAGGTAAGATCCTGGATGTAGGAATGGGTCTTGGTTTCTTTTTAAATGATGCTCAAAAAAGAGGCTGGCAGATTTACGGTATTGAGCCGTCAAAGAAATCGTCAGAAATGGCCATAGAATTGCTAGGGGAAAAGGCCTTTACTGGTACCCTTAAGGAGTACAAAGAAAATGGTGATTTTGATGTTATAACTTTTATTAACACATTAGACCATTCAGTTGAACCGTGGCGGGAAATTGAATATGCAAGAAGCCAGATCAAACCTCAAGGTCTCATCTATTTACGATTTCCAAATGGATTAATACATACATTAATTTTCAGGCTGGCATCAAAATTCAAAATGACAAACTTAGTCAGTAAGTATCTTGTGTTTCATGAATCTTGTATCACAGAAAAATACATAAAAAGAGTTCTGAAGGATATTGGATTTGAAGGAATTGAGATTGTCAATTTACACCCTTCTCAAGGAGATCCAGACAAGCTCTTCCAGCACGAATTTTACACCATATGCATTAAGAAGTTTACGCATGTTATAAATATCATTGTATATATTTTAAGTATTAAAAAGATTTTATCAGGAGTATCAATAGAAGTTATTGCTTTTAAAAAATAAATACCTCGTTTCTATTAAAGAGATGAGGGCGGTAGGGTGCAGCTAAAATCGGTAGAGATACAAATAGATTTAATTTTGGAGTAGTTGATTGGACAGAGTTCCTATTGCCATTTCAGCTTTCCAATACATACAGAAGATATTGATGTAAATCCAACAAAAAGCTTAAATTATACACACACTTAAACTGATTTTCAGAAATATTAGTTCAATGTTTAGAAATCCAAAAAAGGGATTGGTGAGTTAAAAGGGATATTCCCCATAAAAAATGAAAATTTACTTTCTAACATATGCTCATGAACAAGGTATTCAAAAGGACACTGGTGGGATAAGAAAGGTGCAGGAACTTGCCAAGGCTTTTACAAGAGCAGACCACAAGGCGGTAGTTTTTTTGCCTAAAGATGAATTTGAGTTTGAGAGAGGAAGGGTATTATATAAACCGTATGGGGTTATCAATATTACCGGGTTGAGACCTGTATGTGCTTATTTAGCACAATTCATAAAACCGTTATGGTTATATTTATGCACCAAAGATATGAAGCCGGATGTAATTTACTTCAGAACCGCCCCATCTGTACTCCCAGTGCTTCTATCATGGCTGACACGTGCCAAATTTGTGATAGAAATAAATGGTGACGTACTGGGCGAAGAGAGAGGAAAAGTTGCATCCCTCTGGCGGGATGCCTCGCACTATCTCAGGACAAAACTGATTATTGCTGCCGAGAGAATAAACTGTAATGCCGCCGGTGCAGTAATTGCTCTGACAGAAGGTATTAAGGAAATCATCGTTAACAGATATGGGGTTTCCCCGGAAAAAATATTTGTAATCAATAGCGGTACCAATATAGACCACTGTCGGCCAATGAGTGTCGAACAATGCAGAAAGACTCTTGGGCTTAATGGAAACAGACATTATATTAATTTCATAGGGGTTCTATATAAACATCAAGGTATTGATACTTTGATAAATGCAGCACCTTCGGTCTTAGAACAATATCCTGATGTCAACTTTCTGATAGGTGGTGGTGGACCCATGTTAAAACTATGGTTCCAAAAAGCAGAAGATATGGGGTTGGAAAAGATCTTCCGCTTTTTAGGAGTAATTCCATTTAAAAAGCTTCCTCTTTTTCTAAACACAGCTGATATTTGTGTAGCGCCTTTTACTGGAAACCGTGGAGAGGCCTCTCCTTTAAAGCTATTTGACTATATGGCGTGTGGCAAACCGGTTGTTTGCTCTGGTATACATTCGCTTAGGTCTCTGGTAAATGAGTGTAAGGGTATTATATCCGTGCCTCCAGACGATAGCCAGGCATTAGCTTCTGCTCTTATAGGTTTATTAAATGATGATTCTAAAAGAGAAAGTATGGGTGGTGAGGGAAGGAAATATATTGAAGAACATCACAGTTGGGATGTAATAGCGCATAAGATAATAGATGCTATTAAATAAATAGTTTGGTAAAAC
>Ga0233428_1003300_pt1 | contig 13951 bp, 13 predicted proteins | sample SI_118_April2016_4_FD_179890 | JGI IMG/M metagenome (GOLD analysis project Ga0233428, IMG submission 179890) | Seawater microbial communities from Saanich Inlet, British Columbia, Canada - SI_118_April2016_120_MG | ecosystem: Environmental > Aquatic > Marine > Inlet | place: Canada: British... | reverse complement strand
GAATACTCATGTATGCTGGAACAAAGTCTTTTCCTTCTTTTTTGTATCTTTGAAATAGTGATAATGCAAGTAAGTTTCCAAATGAATATGCATAGCAGTAAAATGGTGTGTGATAAAAATGAGGTATACAACTCCACTCTATTGCAAAATCATCTGATAAACTTACTGAATTTCCAAATTGTTCTTTGAGATTTTGTAGATATGTTTTAGAAATCTCATTAATTGTGGTTCCTTCACCAATTTGTTTGTGAGCATCAACTTCAAAAATTGTAAAAAATGATTGCCTCATGATTGTTGCATACAAGTCATCTATCTTTTCTGCTAACATGATCTTCTTTTCATTGTCTGAAATTTTATCTGATACATTATCATACAACAATAATTCTGAAAATGTAGATGCTGTTTCTGCTAAAGGTAATGGGGCATCTTGAACAAGAATTGATCTGTCTTGTGCTGCTTGACTATGTACTGCATGACCTAATTCATGGGCTAAAGTAAAGACATCTCTTGATTTGCCTGTAAAATTTACTAGGACATATGGTGTTATTTTTGGAGTTAGTGTACTACAAAATGCGCCATCTCTTTTTCCTTGTCTTATTGCTGAATCAATATGATTTTCATTGAAAACTTTTCTTGCATATTCTTCTAATCTATTACTGAATTTTCCAAGTGATTCGAAAACTAATTTTACTGATTTATCATATGCGTAATTTTTCTCTTTGATATTTGCTGCTGCTGGTGCATACAAATCATATCTTCGTAATTTTTTTATTTTCAACATTTTTGCTTTTTGAACAAAGAATTTTTGAAAAACTGGTGAATTTTTTCTACAAATAGAAAGAAGTGATTCTATTGTTTTATCATCAACATCGTTTCCTATGTTTCTCATTGATATTGGGGATTCATAACCTCTGATTTCTATCCCTTCATCCCTCCAATTAAGAACAATATTTTGATAAATTTCTCCTATGACCCCTTTATTTTCTGTATATTTTGTTAGAATTGTTTTGTAAGCTGTTTCCCGAATTTTTGGATTTGTACTTCTTACATAGTTTGTAAGTTCTTCTCTTGTCATTGTTTTGGATTTATTTCCAATTTTCATTTTATATTCAAAGGCGTTAGTTATTTTGTCATACAGTTTTACAAGTGCTGATATTCCTGTTACATCTAATGTGTTGATGATTCTCTCTTCAGGTTCACTTAGTGCATATTTTGCAAATAATCTTTTGTGTGAAAGATATTCTGTGATTTCACCTGCATCTTTCATGAGTCTTTTTGCATTTTTATCATCGACTTGTGTTTTCCACCATAAATCAAAAAATAAAATTTTGTTTGAAATCTCTGATCCTAATTTTGACATTTTTGTCATTAATGACGTTGCTTCATCTGACTGTGTATCTGAAGAATATGATAATGACGCATATCCTCCAATTTTACTCATATTTTTAGAAATTTCTTCAATTTGCTGTATGATATTCATAAATTTTTTTGATGACATTTTTGGATCTAACTTTGACTTAATTTTCTCAAATTTTATTGCCTGATTTTCTAATTCTTTAATCTGTTTTTGAAATACCAAACTCTTTGGATTTTTTACTAACTCTGAAAGATCCCATGTTCCAAGCTTGTAATTTGTCATCAATTTCACCCTTTTCTAACTATTAAAAAATGATTAACATTGAAAGATGTGAAACTAAAAATATCTGCTGATCTGTAACTAACTGAGAAGAATGAATGATGACACTTTGATTGATGATATTTTTTTATTATTTCCTATGGTTAGGTATGCTGCAATTTGGCAAAATAATTCCAAAATCTGTGGTGGAATGAGGGATAATCTTGAATCTTATTTTCCTGAAGAAACTGAAAAAATCTCTATCATACGTCAGATTTCTAGATGGGTTGAGGATAATGAATTAGATAAACTAGGAGAAAAACGATATAATCTAATTGTTAATGCAAAGGCCCGACTATATACAATTGGCATGAGTCAAAATAAATTTTTAATGATTAGTACAGAACCTGATGAAATTGGAGATGGACTAATCAATTCAATTTTAGAATTAGATGACATATCTTGAAATTTAGTTTTAATTTTTAATAATATTCTTCATGAATGTAACACCATTTCCAAATATCTCCTGGAATTGCTTTCATTACTGCATGACCTGTTTCTTGATAATGTTTTGTTGCATGTTTTCCAATTGATGAATCACAGCAACCCACATGTCCGCATGTTAAACACATCCTGATTGCTACTACTGGCAAATGTTCTTTTTCACACTTTTCGCAGTTTTTAGTATTTTGAATTACCCCTTCCTTTTTCTGGGAAAAATGTTCACACTCTTTTGACATTTTAGTATTTTTTCAAAGTATTTTTGTATCTCTTAATTGAATCTACGATTACTGTTTTTGCTTCTTTTGCTGTTTCCCATCCTAAGATTTCTACTTTTTTACCTTCCAAATCTTTGTACACTTGGAAAAAATGAGCAATCTCTGAACGAAAATGATCTTCAATATTTTCAATATCTGTGGTATGTAAATATCTGGGATCATTAGTTGACACACAAATAATTTTATCATCTGGCTCTCCGTCATCTTTCATTTTAAGTAAGCCAATTGGTCTTGCCTCAATTAAAATTCCTGGATATGTGGGATTTGTAACTAGTACTAGTGCATCTAATGGGTCCCCATCTTCAGATAATGTTTGAGGAACTAGTCCATAATCTCCTGGATAGTGAAATGGTGAAAATAATACTCTGTCTAATTTTATCATGTTGTGTTTTTTATCATATTCATATTTGTTCATGGAACCTTTTGGTATCTCTACGATGACATTAATTATTTCAGGAATATCTGAACCTGATTCGATATCGTGCCAAAAATTCTTACTCATTTGATAAATTTCGTAATTTTATCTGTATATGAATTCTATGAAAAATTTGAGAGTTTAGATGACGTCATTTTGATTATGAATTACTCTGAAAATTTTCACTGTATATTGACCTTCAAAAATATTGATTACCTCTCCTGTGATATTGTCTATGTTTCTAACTCTGAATTTGTATTCATATGATCCATCTCCTTTCACATCTACTTGTGCTACATGCACTGGTGTATCGTCTTTATAAAATTGAATTATTACTGGATATCTTTCAACATAATCTGATGCTCCTCCTCTCACTGTTCCCCATGATAATTTGTTATCTTCAGGCACATTCATACTGGTAATTGTTTTTTTCATACTCAATTCTTCGTTTATTGGAGAAATTGTACTATTATTTTGAGATTCTGCTGCAAATGTTTGAGATGGGTACATCAAAACAACAAGTGACATGATTAATGTTAGTAATACTGCCTTTTTTTCTAACCTCATTACTATTTTCTGATTTTAACTGTCTTAAAAAATTTGTTACAAATTCATTCTAGTGGAAATTATTGTTATTATTTAGTTGTGATTTTTTTTAAATTTCAAACTAATTTATTTTAATTATTCCTATTTTAATTAAAAATTCTATTGCTCCTACGAATGTTTCATCATCAATATTATTCTCAGACCACCATCGTGCATCTGTTTTTACCCATTCTGGAATTTCTTGAATTGATTGTGATTCTGTATTTTCTGAAACATTGATTATTTTCTTAGACACCAAAAATTCTATTGCCCCTACAAATGTTTCATCATCAATATTATTCTCAGACCACCATCGTGCATTATTTTTTACCCATTGTGGAATTTGACTATCTGATTCCTTTTCAATTTGATTAGATGTGGATTCTATTGTAGGTTCTATTTCTTCTTCATTATGATTTGATGGTTCTATTTTATCTACTATTTCAAAATACACATCTTTGCTTTTATCTACACGTTCAATGTAACTAGCTGAAACTTGATAATTTCCACGAAGTGAATTTTTATCAAAAATTAACAATGTCTCAAAAAATCCACTATTAGTTACAGATGTTTTTAAAATTTGGATTGTTTGATCTGGTTTGTATAGTGTGATGATCACTGGATGTCCTCTTAGTAATTTATCATCTGATACTTTTCCTGAAAATTTTATTATTTGCTGCTGCTGATTTTGCACTTCAATTATTTTTTCTGAAATATTCATTGAAGCAAATGGTCTATCTGGAATTATGGGCTCTATTATTTCTGGAGTTGGTTCTGGAATAGGAGTTGGTTCTGGAATTAGAATTGGCTCTGGAATCTGTATTGATGAGAATGCATAAAATCCATCACTACCATAAATCTCACGTACTTTGTTGACATCAATATCTGTAATCTCTTGTAAATTGGGGTTATTGTGAATTGCAGGTATCATTATTGATGGTGGTGTATTGCTGCTAGTTTGCCATTTTGAATTTGTATTAATGTTATCTGAAACATAATGGTCTAATCCAAATGAATGTCCTAATTCATGTAATGCTATTGCAGACATAGTATCATCAGAAATGAATGTCTCATCATCATAGCATGTAAACAAACCACATAATTCTAGTTGTAAATAGTATATTGTAATTGATCCTGGTGGCCATGTAAAAAATCCAGCAATAGTTCCAGACAAACTTGGCTTGTCTTTAAAATATATGGAAATTCCACAATTTTCTAATTCTTCAGATGTAATTTCAACACTGATCTCCCATAACCCATCATTGACATTTTCTTTTTCTTTTAGTTTTTCTTCCCAATCTAATATGGTGGTTTCTACCAAATTTGCCCATTGCATCTTTTGCTGTTCTGGTATGGATTCATTTGGAAGAACTATGCAATATGTGGGAGGTCCTTGTAATCTAAAATTCGTAGTTGGGAAAAATATTTCTGCAAAAACTGGTTGCATGTTAGAACTAATAATTATGAGAAAAATTATTGCAATGATGATCTTATTTTTCATTGTTTTGTTCATTGTTGACTATAATTCTTGATGTTTTAGATGTGTCTACTGTTTTGAATATTTTTCTCATTTTTTTAAACTCATTTTTAATGAAATTAGAATAATGGTGGACCGAATGGGATTTGAACCCACGACCTTTGCGGGGATTTCTCCCTTACGCAGTGTGAGTGCGTCATCCAAACCAAACTAGACGACCGGTCCAATGAATCTACTAAAAGACGAGTTTTTTTGTCTTTAGGTTGTGAAATATTTTGTAATTACCAACGCCTTTAGTACTAATTTTCAGAAATACCTGCATGTCCCTACAAGAATTTGATGCATTAATTGATAGGATGAAGTTGGCATACGAGTATGCAGAAAATTTGGGGCAATATGTGGATGCTGCCAAAATTCTTTACCAGATGAATGATCAGTTACCTGATGATTTACAATTAACTTTTGAAGAATTAGACGATCCTGAAGCTGCAAAACCCTTTGTCAAACAACACTATACTGAATTAAAATCTCTAATTGTAGATTATAGACAAAGATTAATGATCTCTTAATCCTATTTCTTGACTCCGAGATTTCTGTTCTTTAATCTCAGATATGGATTTCTGCATTTTCTACATCTTGTTGCCCCAATATCATTTCTACATCCACATTTGAAGCAAATTCTCATTACAAGTCGTGCTTGTTGTGCGATTCGTTTCTTTTCTGGATCTGTGATAGGCATTTAATTTTCTCCTTTATCTCTCTCTTTTATTCTAATCGGATTTTTCCATCTTTCCTGCTAGTAAAACTGGTACTTCTGCAGGTCTTTTTGCTACTGGAATGTTTGCTTTGTTAAACATGGATATTTTAGATTCAGCAGAACCATAAGTTCCCATGACAATTGCTCCAGCATGACCCATTCTTTTTTCTTTTGGAGCTGCTCTCCCTGCAATGTATGCTACAGTTGGTTTGTTAAATCCTAAATCTATAATTTTTTGAGCTAAAATTTCTTCAGAATCTCCACCGATTTCTCCAACTACTACTAGTCCTTCTAAATCTGGGATATCTTTTACCATTTCAAATGCATCAATGAGTCTTGTTCCATTTACTGGATCTCCTCCAATCCCAATTGTAATTGATTGACCAAATCCTGCATTAGTTAGTGCATCTGAAATTTCATAAAGTAGTGTTCCACTCTTTGATAATACTGCAATCTTTCCTGCTTTGAAAGGCATTGGTGGCATGATTCCAATTTTAATTAATTCTGGAATCATAATTCCTGGAGTGTTTGGTCCTATGACTACTGCTCCTTTCTCTTTTGCTAATGTTAGTGTCTCCATTGTATCTCTAATTGGGACGTGTTCTGGGATTGCAACTAGTAGTTTAACTCCTGCATTTAGTGCATCTTTTGCAGCACCTAGGAAGAATTTTGCTGGTACAAAAATAATTGAAATCTTTGCATTTGTAGCATCTACTGCTTCTTGCATTGTATTGTAAACTGGAACTTTATCTTCAAACTTTTGACCTCCTTTGCCTGGTGTAACTCCAGCTACAACATTGGTACCATATGCTATCATTTGTTTTGCATGCAGTGAACCATACGCACCTGTGATCCCTTGAACGATAACTCCTTTATTTTCATAATCTGAATCTCCTGGATTACCTTTTAGTAATTCAAAAATGTCTGTCAATTTTTTACTCCCATAACTGCAGCATTAATTGCCTCCTCTACTGTAGTGAAAATTTTAGTTCTAGAGCCTTGTAACATTTCAGTTGCTTTTTCTGATTCTGTTCCTTTGAGTCTTGAATATACTGGCAAGTCAATTAAATTATTTTCATATGCTTTAAGAAATGCTTCAGCTACTACTGTAGTTTTTACAATTCCGCCATAGAGATTAACAAGAATTCCTTTCACTCTGTCTAGTTTACTGATCAAAGTTAGTGCTTCATAAACTGATTCTGTTGTTGCACCGCCACCAACATCTAGAAAGCATGCAGGCTTTCCACCGTTGTCTGATAACATGTCAAGTGTTGACATTACAAGTCCTGCACCATTTCCTACTACTGCAATATCTCCATCTAACTCAACTAAAGAGAAACCACTTTTTTCAGCTTGCTCTTCAATCTCTGTTTTCTCTTGATATTTTTGTAATTCATCATGTCTAAAGTTACTGTTATCATCTGTTACAAATTTTCCATCAAGGGCCATGATTGTATCATCTTGCATGATAGCTAATGGATTAATTTCAACTAGTTCAGCTTCTTTTTCAATTGTAAGTTTTGATAATTTTTTTAAAGTATCTGCAAATTGTTCAGCTGTGTTTCCTTCTAGTCCAACTTCTTTCGCAACTTGTGTTGCAAGTTCATCAGATACATCTCCTAATCCAACTTCTTTGATTATTTGACTTTTGACTGATTCAATTTCAACTCCACCTTCTGCTGATGCAATGATGGTGTAGCATCTCTTTGAACGATTCAAAAATATTGATAAATACAATTCTTTTTTAATATCTGCCATTTTTTCAAGTAAAATTGCTCTTGCTTTTTCACCTTTTATTGTCAAATCCATAACTTGAGGATATTTTAATTCAAATTCATCATCATTTTGACATTTTTGAATGCCTCCTGCTTTGCCTCTGCCTCCTACTGGTACCTGAATTTTAATCACAAATGGATATCCTATTTTTTTTGCATCTTCTCGTCCTTTTTCAATATTAGTTGAAGATATACTCTCAAGAAGATTAATTCCATATTCTCGAAATAGTTCCTTTGCTTGAAACTCTAGAAGTTGCATGCAAAAACAATGAATTTTACGGTCTTTATTAATTATGAGCTATTTTAGTTGCTCTTCAAGAAAATCAATCATTTCTAAAAAGCGATCTTTACTTTTTCGTAATAGTTCTTGGGGGTATTCTTCAATTGTGAAAACAAATTGCTGATGAAAACTTGGAACTAGAATTCCTCCTGATGTTACCATTTGTTCAATCACATATCCCTTGGTAAGAGTACATACAATTTCTTCGTATGATTCTTCTTCTTCTTCGAGTGTTTGTCTAAAGAGAACAATTGGCCTGTTTGTCTTTGCAACAATGTTTGAACCTTTTTCTAACAGATCTTCTAATTGCTGAATCTGCCAAGCATCCAAACTAATTTGTTTTACCATGAATTTATTACGTCATTTTTCTATTTAACCGTGATAAAACAATGAATTTTTACTATTTGTCGACAATAAAATCACCTTAGGTTCAATTTGATAAAAAGAAAATAATTTGGGTTTTATCCCATGTCTAAAGCTCTAGAGTGTTTTCTGGTATGTGGTCTTTCACCTGCATACTTTCTTCTCATGTGTCCTGATGGTCTTCCGTAGATTAATTCTAAGAACCAAGACTCATGTTCGATCTCTTCAGCTAGAATATCTTTTGCAATATCATATGTTGCAGGATCTTTTCCTAGTGTCATTTTGCAAATTTTATCCCAATTTACAATTGCACCTTGTTCTGCTTTGAGACATTTTTCTAGAATTGCTTTGTGGTCTGTTGGATTTGCTGGAAGTTGTAGAAATTCACAGCCTGAAATTTTTATAAATTCAGTTGCATCATTTGGGAGTTTTCCACCTAATTGGTAAATTCTCTCAAGGCATGATTCGAAGTGACTAAGATCTTCTAATCTTGCATCCTCGATGATTCCTTTCAGTCCTTCTCCTTCCAAGCCTGTACAATGTGCTCTGAGATTGGTAAAGTAGTAGTATGCAGTGAATTCAACTGCTGCATTTTTTATCAACTCTTTTAACAATTCATCGACATCAAGGCCATTTTGTTTTAGAACATTTATTCCAACAACGTTTGGTGTGTTTGATTCGGACATTTGATTTTAAAATTTGTGCTAACAATAAAAATATTTCATTAAATTTAGAAAGTAATTTCCAGAAAAGATTGGGAAAATATCAGTTGGGGACTCATATTGACGCTTTACTGGAAATTATAATCTCTTTCTGTGTTTTTAATAGATAAAACGTGAGTTTGCAGTGCACTTGTTTATAATTCTAAAATCACTATTCTACTGAAATTCTAATCTTTTGTCCGTCAATATCATCATCTTTGTATTCTTTACAAGATTCAACAAAATTGATTTGTTTGACTCTAACTAAAAATGACAAATCTTTATTTTTTTCTTTAATCATTTCTAATGACTCTTCATCCAAATCCAAAATTGACGCTGTCTCTAAAACATCCGTTGGATTGTACCCTCTTTCTTTTCTAAGCGTTTGTAATCTCCTTGCAATATCTTTTATCAATCCTTTTGCCATCAGCTCTTTGTTTCTTGCAGTTGAGATGAATACAATGTAATTCTCACGTTTTGCCATTGCAAAATTTTCACCTGCATCAAAGTCTACTGCAAAGTCTTCTGTATCTAATGATATTGTTTCTCCATCAATATCAAAATCATATTTTCCATTTTTTTGTAATGATGAACTTATTTCTTCAGGGTTTGTTTCATTAAACATTGCAACTAGTTTTCCCATGTGTTGTTTTGCTTTAGGCCCAATTCTTTTTCTTTCTAATTCAATTACTGGCTTTACAGGCAATCCTAACTGTTCTAATTCTATGATTTGATCCAAACCTGATTCTTTTTCTGTTTCAACAATACTGAATTTTTCTACGTTTAGTTGTGATTGTAATAATGTTGATAGTGATTCAAGTTTCATTTTTTGATCTTTTTTTACACAAATTTGTGCTTCATTTAATGGCCATCTTCGTTTCAACTTCCCTTTCATTCTAGCAGCTGATGATGTTGATACGACATCTTTCATAATGTCAAATGACTCTTCAATTTTTTCATTGTTTAGTGATTCTTGAGGCTGAGGCCACTTGTCTAGTAGTATGCTTTGTTCCCCATCAAATACTGTTTGATAGAGATACTCACTTGTAAAAGGACAAAATGGATGAATCAAAATATCTAGTGTTTTGAGTACTTTATCTAATACTGAATATATTGCGAGTCGTCTGTTTTTCTTCTCTTCATCCTCATCCCATAGTTCGCCTCTAGTAATTGGAATGTATATTTGACTGAGATTGTTTATTATGAAATCATCAATTGCTTTTGCACTTTCATGAAATTTACATGATTGATTTTTTTCAGTCATTGTTTGAACTAGTTTTTGAAGTTTTGATAAAAGCCAAATATCTGGTGATGTTAACAAATCATTTTGTTTTGCCCATTCGACTGAACTTGATTTATCAAAATTATCGTATTGACTGTTTTGTTTAAAGTACAAATGTAAATTAAATAATGTATTGATTACTTGGTATGGTCTTGACATTAATTCATCTGTGCTAAAACTTAGGGGTTCTATTGGACTAGCCTTCCACATGAAATAGAATCGGATTAAATCTGTAGGATATTTTTGTAATAATTCTTTTCCTTCCAAAACGTTTCCTTTACTTTTGCTCATCTTACCGCCTTTCTCATCTAACACATGTCCTTGAAACAAAAATGATTTGTATGGTGGAGTTGCAGCGTTGTTGAGAATTACATTTTCAATTAATAGAGTATATGCCCATCCTCTAGTTTGATCAATTCCCTCAGTGAAAAATGGGGCTGGAATTTCATTTGAATATTCTTCATCTGTAAGTGAGGCATATGGTGCTGCACCACTGTTATGCCATGTGTCTAAAACGTATTCTTCTCTTTTTGTTTTAGCACTGCCACATTTTTTACATTTTACAGTAATGTTATCAATCCACGGTCTATGTAATTCAAAATCTGGACCATCAGGTAAATTTTCAGCAGCATCAATAATTTCTTTTCTTGTGAAAAACCAATTCTTTTCATTACATTCTTCACAATTCCAAACAGGTAATGGACATCCCCAAATTCTTTCTCGTGAAATACACCATGGATGCCTTTCTTTGATGATGCCTAAGAATCGATTTTTTGGTTGCTCAAAAAAGTACTCTACACTGTTTGCAGCATCAATTGCTTTGTTATCTAGTCTATCTAATTTGTAGAACCATCCCCTTCTTGCTAGCCAGACAATTGGATGTTGAGACCTCCAACATAGTGGATACTTGTGTTTTATTTTTCCAATTTTGACTAGTGCATTACATTCTTTGAGATCTTCTACGATGGGCCTATCTGCATCTCTGACAAACATTCCTTGATATTTTCCAGCCTTATCTGTAAATTTTACCTCATCATTAATCGGGCTGAAAATCTTCACTTTTCTTTTATTAGCAATCTTGATATCTTCTTCACCATTTGCAGGTGACAAGTGAACTAAACCACTTCCAGTACTTGCATCTACAAATGGTTCAGATACTGCAACATGATAGTTATCTGCTTTTGAAAATCCCTTTAATTCTGGAATCGAATCTAATAATGGATGAACGTATTTTTTTCCTTCAAATTCTGAACCCTTTACAGTTTTTTCAATTTTATAATCTTCAATTTTTACTTCTGTCATGAATTCTTCTAACCTTGTTTTTCCTACAACCCATGTTTCATTTTCTACTTTAACAAACACATAATCCTCATCAGGCTGTAATCCAACCATCGCATCAGTTACAAGTGTAAATGGCATTGTAGTCCACACAATCAAAAATGCGTTTTCATCTACTAGTTTCACTTTGTAATACAGTGATGGATCTTTGACTTCTGCATATCCTTGATTTACTTCTGCATGACTAAGTGATGTTTGACAGCTTGGACAATATGCAATTACAGTAAAATCTTCTTCCAAAATTTTATTTTCATATGCTTTTTTTAGAACTTGCCATTCTCTTTCAATAAATTCATCTCTAAAAGTCCAATATGCCTTTTCATGATTAAATGACATGCCAAGTAATTCATCAACTTCAACCCATGCCTTGTTGAATTTTTCTACAACTTTTTTACATTCTGATACAATTCGTTCAACGCCGAATTGTTTTATTGCTTCAGTTTTACCTCCTGAAACCCCTAATTCTTTTTCAACTTGTAATTCTACTGGAAGTCCTTGAGTATCCCATCCACCATTGAATTCTATTTTTTTCCCTTGAAGTGTATTGTATCTATACCACAAATCTTTGATTACTCTGCCTCTTAGATGTCCTGCATGTGGAATTCCATTCATTGTTGGAGGGCCTTCGATAAATCTAATTTTTTCAGGTTTGTCTGATGCAAAAATTTGTTTTTCTATGTCAATTGATTTGATGTATTCTTTGATTTGAGATTCTATTTTCTTTGCATCAAACTTTGTAGAAAGTTCCATCTGGATTTTGGTATGTGAATGCCATTATAAAGCTAAATTGATATTTTTAGACTTGGATTATATAATTGGGGTCAGAATAATTTCTATTGGTTAACGTTTTGGTAATTGGTTCAGGTGGACGAGAACATGCATTATCCTGGAAATTATCCCAAAGTTCCAAAGTTGAAACAGTTTACACTGCTCCTGGAAATGGTGGCACTGAAAATAATGTCCCCATAGACGTAACTGATTTGGATGGATTGGCTGATTTTGCTAAAAATAATGATTGCTTTACTGTGGTTGGACCTGAGGATCCTTTAGCTGCTGGAATTGTTGATAAATTCAATGAACTTGGATTGCCTATTTTTGGTCCTTCAAAAATGGCTGCACAGTTAGAATCTAGTAAGATTTGGGCAAAAGATTTCATGAAACGAAATGATATCCCTACTGCCAGATTTGAAATTTTTGATGATGCCCAAAATGCACAAGATTATGTCAAATCCCTTGATTACAATGTAGTTGTAAAAGCAGATGGACTTGCTGCAGGAAAGGGTGTAATTGTTTGCAATAGTAATGATGATGCTTTATCTGCAATTGATACAATCCTTGTCAAAAAAACATTTGGAGATGCCGGCAATCGTATAATTATTGAAGAGCGAATAGATGGAATTGAAGCCTCTTTTATTGCAATTTCTGATGGTAATATTGCAATTCCTATGGCTTCTAGTCAGGATCATAAAAGAATTTTTGATAATGATAAAGGACCTAACACTGGTGGTATGGGTGCATATTCTCCTACTCCTATAATTGATGATTCACTTGCAAAAAAAATTCAAGAAACTGTTATTGAAAAAACAATTCAAGCAATGAAAAATGAAGGAATTTTGTTTAAAGGATTTTTGTATGCTGGAATTATGTTAAGAGATAATGAACCATATGTTTTAGAGTACAATGTACGTATGGGAGATCCTGAGTGTCAACCAATTACTATGAGAATGGATTTTGATTTGTATGATTATTTTGTTGCAAGTGCTGATGGAAAATTATCTGCAATGCCTGAAATTTCTTGGAATAAAAAATTTGCAGTCTGTATAGTTTTAGCATCTGATGGATATCCTGGGCCATATACAAAAAATGAAGAAATTTCTGGTTTTGAATTTGTTTCTGGTAACTCACATGTTTTTCATGCAGGAACAACAAAGTCTGATGGAAAAATTCTTTCAAACGGTGGACGTGTTTTGGGAGTTACTGCATTAGGTGATACTTTGAAATCTGCAATTAACAATGCATATGATGCAGTAGAAAAAATCTCATGGGCTAACAAATATTGCAGAACAGATATTGGTAAAAAAGGTCTAGACTATTTCTAAACTTTTGTCATTTTATCTTCAGTTACTATCCAATCCATAATAATATCGTGCTCTGATTTTGGAATATTTTTTATGATTTGTTTTTCTAACGTCATTGAAATTGCAACTGTCTTGTTTTTTGCTAAAAATCTATCATAGAATCCGTATCCGTATCCTAACCTCACTCCTGTTTGAGAAATCCCTACTGTGGGAACTAAAATAACATCTAAATCATTATCAACTGGGCATTCTTCTTTTGGCTCCATTATGTCAAAATTACCTGGCTCTAGGCTTGAAAAATCAATGATTTTCCTAAATTCCATACCTTCGCCCATTACTTTGGGTAAGAACACTTCTTTTCCTTTACTCAGTAATTCTTGAATAATATCTTGAGTGAAAATTTCACTTCCTATTGGGTAATAGACTCCAATTTTTTTGGCATTTTTAAATGCAAATATCTTATCTAATTTTTTCTGGATTTTCTTACTGGCAATTTTTAACAAATC
>Ga0233428_1003299_pt1 | contig 13954 bp, 16 predicted proteins | sample SI_118_April2016_4_FD_179890 | JGI IMG/M metagenome (GOLD analysis project Ga0233428, IMG submission 179890) | Seawater microbial communities from Saanich Inlet, British Columbia, Canada - SI_118_April2016_120_MG | ecosystem: Environmental > Aquatic > Marine > Inlet | place: Canada: British... | reverse complement strand
ACTTCAGAAAATTTATATGTTCATCAAGAGAAATTATTTCGGATGAAGAGGTCATAGAAATTCACCAACAATATCAGGAAGAGATTCATCCACTTACCAATGAAGGAACCCGATTAATTGAAGTGAATAAAATCAAGAGATTCATTCATGATAAAATGTGTGTTCCTCTGAAGTCTGATAAATATGACCCCGACACCAAATCGTGGACAGATTTCGATGTACCAGGTGTAATAATGAGGGTTAGAGGACATATGATTAATATGACGAATCCTTTCCCACATTATGTCTGGAATATTGTACCAGGGAATCCATTTGATCGTATCTATCGTATATGTAGAGATTATCACAAGTGGAAAGGAACACTGAGATCCTCAAAGACTCTATTTGATAATGTCTGTAAATGGGAGATGGGTGAGATATTTAGAGAAGGAGAACCGAATAAAGAATTTGAAACCCCTCTTTGGATCAACTGGAATAAGGTTGGTAAGGATTTTCTATCTCTTAAGGCCAAATTAAAAAAGGATTCGCCTGAAGGGTTGAAATGGCTAAAAGTATCTGTGGGCGGATATATCCAAGAACGGAAAGAATACTACGATCAATTTGGTGAAGAGAGTGAGTATTTTATTTCACAAGAGTTAATCGAAAAGTTTAGAACACTATGAATCAAAGAATGAGAAGAATGTCATATACCCAAACGGTGATAATTTTACTGTTGATCTCTTTCTCGATGACAATTGGTCAAGGTGTTGATTTTGATGATCTCGAAAAGAGGGGTGATAAATACTACCACAACGGGTCATTATTTTCAGGGTCAATATATGATGACCACTTCTTAGGTGGTCGTAGGTCGGAGGGATATTGTGAAAATGGATACTTATCGGGAAAGTGGACAAATTACTATCGGAATGGTAAAACAAAGTCGATTTCTAACTATACCCTTGGAATGAAATCGGGTTCGTATTCAAATTATTATGAGGATGGAAGTGTCAAGGTTGAATGTGAGTTATTATCTGGAAATAAGAATGGAGAACTACGAATATATTCTGAAAGAGGTCGTCTAAAAAATCGGATATCCTATAAAAATGGTAAAAAGAATGGTTCATCCTACCAGTATGACCGTAAAGGAAACGTCTTTATTTATCGTGAATACCTTGATGATATATATCATGGTAAATACATAATGTATGATGAGGGGGGTATTAAGATGGTAGAAATTCAATATCAGAACGGAAAAGAACATGGATGGTATATTACTTATCAAGATAATGGAAATATTTTGACCAAATCCTATTATCAAAATGGAGTTCAATCTGGGAAGACATATTTATATGATGTACGGGGTATTCAGATTTATCCTTAATTGCCTTGTAGGATAAGCCTTACAAGGATTTTGTCATTATTGTGCATAGAGGCGAAAGCAAGGGGGAATTAGCCAAGGGTGTTCATACCTGCTTTCATAGATCGACCCCTTAGCGGGATACTCAGTTGGAATGAACAGAAAGCTGTATAGCTTAATACACAACACTAAAAAGGGGAAGAATATGGCTTTAATTAAGTGCCCTGATTGTTCCAAGGAAGTATCAGACAAAGCAGCAACGTGTATTCATTGTGGAAGCCCATTAAGAGAAACCCAGCCTGTGAATATAGTAAACCAAGTTCAGCAAGGTGTTCAACGATCCAAACTTAAGTATGAATCAGGGAACACAATTGGCATAATGGGATTGATCATCGGAGCAGTAATATGCTTTGTCAATATAGGGATTGGAGTTACTGTCATAGTTGTATCTGTAGCTCTGGGTCTATGGCTTGCGTATAAATAAATGTTAAACTGGTGTACTCCGAATTGTTTTAAATCAATCAATTCAAATGCCTGTTAATTCTAAGTGAGAAGCAGCTCAAGCCTAAAGCGTTAGCTTCACAAGATAGGGGATTTAAAATGAGAATGATCATTATATGTTTGATTTGCATGTTTACGCATCAAAGTATCCTAGCTGAGGACTTCTCTTTGATCAGAGCGGGAATGTCGATTCAGGATATGAAATCAATCCTTGGTTCCGAAAAAGCCAGCGATGACTGTATGGGTGATTTGTACTTGTTCTACGGTGACCGTTGGATTTGGGCACCTGGAGGAATTGTGAAGGGATACATAATGATTGATGATTGGAAAGGGCCATGTTCTAGCGCGTCTTATGCAACTACATACAAGGCATTTCCCAACTCCCGTTCTATTAACTTTTCTAGTGTGAAGGCAGGATTCTCAATCAGCGAACTACATACTGAATTGGGGCGCGAAAAAGCCAGCGATGACTGTATGGGTGATTTGTACTTGTTCTACGGTGACCGTTGGATTTGGGCACCTGGAGGAATTGTGAAGGGATACATAATGATTGATGATTGGAAAGGGCCATGTTCTAGTGCGTCTTATGCTCAGAACTACATGCATTTTTGATTGAAATGGAAGCAAACAAAGGCTTAGAGCCGACTGAGAATAAATAAAGGAGGGCAACATGTCAGGACAAGGATCTGGAGGTAATGTGTTAGCTGCTTTAGTGAGTTTCTTTATTCCAGGACTAGGTCAACTTCTACAGGGAAGAGTTGGTATTGCATTGATTCAATTCGTTCTTGCAGTGATCCTCTGGTTTGTATTTATTGGTTGGATCATTCATCTATGGTCAGTTATCGATGCTGCTAGATGGTCTCCAAAGGAAAAGAGTGAATAACTTCGCAACTCAAGCCTAAAGCGTTATACGTAAATAAAGGATCGGGGTTATGACAGTGCTAAAGACTCACAATTTGGATATTGAAGTATTAAGATTTGATAGTGATGATAATTGTCATGAAATTGCGTTTAAGTAAATTGTACTTAACTTTGTGTCATAATTGTAAACTCTGATAATTGCGGAGAATAATCATTCTATTTTGAGGGCTTCTAGAAATAATATCATAGGGCACACTCGTATTTCAGGAAGATGAACTCAATAGGGAAGCAAAGGTTCTGCATGTCAGAATTAATAAGAATCCTCATTTGATATTGGAGAGACTTTTTAAATGGTTTACTCTATCTTGGGCCAAATAATTTTGAAATATTTCAGAAGATCGCTGATAACAATAACTCTTCTAGCTATTGGTTTTCAGAGTTTCGCTCAATCTCTCCTTGAAATCCCATTAAGTCCATTTAATGATGAAATAATCAGACATTCTGCATATGTCCTTGGATATAGTGAAGAACACGAACAAGCACGCTGGGTAGCATATCAGCTTACTTCTGAGGAGGTAAGTGGCAGCCAAAAGAGGACTGACAATTTTAGATCCGACCCAAATGTTTCGACAGGGTCTGCATCAAAATCAGATTATAAGGGGTCAGGTTATGATAGAGGTCATTTAGCCCCAGCGGCTGACATGAAGCTGAATAGCACATATATGTCTGAATCCTTTTTCATGAGCAATATGAGCCCTCAAGATCCAGGCTTTAATAGAGGAATCTGGAAAAGTTTAGAGTCTGCAGTGAGAAATATGGCCTTTCAAAACCAAGCTGTATATGTAGTAACGGGTCCAATCTTTGAATCTAATCGGGGCTCAATCGGATCGAACAGGGTAACAATCCCAGGATACTATTTTAAAGTGATTCTTGATTATTCAGGAGATGAACATAAAGCAATTGGGTTTATTCTACCTCATTCAAAAAGTGCAAGCTCTCTCTCATCTTTCGCAGTTTCAGTCGATGTAGTTGAAAATAGAACAGGATTAGATTTTTTCCCATCTATCCCAGATGTCGAAGAAGAGGACTTAGAGAGCGAATATGATTTTTCAGATTGGAATATCAAAGACGCAAGTTCCAATTTTAGTTCATCTGGGAAGCAATGTCTGGGGACTACCAAGGCAGGACTTAGGTGTAAACGTAACATTAAGGTTATAGATACTTTTTGCTATCAACATAAGCCAAATTATTCGCCTAAACCGAAAGCTCCAGAACCCAGTGCAGGCATTAGGTGTAGTGCCACAACTAAAAAAGGGTCTCAGTGCAAACGGAAATCAAGCGGAGGGAGCATTTACTGTTGGCAACACAAATAAAATTATCAGATGATATAGATTCAGAGTATCTCTTTATTAACTGGAGGCTAAATTGACCTTTCAAAACAGCTTTATATATATTTTAAATTGGGCTCTTATCATTTTTGCCCTTTTATGCTTCTCTCTATTAATCGACTTTCTTAAAAAGTATTTATTGATCGACTTAAAGAATTTTAGTACGAGGTGTTTCGATATTGCCTCAAATCTATACAACATTTTCATTGGAAAACTAACAAGCTTTCACAAAAGATTAACTGATGATTATGTGACAAGTTTAAACGCTAGGGCAAATAAGGTGCTAGTTGCAAATGCCATGAATACCAAAATGGCACTAGTATCAAAACTCAGTGATACCATTGAAAGAGTAGATTCTTTTGGAAGAAACGTTGCTGTAGACATTAAAGACGCGGTACAATCAGTTAATTTCAAACATACAGAACAAATTCAAAGTAGCAATCTTCAGTTAGAGGATTCGTTGAGCAAAGTTTCTAAAATAACCACACCTGTTAAGGCTGTAGAGGTAAGCGTAAAGGGGAATTTGTGGGCTGCTATTGCGTTGTCAGTAGCCGTACTATTCTTTAATACTTTTTTACTCTCACAGTTCTTCAGTGATATGTTTGGGCTCAATTTGCCAATTCTAAAATATCCAATAAGGATCGAATTAGCACATCCATTGGCCATGATATTTGGAATGTTAGAGATTGCATGTGGTTGGATATATAGCCATCAGGTTCGTAAAGAGGAGACAGATGAATATGCACCGATGGTGGGTACATATAAATTTTGGATCCTAATGGGATTTACTTTCTTGATAATTGTGGAGTTGTATTCATTTGCAGCCCTCTCAGCGAGAGTGGATATTGCTAAATTTCTCAAAATACCAGAGGAAAGTATTTTGTACACTATTTCCACTTACTTCATGGCATTCTTCGGCTTAGGGCTAGGTATCATAGAATTTATGCTTGGACTCTACATGTCAGAGTTATCCGAAAAAAGGAGTTTTGAAAAAGTTAGTAATAGATCTATGGACTATGTAGATCGAATCAAGAAACAGGTTCAAAGAGTCATTGATGTCATGAACCCTCTAAGCGCAAAACTATCAAAGTTCGCGTCTACAATTGATCAAATACCTGACAAGACGCATGAGATATTGAAATCATTTTCAGGTTCTGATGAAGCACCATCTTCAATCGAATCTTTAGTTACTATACAACTTTCTAAAATTCGACAGGAAATCAAAAATGAGGGGTCTAATGAATTGTTAGATCCAACAACAAAGCAAGCCGTATATCGTAAAATATTTGTTGATATTGGAGTCATCATACTTTGGAGTCTTTTGGTTTATACTATTTATCAGATTTTTATCAGTAGCTTCCAATTGCCATCTGTTTTTGATATTCACATCCTTCATTTCAGCTTAATCCATATCATCGCTCTCTTTTTGACCGCAACCCCCATCTTGGTAGGGATAGATTTCGGAAAATTATTTCAAAAGCACGAAGAACTTGGAGAGAAAAAAGAAAAACTTTCAACAAAGCTATTATTGGGTAGAGTTATCCTATTCGGCGTGATGATCGCTACTACATTACTTATTAATTACAAGAACAATGATTTTATTATTGCACTGTTAATGGGTATACTAATGCCTTTAGCAGCATATTATATATCATCATTACTATACGCAGCTTTCTCGTCATTTACTTATGTAATTCAGTTAGCCTACTTACTATTCATTTGGGTGATCCAATACCTGAGTAGAACTATTTTATTAAATATAATAGGAATGATGCTATTAATGGTTTGGGGTGTAATAGTTGTAGTCTCAGCACCAGGCAAAGTAGTAAGAGAAATTATATGGAGAAAATCAAATGTATAAGTTATTTGGAATCTTAATTTTTGCCACCTTGATTAGCACATCCACCTCTGCCAAGGATGGGCTCAGAGTAGTTTATTTGTTTGATGTTTCAGGATCATTTCACGCTACAACAGTAAATTTTGCTACAGAGTCTGCCGAAGAGATCTTTGAAGCAATTGTGGACAAATCTGAAGGTATCCCAGAATATCCACAAAAACATTTTGTATCTACAATTTCTGAACAATCTATAAATATCGGTGGTTTTTGTCGTGCAATGAGAATTGAGAAACCAAATTTATATAAACCAGCACCTCAAAACTTTGATCAATTCTACGATTGTATAGAGAAAGTCCGTGATTCTGACATAGCTCCAGGCACGGATATTTATGGAGCATTGCATCAATCAGCCGAAATTCTCTCCTCCAAACGGCTGTATGGAAAAGCAATAATAATGTACACTGACTTGCTCAATTACAGTGGTCGAGATTCATCAGTAATAAACAATATAGACCTCACTGATATAGTTGTAGTAGTTCTTTACGAATACAGTCAGGATTCAGTTATAAATACACAAGTATTAAAGGACGCTAAAAGGGAATTTGAAGGGAATTTGGAAAAAATGGGGGCAAAAAAATATAAGATTGAGCATCTAGTGTCTGTGGATGCAGATGAAATAGTTGAATTTTTAGAAAAAGCATTTAGGTAAGGTATGAAAATAGACAGATATAAATCTCAATTAAACAAAGCCTTCGGCCTAATATTTATTCTAGGTACAATTATGATTTTTGCAGGGGGTGGATCACCTGTTGGTTGGATAGGACCTGTAGTGGCTATGCTACTATATATAGCCTACGGCCTTTCTGCATCTAAAAAGATCAGGTCTACTAGCGAGTTTGCTGATAGTGTCTACTACTTAGGGTTCGTGTTTACTATGATATCCCTACTGTCATCGACATGGGTGAAAATTGATGTTGATTCACCCGATAAGATTCTCGAACTATTTGCTATAGCATTGATTACCACAATAATTGGGATAGTCGCTCGTTTATTTCTATCTCAATTTGATCGTACTACTGATGAACAAGTAGAAGATGCGAATCAGCGAATTCTTGATATGGTAGACGATTACATAGAAAGGTTAGGATTAATTTCATCGGAAACGGATGAAAAGAGTACTGTAATTTTGGAATCATATGATAAACTGGTTGATTCGTATATATCACAATCCCAAAAAGTTTCTGATAATTTTAAGCAAATTTTGAATGATCAATCAGTTGAAATCATCAGCGGGATTGCACATGTTTCTACTTTCTTCCAAGAACAAATCAACAATCACGTTAATAACATAGTCAACGATATGAATTCAATCCATTTAGATACAGAGAATATCTCTACGCAATACAGTGAGCAAATATCAGAGCTCTTTAATCAATTGAGCATCAGCATAACAGAAGCTAAATCGAATACTCAAGAATTAGCAGGAATATCAGCCAATGTAAATGCAGGGCTTCGCGAATCACTTGGAGGAGTACAAAATAGTATTACTGAAGGAATGATTGGTGTGAAAGCCTCACTCACAAATGTAACTACTAATTTGGAACTCTCTGCAAATAATATAGCTTCAGATATCAAAGATAATATGGGCATCATACATGGAAATCTTGCAACTATAGTCGAAGGAGTAGAGGCTAAGACACAAACCCATATTACTCAATTAGAAACCGCCTTAGGGAATTCAGTAGATCATCTAGAAACCAACTATACAACTATTTTCGGTAGATTAGAAAACACCACGAGCAATGCTGTAACCAAAATCGATGACAGCATTCAATCTATTGATACTGGGTTAACGGGTGCCTTTGAACGGTTACGTGAGATAGTGTCGGGACTAGACGGTGTTTCATTCGATAAAGATATTTTCCAAGATATACTTGAAAGTATCAGTAATCTTAATGCCACCTTTTTGCGCACATCTAGTACGCTAAATGATACCTATGTTGATTATAACAATAGATTAATTCTATTGAAAGATACCAATACAGAATTTGAGGATCAAATTTCAACTCTGAAAACACTTTTGGAACAAATGAATGATACGCTTGCAGAACAAATTCAGAGGCGATAAATGAGCAAGAATGGTGGCAAACAATCAATCTTTGCAACAACACAGGTGGAGATGTTTATAGTTATTATCTTTATTCTGTTGGCCATATCTCATGTCTCCATGAACGAAAGTAACGCCAAGAACAATACTCTCGACTCATTAAACGCTGAAAGGGAAAAGAGTCTAGCAGCTTTGGACTCGGTAAAACTCCTCGAAGCAGAGCAAGCAAAGATAGTTACGTCGAAAGAGAAAATAGTCACAGAACTTGTGCGTGAAATTAGACGATTAAAGGGTGACCCGCCGTGCAGGTTTGAAGGAGGTGATCAGGTGCTATTCCGTGTCCAGTTCCTTCCTGGAAGAAATTACTACTTTGTAGTGCAAGATTATGTACCAGAAATAAGTCTACCACATTTCAATATTCGCCCAGGTTATTCTGACACAATGGATCACGAGAAATTTAGTATGTTACTTAGAGAGTTATACAAATATGCTCGTGATCTTGATGAACCTTGCAGATATGTTTTCAAAAGGTTTGATCAGAACAATGCTGCTTCAGGATTTGTTGGGCAAGAACCATTATATATGCTAGAGTTTGTAAATCGATATATGTACCAAAGATTATGACACCCATTTTAGATCTAACTAAAGTTAAGGCTGCTGTTATTAGCAAAATATGGTTGAGAAGGTATCGCTTAAAAATAAGCGAGAATGCAAAATTTAGATTAGCGAACTCGAAATATGGCCTGAAAATTATTGTTCATCATTTTGATAGGTATTACCAAGATAGTATCCCAGAAGATCGTGAGATCATTTTTAAGGTAGCCTATTACTATTTTCCCAAGAGAATTCCTGGTTGGGTTCTGCTAGGCAGGAGAATGAATTTCATGGCTGGAGAGTCCATCGACGATTAATTATTAATCGATTGGAATAAGTTCATTGAGGGAATTATCCTGACTATAAATCACCGCTATGTGGATAATGTTATTTGTTACCACAATTTTTGAACTGAGGATATATTATTTTTAAACAGGTAGTCCCATCTCATGATCAGTGGCGTAATTGGTCCAAAGTTAGCAAGTTAACTGCAATAGGAGTTTTATTAGCAATGGTCGGTCTAATTCTATCAACTATATTAGGAGTGCTTCCAATCGTTGCCTCCTTATCATCCTCGGAAACAACTTCATCCCTGATAGCCCAGGAGCTTAAACTAATAAAAAGTGAGCCTGTATCGAAAAATGATTTACATTCTCTTCATGAGCGTCCTTTTCTTGACTCCATCGAAAATAAGTCAAACGATTTAGAGCTCGTTTTTATCCATGTCGCTGACAGCAGTAAATTTCCAGTATTCAGATTTACATTATTCAATCACTCTGATAGTAGCATAATTATTACATCCCTTGACTTGGATCTGTTCTACACAGGCACAATAATGTATGCTGTACTTCCACAGTCCAGACGATTACTCCCCATTGATGCATGGGAAATCCAACTTCCTTCAGAGGAAGGGCATTATCAATATCAACCTGATGCCGCTCTTTTAATAGCGCCATTGGATGCAGCTACAATCGATGTAAGAATATACAGTGGGAGTAAAAGGCATGCATATTTTCCACCTTTATATAAGATTATAAGGGTGCGTCTTGCCTTTGTTGATAGTAATGACCGACGGATACATACTCCCTTTATAGATTATTAAAATCATTCGTACACTGTGAATGATAGAAGAACAATAATTAGTCATTTGATGAATCATTCCAATTGTGCCATCAATTAAAGAAAGAGAGGAACTCTTATTTTATGGTGAAATTTAAGAATCAACATTGGTTACCAGCGTGTTACATGAAATTCTTTGCAATCGGTGGGAATCCAGATGGTCGAAAAACAAAGATATTCTATTCAAATGCCACCGAATGCAAAATAAAAACTGTTAATAAATTATCGTGTGCTAATTATCATTATTCTAGCCATGATCCCGAAGGTGCTGAAAGTTCATTTCATGAGATGGAGAACGACTATCCACGAATTGTTTCAAAAATACTTGCACACGAGGACCTCAAAAAATCAGAATACTACGGAATAATTCTAACAATGATTGATTTTCATGCACGAAACCCCTCGTATGAAAATTTAACTCAAGAAGAGAACTATCGTGCATTTGAACTAGTATCTAGAGGATTAATGGCAGAATTTTTTAAAAACTTAAATGGAGGTGCAACGAATAAAGAAGACATGAAGTCCTTTCTTGAAGAGAATTGGGTCCTGCAGCCAGTATTTTCAAATACTGAAGAGTTGATTAGTTCTGACCATCCTTCACTCTTATTCTCAATAAATGGTGAATTGGCATTTTCTTTTCTCCCCATCAGCCCACACTACGGCGTTATCGCTACTAACAAGAATCTGGTAACTATAACTGGGAACACTGTGACTGAAAATGATAATAGTTATTTAAACGCGTTACAAGTTGCCAGATGTATTAATTATGTTTACTCAGATCATGATTTAACAGGGTACATAGGTGCTGGAAAAATTATAACAAAATGGTTCGCCAGAGAGAAGTTTAAGGGGTATGTGGATGGAGCTGTATGGAAACCTGAGTATCTTGAATACGGCTCAAAATTTCCAACTGAGTTTAGCTTTCTCGAAATCGTAAAGTAAGAGCATGTATTTAACGGCTGTAATCTGACTCACCAACGTGCAGTGCTTAATATAATAGATTACTGGGATACATTGTGAATGCAAAGTAAAATTATGTTGAGAAGCAGCTCAAACTCAGGGCGTTAGGCTCAACAAGGGATACAAAGATGAACAAATTAAACCCTCCAAAAAAGACTAAAAAAGACGCAGGGCACGCTCTAACAAAATCAGTACTGGGAGCAGTACCTTTTCTCGGCTCAGCAGCAATTGAACTATTCTCCACTATTGTGACTCCCCCAATCGAAAGCCGTAGAAATTCATGGATGGAGGAAGTTGGACGAGCGTTACAAAAGTTGATTGAAAAAGACGATAAACTGGTAGAGCGACTTCAAAATGATCAGGATTTTGTTGACACCCTCCTCACGGCTAGCCAATTAGCATTGAAAACATCACAGCAGCTCAAATTGAGTGCATTGAAAAATGCAGTCATTAATAGCACAGCCCAAAATTCAGTTGATACTGCTACAAAAATGATGTTTATGAATATTATCGACTCATTAACCGATTGGCACATACGAATATTGGATTTATTCAACGATCCTAATGATTGGGCTATGCGAAACAATCATTCCTTCCCGAGTTACCAAAGTGCAGGTCTGGTTAATATTCTTGAAAGTGCTTTTCCAGAATTAAAGGATAAAAGGGAGTTCTATGACCTTATCAACAAAGATTTGTATAACTCTGGGCTAATGAATACTGATTCCTTCCACACTACAATGAGTAGCAATGGCTTGATGCAAAAGAGATCAACGGGATTTGGGGCACAGTTTTTAAAATTCATTGATGGTGAAAACTGATCCTAAGGAGCTAGATAGTTTCAAATAGTATGGCGAAAGTTATCAATACTGTTGGGTCGATGTCGATGCTTAAGCGTGAATTAGATAACTTACGGATTACTGATTTTGATTCCGTAAAATCGATTCATGACTTCCAAAACCAGTATAAGCAAAGTCGAATAGAACTCCGTAAACAGGTTCGGGAAAGCCTGGAAGATGAAAAAGTGACCCTTCCCAAAAATATTAAAGAGCTGGAGGAGAAGAGGAAACGACATGAAGTCCAGTTGTCTTCCTATTTTGAGGGCAAATTGACAGAGTATACTGACATTGTTCAGGATATGGCTCACTCAAACTCGAGCTTCTTCAAGTCAATCTACGGGAAGCTCAAATCAGAATTATTTCAATGGAAAATTCAGCGTCTGAACCAACAAAAAACCAACACCATCATTTCAGCATTAACACCTCATAATCAGAAGTTGCAAAAACTAAAAGCTCGATTGGAATCAATTGCAAATGACTTCGATTCTGCACTTGAATCGGATTTCTTATTCGCTGTTAGAAAGCTAGATTGGACTCATCAAAAGTTATTGGATTTATATCCCTTGATTAGTGGGACTATCGGTGAATCGAAGGTAGCTAAAGCTTTAGCGAATCTCCCAAATCCCTATGTTGTGATTAATGATGTTTGCATCTCTTTCGAAAAGCCACTGTATAATAAATTGGAGCAAGATAGGATTTATTCAGTTCAAATCGACCATATTGTAGTTGGTCCAAGTGGTATATTCGTAATCGAAACGAAGAATTGGAGTGAATCGAGTCTATCTAAGGGTGAATACTACTCACCAGTTCGACAAGTAAAGCGAAACGGATATGCGTTGTTCGCAGTGTTGAATCGAGCCACTAAAAATAGCAATATTGATCTAGATAGTGATTTAGGAAAAAGAAGGATATCTGTACATAATGTGTTAGCTCTAACTGGAGCTATTCTACACAAAAGATATGAGCATGTAAGGATCACTGATGTGAAAGCAATTAATAAGTACATTCAGTATTTTGGGAATGAGTATTCAGAACATGAAATTCGGTCAATTGTTGATTTCATTCAGTATATCAATGAACAGGATAAATGAACTATCTTATAAAGGCTTAGAGCTGACTCATATAAATGGCTGAATCGTGATTTTAGATTTCATTAAGAAACATCTCGAAGAGCAATCCGAGCGAGTTCACATTCTCTTGGATATCGAACAAGAGCGTAGTGTAGCTGAATTGCGGATTGAAACTTATTTCGCAATGCAACCTGAAACAAAACAAAAGCTCAATCAATACCTGGCTGATTTAGAGGCAATAAAAATACGCACCTATCGTCCAGACATATCTGTAGAAGAGATACTATCAGGATTTGAATCAATCTTTATTAATCGGGATGAGAATGAGACATATTTTGAGGCGTGATATACCTTAGCAATATCTATGTAGGGTACTGCCTACTGTAGTACTATCTTCCCTTTAGAATTAATTTATTAAACAGTGGTGATTTGCGAGGATTGCATCCACTCAAAAAAAGTGCTAAACCCTCTCGGTATCTTTTACCTAGAGAATATTGGGTCCTCCCGATCTCCACAAAATGGAGGGCCTTGCTATGTCTAATAAAAACGAAAGAACTGAACTACCTGCAGAGGCTGAATTGGTCTGCATTCACAGGATTGTTATCCAGTCAATCTTTGAGGTTGACGAATATCTGTACCTGCGGAGAACTAAAACATATGACGAATTATGGTGTGTCTACATTTTAGAGCCTGAAAGCGACACAATAATCGTGGATGATGAAATTCGGAACAATCATGATGCCGAACTTTTAATATCAGAACCAATCAAGGGTAAGAAAAGCGAAGCCAGTATGAGACTGTTCGACGACAGGATCAGAGCTCATATTGGCTATCACTCACCTAGTAAACTATTATCGCCTGGCCTGCTCGAGACAAATGACTATGACTCCATCGTTAAAGGAATGGATGATGATATTATTCAGATAAGGGAGGAGGAGAGGTCGCAACTTAATAGTCTAATAATTTCAGAAGCAAGAAAGCTTGGACTCCATCCAGAACCACCGTTACTCAATAGGTATATTTGGTCAGCACGATGTCCAGGAACTAGTCACAAGATCTTTATTAATGCTAGAAAGAATCAGTTCGGATGCGGTTATTGCGGAGTCAAAGGGGATCATGAAAAGTTGAAAATATTTGTAAAAAGTAGGGTGTCTTCTAACCCTAATTGATTCCAGGTTTTACAGCTGTGAATTGTGTATGGGGAGGGGAATTTCTTATAAAGCACTTATCAAGAGTAATATCAATATCTTATGATGATAGAATATCCTCCAAATGTCACCAGTTCAAGGCAAAAGCACAGGTGGAGTTTATTCTCACTATAAAAGGGGGTGAATGTGAGGTTCTG
>Ga0233428_1003291_pt1 | contig 13988 bp, 10 predicted proteins | sample SI_118_April2016_4_FD_179890 | JGI IMG/M metagenome (GOLD analysis project Ga0233428, IMG submission 179890) | Seawater microbial communities from Saanich Inlet, British Columbia, Canada - SI_118_April2016_120_MG | ecosystem: Environmental > Aquatic > Marine > Inlet | place: Canada: British... | reverse complement strand
CAGTGGCGTGTCAATATACCATACCTCATCCATTTTTGTACGAATTGTGTTCCACGGATGGGTGTTGAGCAGGAGGTAGTTTCCTTCAACTATGATGAGCCTGTTACATGGTTTAATAGTGATAGAATTTTCAATCGGGTTGTGTGTTTTTCTGTCGTAAGCAGGGCACATTATATTCCGATCTGGGAATTCATGTAATCGGTTTATTAATCCTACAAAAGAATCAGCATCAAATGTTTCGGGTGCTCCTTTCACTTTTGCGAGACTGCGTTCTTTCAGAATGCTGTTTGGTAAATGGAAACCGTCCATCGGAACAACAGCGGCTAAATCATCTCCGATACGAAGATTAATCTCATCTGTAAGCTTTTTTGCCAGCATACTTTTTCCCGCCGCAGGACAGCCTGTTATACCCAGAAAATATCTACTTTGGTCTGGTGAATCAGATAGAGTTTTCAGTAGTTCTGTCGCAAGCTTGTTTATCTTTTTTATCAACACCTGCTCCCGGCTAATGACAATGGAAAGTTAAAAGTGTCTTAAGTTTGAAGTGAGCGAAAGTGGTGGTTTGCTGTTAATAATATTCTGTGTAGTGAACTATTTCTTTTCAGGCAAGTTTGCGAATCAGGCATTTTAAGAAACGAATTTCAGGTAAGAGAGCACGTCTTCACTGCTTCCGATGATCAATGGTACTTTCTGGTGAAGTTCTGTTGGTACAATATCCATGATATTTTCTTTACCTGTAGTAGCCATCCCACCAGCTTGTTCTACGATGAATGCCAGCGGTGAAGCTTCATATAATAGACGTAATTTCGCTTTCGGATTATCTGGGTCTTTATAATCGGTAGGGTATAAGAATATACCACCGTAAAGCAGGTTTCTGTGAAAATCGGCGACAAGAGAACCGATATAGCGCAAAGAATATGGCCTGCCAGTGGCAGAATCTTTCTCTTTCAGATGATTGATGTATCTCTTTGTACCTTCATCCCAGAACCTTGAATTACCTTCATTCGCACTATAAATTTTTCCCTTTGAGGGAGTCTTTATATCAATATGGGATAAGATAAATTCTCCCACACTCGGATCTAAAGTGTAACCGTTTACTCCCTGGCCGGTTGTAAAGACCAGCATAGTGCTGGAGCCATAAATAATGTAACCGGCAGCAACCTGATCCGTTCCCTTTTGGAGGCAGTCTTCAAGGGTTCCGTTTTCATCATCAGTTTTTTTTCGATGTATGGAAAAGATCGTACCAATGCTGACATTCGCATCTATATTGGATGAGCCATCAAGCGGGTCAAAAAGCAGTACGTAATTACCCTTAGGAAATTTATCCGGTATATGTATAACCTCATCCCTCTCCTCAGAAGCCATTACGCAGAGATGTCCTCCATGGTCCATCGCTTTAAATAATCGGTCGTTGGCATATTCGTCCAGCTTCTTCACTTCTTCACCATGGATATTTTCTGTACCGGTAAGGCCAATTATATCGACAAGGCCAGCCTTATTAACTTCTCTTGATATGACCTTTGCCGCATATATTAGGTCCATAAGCAACCCTGTCAGATTGCCAGTTGCCTTAGGAAAATGCCTTTCCTGTTCGATAATATGACGTTGGACGCTCATTCCCTTTTGTCCCACTAAGCTACCTCCTGAAAATTTCTGGTTTTAATCATCTGCATATTCATCCTGTAAAGTATGTAAAGATAGATTTATTAATTTTTATCTAAATTGAGAGATTTATGCCCGTCCGGGTAGTTGCATCCAATTAACTATACACTATCGGATTATGAGAACGTCTTCAAAAGCGGATGGCTACTCAGTAGTGTCCGATTAGGTTTTATTGAAACAAGTAATTTACTTTAAGATCGTTTCCTCTTGAAAATGCGTCAGCACTCATCATTCGTTTACCTTCCGGCTTTACCTCTTTGATCCATATACTACCACTTCCTGTTGCAGTCCTGATGCCCTGACTTGAAATATCCATGATTGTTCCTGGAACGATATCTGTCTCGTTATGAGAAGAGTTATCCCTCTCAGTCTTCAGGATTATTATTCTCTCTTTAGAATTATTTCTCGTTAAGAAGGTATAAGCGGCGGGTTTCGGATTCATACCTCTTACAAAATTGTGTATCTTTTCTTCTTCTTGATTCCAGTCAATAAGACCGTCTGTTTTTTTGATTTTTGGTGCAAGTGAAACGAGGCTTTCGTCTTGTTGTGTGTATTTTGCATCTCCAGTTTCAATTTGCGTTAAGCTGTCTAATAACGTCTCTGCGCCAAGTCTGCTTAATCTGTTTCCCAGCTCGCCTGCAGTTTCTTCAGGGCCAATTGTCAGTGATTTACGGATGATAACATCACCAGCATCCATTTTATTGCTCATAATGATGGTGGTGATTCCTGTCTCTTTCTCTCCGTTGACGACCGCCCAGTTAATGGGTGCTGCGCCTCGGTACTTAGGTAGCAGTGATGCGTGAATGTTTACACACTTATGCTTAGGCAAATTCAGTATTTTATCCGAAATTTTTTGCCCGAAAGCAACAACTACTATTACATCGGGACTCAGCTTCTCAAGTTCCTCTATGACCTGCTCGCTATTTACATTTTCAGGCTGTATTACCTGCAATCCTGCATCTAAAGCTATGTTCTTGACAGGAGGCGCTTCAGGCTTTCCTTTACGTCCCTTGGGTTTATCTGTTTGCGTGAGAACAGCTACAACGTCATGTTTAGATTCGATTAAGCATTTTAAACTGGGAACTGCAAATTCAGGCGTGCCTATAAAAACTACATTCATACTGTATTTGATTGAGAACGGTTAAAAAACTAATTAACACCGGCTTTGTTATTTTGATAAGCGAGTTCAAGCTCTTTTAGTTTCGATTGGTTGGCGATTGTACTTGCAGGAGTCATTTTTTCAATAAAAAGACAACCGTTCAAGTGGTCGATTTCATGCTGCCATGCACGACCCAATAGGCCTTCCGCTTCGATCTCAAGCTTCTCTCCTTTGAGGTTGTATGCAATGACCTTAATGTGTTGTGATCGTATGATCTTTCCCAGCACATCCGGAAATGACAAGCAACCCTCTTCTTCTAAGGTTTCGCCCTCTTCTTCACTGATATACGGGTTTATGAATACCCTTTCGCCTGTCTTTTCGCCAGTTACGTCTAAAACAATTAAACGTATTGACAACCCGACCTGTGGTGCTGCAAGACCGACTCCGCAGGCGTTATACATAGTTTCCAGCATCTCTTCGGCAATCTGGCAAACCTCATTGTTTATCTCTTCAATTGGTTTTGCCTTGGTTTTTAAGACCGGATTTGGGTAGATAGCTACTTCCATTTTATAACGATATTATTCAGGGTTGAAAGCTTTAAATTAGTGGAATTTATCGGATTAGTATATAGTATTATTTCCGGTAAAAGCAAGGATTATTTGTTTTTTTGTTGACAACAGTAATCCAATATCATAAACTTATCCTTTTAAATACGAGTAGGTTAGATCAGAGCATATAAGGAAAAGTTTAATGTCAATCAGGAAATCTGCGAAGAAAACACTAAGACAAGACTCCGTACGTAGGATGAGAAATAGGAGTGACAAATCCGCACTAAAAACACAGATAAAGAAGTTTGTTTCTGCCATCAAAAGCCATGATTTTGATGAGGCGGGGAAACACCTGTCAATAGTAACAAAAAAGCTTGATAAAATTGCTGCTAAAAATATTATACACAAGAAGACAGCATCAAGAAAAAAATCTCGCTTAGCCAAATTTCTTAATAAACAGAAGGCTGCTGCGTAATAAACCAGCCTGAAGTTCTTTCAATCTGTTTCTAAATATCACACACAAGTCCGTCTAAATGTGCTTCTATGCATTTTGGCAAGTCTAGTAAGTGATATCCGCCTTCCAGGCAGGAGACAATTCTACCTTCACAACAATCATTAGCAATATTTCGTGTCAGTTTAGTTAATGCATTGAAATCAGAAGCTTCCAAACTTAGACCGCTTATGGGGTCTAAACGATATGCATCAAACCCGGACGATATCAACACAAATTGCGGGTTGAAGCTTTTAACTCTTTTCTTCAATATCTCATCAAAAATCTCTAAATATTCCTGGGGTTCTATGTTATAAGATAGAGGTACATTAATTGTAAAGCCGGAACCACTGCCTTCTCCTGTCTCTTCTTTTGCGCCTGTTCCCGGATAAAATGGGTATTTATGCATGGAGAAGAACAAAACAGAGGGATCGTCATAAAAGGCATCTTGTGTTCCGTTACCATGGTGCACGTCCCAGTCAATTATTGCAACTCTATCAAGGTTGTATTCTGATTGAATATACTTTGCCGCAATTGCAACATTATTGAATAGGCAGAAGCCCATAGCTTTTGCCGGAGTAGAGTGATGGCCCGGAGGACGTACTAAACAGAACGCATTATCTGTTTTTTTGTCCATTACTAAATCAATTGCAGTTAGGAGTGCGCCTGATGCGTATAGAGCGGCTTCATATGAGTCAGGAGAGACATGGGTATCGGGGTCTAAGTATCCGCCTCCTGCCTTCGCAATTTCAGCAACTTCTTCTATTTGGTTTATAGTGTGAACAGTAGATACTTCTTCTATGGTAGCAGCTCTTGGTTTCTTGAGGTCCAGTTTCTGCCAGATGCTTGCCGAACGGAGATATTCAATAGTATTTTTTATCCTCATCGCATTCTCAGGATGATTGGCTCCTGTATCGTGTTTCAGATATATATCATCGTAAATAAGAGATGTCATGGTCATTTTATATTATGATGTAAAAGAGAAATTAACGGATTTGCTTTTATACGGGAAACTGTAAGTATGTTATGTTAGATAATTCTTTTTGCTAAATCAAATCAATTATAACCAAAGGAATCTCAGGTAAATGAAAAAGAGAGAGACTATTTCAGACTACGAGTTATTAGCTCTGATATATAAAAGTATCGACATAGAAACTCTGAAAGAGCAGGACAAGGCAGTAACGAAGAAGAGAGTAGACAAGCTCTTTCAGGATTTGAAAGGCCATGTAAAAAAGGATGATCCGGATATTTCCGAAGAAGAGATAACAGGTGCTTCGGATATAAAGAAGGACGCTGATTTAATAGTAGTAAATGTTGATGGCGCGTCAAAGGGAAATCCTGGAGAATCGGGAATTGGAGTTGCTATATTCGACAAAGATTTAAATTTGATAAACGAAGCCTGTGACTACCTTGGTGTGGCAACTAATAATGTGGCGGAATATAAGGCCCTGATCCTTGGTATCAAACTATCCACGAAGTATAATGCAAAAAGGGTATTGTTTAAAGCTGATAGCGAACTTATGGTAAAGCAGATAAAGGGTGAGTATAGGGTAAAAAATGCGCAGCTTAAGCTTCTTTTTACTGAGGCACAAGGTCTTCTTAAAAAGCTGCCAAACTGGAAAATAATGCATGTCCCCAGAGAGGAAAATAAGGAAGCTGATCTGCTTGCAAATAAAGGTGTAGAGATGTCTATTAAAAGCGGGTAGATAAATCAAATTAGACTCTTTACTTTCACAACGTATTAAAAACTTACAGGGCTTACTTCCTTACTTCCAGCATTTCAATAAAGCCCTCAGTTCTTGTGGCGATCTGTCCAGACATATAGTTGGTATCATCGACACAATCTCCATCAAGATTTAAAAGAGGGATACCCTCTTTAGCCATCTCTGATTTAATAGTAGGTATTGCGGCGTTGTTTCTCCTGCATCCCCAGGTTGAAAAAGCGATTATACCGTCTACATTGTAATCTTTGGATAGCTTTTTAATAACTTTCAGTCTGTTATCTAAAGGTCCGTTGTTGTGATTGGAAATAAGTTTTCTGGCGAGGCTTTCGTATGGTTTATCAGGGTCTAATTTGTCCCAGTAGACGTGATTAATTTCCTCAAAAACTATTTTAGTCTTTCCTGCATTTTCAATTTTATCAAAGACATCAGCTTTGAAATATGGTTTTAATTCCAGCCAAAGCAGTCTGATCTCTTTTTCATCGGCAACTTCCCCGTTATTTCTTCTCGTTGCGATCATCTCCTTGAGTTCATCTACCAGTGCGGTGTAGAAATCTACCGCATGTTGTGAACCGGCTAAATAGTGGCTCGGAACCATCATCCCAAGGCCGTCACCTCCCGCAAGGGGGGACAATGGGTCCATCCTTACTTGATTTAATTCAATCATTTTTTTCCTTGCCTGATTGGAGAATTCGATGGCCTCTGAAAGAGCGTGTTTTTCCATCTTTTTTCCTGTAACCTCTTCCATGCGCTTTGTCAAAGCGATTAATTGATTTGTCAGAAATTTAACAGAGTGGTCATTCATCTCATAAGGAACATCTACTATCATGCTCTCTTTTCCTGTTATAGATTCACAGATCTTTATTGTCTTTATGTTACTGTCGCATATCGTTGATGTTCCTGCGAGAAACAGGGGACGGGGGTAAACGCCCATATACGCATTTCCTAGAGCGGTTCTATGGAAAGAGCACACATCGGTTGGTATGGCGGCCAGATCAGCTTCTGTGAGGGAATGGGAGCCTTGTCCAAATTTTGAGCAGAGAGCTGCAGCAATTTCTAATGAGAAGGGCTGTAGTTTCATTGCAAAAATAAGTTCAGATGGTACAAATAGTGTTGTCCATATTGAACCATATTTGTATGTATGGTGGAAAAGTTCAACTACGCTTTTCGATAGAATATGAAAGGCTTGTATCTCTTCTTTTCCAATGCCTTTTCCGGTTACTTTTGAATATATATTCAGGAACCTGAATAGCTCTTTTACTAAGAAAGGAGTTAGTTTTTTAGCAACCTTCTTTTTTGCACTTTTAATATTTACCATAATTTTTTAGCTTATTTGGTTTAGAAAATCTCTATAGCGATGCTTGGCAAAATTAATTGTTATTACCAGAAATGTTTCAAATTGGGCATAAGTGGCTAAGGCAGTGACCGGGGAGATTACTAGACTGTTTCATCATGCAGTTAGCTGCTCTATGAATGCTTCAATCCTGGTCTTTGTTTGACCATCACTCTTGGCACTATCGCAATTTATATGGAGTAGGGGAATATGCTGTTTCTCAAACTCTTCCTTGACCAAAGGATAATCATATAAGGTGTGGTCGCAGAACTTTAGGGAGTGGTAGATCGCCCCGCTTATTGCCCTTCTTTCGATAAGGGAGACTATGCCTTTGATTCTCCCGAATACGTCAACCATCCTTGAGCAGGGTGTTCTTTTTAAATATCTTTCCGCAATTGACTTGTAAGGGTTGTCCGTTATTTCTACTTTCTTGTCAAAGTACCTGCTGCCGGTACAGAAATCCTCTGATACCACTCTGGCACCAGCATCTTCAATCATTTTGACTATCTCTTCGTTTTCCATTATACTTCCCCAGATAAAGAGCTTTGGTACCGGATCCTTTTCAGGAACATCACCTATTTTCTTCATGAGAGAGGTGAGGGATGAAATATAATCCTGGAATTTTTCAGGTACTGCATTTATGCCCTTCATCAATAATGTGTAGATTTCATAACCGGAATACCCAACATAACCGTTCCATTGCTTTTGTAAAAATTCCGTAACGTTATCTCTCATTCCGTTGTACAAAGATATAGTTCGATTGATGTCTTCATTCTGTATTTTGAGCTTAAAGTGGCTTTCCAATTTTTCTTTGAATGTTTGAATCTCATCCGCAAAATACTGTACGGATGCTTCGTCACTATTTTTTGGAATATCGAGAAAATAGTTAAATTTATCTCCTTTATCCATTCTTATCCACGCATCGTAAAGCCTTCTCATGCCATCACAGGAATTGGCAAATACAATTCCTTCAAGATGGTCCAAGTCTCCCGCTACTTTTTTATCGGTAAGAGTTTTTATATACGAACATATATTACTGCAGAGAAGTGATTCACCAGCTGCTCCATTTTCATCATTTATGCCTTTTATCCTTACGGGATGATATCCTGCCGCTCTAATAATTTCGACGGGTGTATAAGTACAAAAATAACCAATCTTTGGCATCTTGCCATCGTCCAGTTGGACATCAGAGATCGAAGTTTGGCTGTTGTCAGCCTCCTCTGTTTTCACTTTTGGGGGAGGTGCACTTGCATTCTCTAAGGCAATCAAGGCTGCCCCCAGAGCACCAATTATTTGTGGCTCTTCAGCAATTTTAATAGTGCAGAGCAGCTTCTTTTCAAGTTCACGTACAACCCCTATATTCTTGGCGACACCTCCGGTCATTACAACTGTTTCTTCCAGCCCAACCCTTTTTGCCTGTCCTGATACTCTTTTAGCAATGGATATATGCAACGCTCTGCAGATGTCCGGAGTCTTGTGGTCTGCGCCAATTAGGGAAACAACTTCTGATTCCGCAAAGACGGTACACAAACTGCTGATAGAGACATTGTCTTTTCCTGTAAGTGAGAGTTCTCCCATCTCATCAAGTTCAATTTCCAGAGTTCTTGCCATTACCTCCAGGAATCTTCCTGTTCCGGCTGCGCACTTATCGTTCATGGAAAAGTCGAGAACATTGCCTTTCGCATCCAGCTTTATGGCCTTGCTATCTTGTCCGCCAATATCTATAACAGTTCTGGCATCCGGGAAGAAATAGTTTGCGCCTTTTGCGTGGCATGTGATTTCTGTTACAACCTCATTGGCAAAAGGAACTTTGATTCTTCCGTAGCCAGTCGCAACAATATAGTCCAGATCTTTTGCTTCTAGTTTTGTAGCGTCTAAGATATGTTTAAATATTTTATCGCAAGCTTTTTTACTGCTGGCACCTGTCGCAATTACTTCATAGGCGATGATTTCTCTTTTTTCATTTACTAATACGGCGTCTGTTGATAAAGAGCCTATATCTATTCCAAGTGTTAGCATTTATATTTTCTCCTCAGAGAGCTATTAATCATGTTTAAGTATGTCTATCGTTTTGCAAAAAGTGACCACAAATTCTAACATAGCGTTAGTGTGCAGTCAACGTATAGTTTTTGCTTGTTTTTCCTGGTTTGTTGGCAAAAAAGTGATAGAGTTTGTGGGGATAATGTAATTTAGAATAAAATCTTTTTGATTTGTGTATAAGGAAACTTAAAACTGAGATTCTTTTACGCTTGTCCTGTTTGTTCGGCAGGGGGGGGTATAGTCGGCAATGGTCAATTCTGCCCTTTAGAATAAGATTCAGCTCTGTCTGGACGGTACAGCTGGCTGTCATCATACCTTTTTAGTATTTGTGTGGCTGCATCTAAATAAAAAAAGGCTTATAAGGTTTGTGTCCTTATAAGCCTTTTAGTGGGGTATTTATTTAACCTTTTGCTTCCCGGTGAAGTTGCTTGGATATGCAACCCACAAAAAAGCCAGGTTATTATTATAATGAATCAATCATATCTAGACGATCGTCCTGGAAAAGCTGGTTTTGGCCAGTAAGTCCGTAGCTACCCTTAGCACGGTCTCTCAGTTCTCCAACTTTTGACTTGTTCCAGTTGTTAACTCTGGAATAGTAGCCAACGATTCTTGTGATACCGTTTAGTACAATAGGTGCCCTGTCATTCTGAATTACACTTACGAATTCTTGAGCTTTGTCACAATCTGTAACCTTTCGTACAATTTCTTCGATTGATACTTCAACGTATGCTCCTTCAATACCTTCGGTCTTGCTGTAGTCTCTAATTACGAAAACTTCTTCATTTGAAGGCAATGCTGTGCCAATCACTTCCAAATCTGAAGATAGTTCTACGGCTTCTACGAAAAGAGTCAAGCTCTTCTCAATTTTTTCGGCAACTCCTGTGTTTTTCTTTAACATTTCTACTGTCACTATGTCCCCCTTTTTGACAAGTTACATAAAAATAGAATAATTAATTAAGCTTTTTAAATGAATCGACTGTTTAGATAGAAAGGCATCTAAACAAGTGAATGGTAATTTCAAAGCGGTGAATATACAGATAATGAGCGAAAAGTCAAGCACGTTTTTCGAGAAACATACAAAATGTTGTACCCTTGCGATGTTTACACACAACATTTATAGTCGCAAAGGCGTTTCATATCGTAGGTTACGGAAAAAGGAAGAATTAATAAATTTAGATGATTTTCTTTGATTTTTATCCAAAAAAAGTGGAAAAGGAAAAGTTGTTGCAATTACTATTGCAGTTGCAATATATATAAAATAATTATTAATTTGTGTAACCTGTTGAAATATAAGAGGTTTTTGATATATTTTGTTTTGTTGTCGTTAAGCAGAAAGGTTTCTGCTGATACTCTTTTATGAAGATCTGAAGCTGCTTTAATAAGATTAAAGACCATTTTATCCGCTATTTAACTGTTTTTGTCCGTCATAAACCCTGGAATCTCTTTTTTCTTTTGAGAGTAAACGAGGCACGGGCATTATTGCTAATCCGTTAATATCCTTATGATTCACACAAAGCCGAAATACATCATAATAAGTATTGCCATCTCTATAGGTGTTTTTGCCCTTGTTTTAACCCTTTTCAATCTCGAAAGCCGCGATACATTCAAGCTACTGAGGTATTTTAGAAGTGCAGAATTAAAGTCCCTCGATGCCCTCTTTAGTGTCAGGGGTAAGAGAGACCCTGGCAAGGAAATAGCAATAGTCATGATTGATGAGAACAGTATAAAAAAACTGGGGATGTATCCCATTCCAAGGGATCATATAGGGAAGTTTGTGGACATCATTGCTGACTCTGGAGCCAAGGTACTAGTGTTTGATGTACTTTATGCTGAACCTCAAAATGAGCCTCATGTAAAAAGCATTGAACGTATTAAAAATGGTTATCTTCAATTAAGTAAGGCAAAAAAAGCATATGTGAACGATTACATCACGCTGCTGGAACAGGAAAAGACGGCACTAGGCACCGGGGCACTGGTGTCTGATTATATTTATGCTCAGGCCTATTTAAGGAGCCTGAAGCATCTTAAGCAGAGTTGTCTTATGTTAAATGAGGAAGAAAATAAAGATGCAGGCAATTACATCGCACAATTGGAGCAGGAGAAGGTTGCAGCAGATGTAGATTTGAAGTTGCAAAACTCGTTTGAAAGAGCCGTGATGGAAAGGGGTGTCAATATTGTTATCGGCTTAAGATTTGTAACCGAGCACGAGGTGAAAACTACAGGATTTACGGGGAAGGAGTTGTCACAAGATGCTCAAATGTTGTTAAAGGACTCAGCATATTTTCCTGTTTATGTGAAAATTCCAGATTTCGTAAAGGAGCAGGTTAGTGAAGAAGAGGCAAAATCACCTGAAATTCGTAGGCAGGTGCAGGAGATGACGGTAGAAATGTTTCCCCCTAAAAAGGGAGTTGGTATCTTAAATGCCATTTATCCATTAGCAATGTGGAGTACTTACCAGGGGTTTACCGACCATGGTCATGATTATAATGGCAGTGTAAGTCGTGAGTTTATGGCAATTGAGTATAAGGGAGATTTTTATCCGTCCTTAGGCGTACAGACAGCCCGAGTATTTTTAGATATCCAACCGGGAGAGTTGCAGTTCTGGTTAACGGAGAAGTTGAAGATTAAGGAGTTTGAATATCCCATTGATGATATTAATCGTACAATAATCAACTACTGTGGGCCTGACTACACCTTCCAGAGCTACTCGTTTATAGATGTATATGAGGGCAAGGTCGATCCGGAGGCATTTAAAGACAAGGTGGTACTGATTGGGGATAATACGCCTTCTTCGGGTGACTTTGTTACAACTTCATTTTCTGGAATGTTTCCGGGTGTTGAGAAACAGGCTACTATTGTAGAGAATCTGATTCATGGTAAGTTTCTCAGAAAGAATCAGAACGAAGTTTTTAAGGGCCTTATTATTCTGGATAGACATCTATTTAAGTATATCGTTGGTTTGTGCCTGTTATTAGGGATTATCTTGCCATTTGTGCCTATATCTATTGGAGCAGTAGTCAGTATTGCTCTGCTGGGTGGTTATTATTACTATTGTTATTACAATTTTGTAAATAACAATTTATGGATTAACACCGTATATCCTACGACAGCAGTGGTTTTGTGCCTCTCTTCAATATCGATGTTTAGATATTTTATTACAGAAAGGGCAAGACGTGCTGTCAAAGGTGTATTCGAAAATTTTATGGATCCTAAGGTGGTGCAGGAGGTCCTGAAGGATCCAGACGATATAAAGCTTGGCGGTGAGGAGAAGGAGATCACAGTCTATTTTTCAGATATTGAAAAATTCAGCACCATTTCAGAAAAGCTTCAGCCGACCGAACTGATCGAATTGCTTAATGAATATTTAAGTGAGATGACAGACCTGATACTCGACCATGGAGGGTTTCTGGATAAATACATCGGTGATGCGATAGTGGCCGCATTCGGGGCGCCTTTACCCCAGCCGGATCATGCCGTGAGGGCATGTCTGGCTACTATTGATAACCAGAAAAGATTAACTGAACTGAACGAGAAATTCAAGGCGGAAGGAAAGCTACAGATAAAGGCTAGGATAGGTCTTAATTCCGGTACGGTGCTTGTCGGCAATGTGGGTTCGGCTCACAGGTTGTCCTACACCGTGATAGGGGATGAGGTTAATCTAGGAGCGAGGCTGGAAGCCGCGAACAAGTACTATGGAACCTATACCATGATAAGCGAAAGGACATATGAACTGGCCAAGGATCACATAGAGGTCAGAGAACTGGATCTGCTTCGGGTTGTTGGTAAGCAAAAACCTGTTAAGGTATTTGAACTGATTGATAGAAAAGGAGAGATACAGGAGGCCAAACGAGAGGTATTGGATCTTTATGAAGAGGGGTTGAGAGAATATCGAAAAAGAGAATGGCAAAAGGCTATAAGTTTATTCCAGAAGGCATTAGACAAAGATCCTAATGACGGACCTTCGCTGACATATGTAGAGAGATGTAAGCTCTATGAACAAAAACCTCCTCCAGTGGATTGGGATGGTGTTTACATATTGACGGCTAAATAGACACAGAGACTTAAGGGTTTCGGAATAGTGATGCTCCGAATGTAACCGCTTTACAGAGTCCATTTAACAAAAAAGCCGACCCACAAATGTGGGCCGGCTTTTTAAAAAACTGTTGTGTCGATTTTATTGGAGAACGGGAGTTTAGTACATGTCTCCATATCCACCATATCCGCCACCGCCTCCTGGCATAGCTGGTGCTGCCTTCTTTTCTGGCACCTTTCCTATCATCGCGTCGGTGGTTAACAGAAGTGTTGCAATGCTTGACGCATTCTGGATTGCAGTTCTCACTACTTTAGTTGGATCTACAATTCCCTGCTTAACCATATCACAATATTTTGCTTTGCCTGCATCATAGCCTTGGTTTCCCTCAGCATTTGTGACGTTTTCCACAACGATTGGTGCATTGTCTCCTGCGTTTTCAACAATCTGACTTAAAGGTGCAGACAATGCTCTTCGAATAATATCAACTCCTATTGCTTCATCTCCCTTAAGCTTCAGGGACTTTAATTTGCCCATTGCTCGAATAAATGCGACACCACCACCAGGTAGTATGCCTTCTTCAACGGCAGCCCTGGTAGCATGCAGAGCATCTTCTACTCTTGCCTTTCTCTCTTTCATTTCACTTTCGGTTGCTGCACCAACATTTATCATTGCAACACCGCCAGTCAATTTTGCGAGCCTCTCTTCCAGTTTCTCTATATCGTAATCAGAGGTGGTACTCTGGATTTCTGCTCGTATCTGTTCGATTCTTCCTTGTATCGCTTTGCTGCTTCCTGCTCCCTCTATGACAGTTGTGTTTTCCTTATCAATCTCAATCTTCTTGGCCCTGCCGAGGTCTTTGAGCTCTAAACTTTCGAGATTTATGCCTAAATCTTCAAAAACTGCCTGTCCGCCTGTAAGTATTGCGATATCCTCTAACATCGCTTTTCTTCTGTCGCCAAAACCAGGCGCCTTTACAGCAGCACATTTTAATGTTCCACGAAGTTTGTTGACTACGAGAAGTGTTAACGCCTCTCCCTCAATGTCTTCGGTGATTATCATCAG
>Ga0233428_1003288_pt1 | contig 13998 bp, 17 predicted proteins | sample SI_118_April2016_4_FD_179890 | JGI IMG/M metagenome (GOLD analysis project Ga0233428, IMG submission 179890) | Seawater microbial communities from Saanich Inlet, British Columbia, Canada - SI_118_April2016_120_MG | ecosystem: Environmental > Aquatic > Marine > Inlet | place: Canada: British... | reverse complement strand
GTCGAAGTTATCCGCCGCCAGGATGCGTCGATACGTCCAGAAACTGAAGTCGGTCGTCGACTCCAGGGGATCAAAGGGTTTCTCGATTGGCTCACACGTGTGCGGAAAGGAATAGGGCCACGCCAGCAACTTGCCCGGCCAGGCGGGTGTGAGTTCCGGTTCGTAGTCACGCCAGAAACTGTACATCGCCGGCTGGTCGATCGTGTGATCCTCACCGGGGACGTGCTCTACCGCAAAACAACATGTGAAGGATTGATGGTTGTCCGGTTGCGCTTCAGCCGGTGCGTGCATCTCACCCGTATCCGACTGCGACTCGAATCCCGTGACGTATTCAGTCCTCGTCAGTGGCAGCAGATCTCCCATCTCCGTCGCATCGATCACGTAGGGTGCATGCAGCACCACCTCGTCGCCAGACTTGCGCCGCACGGTAACGGCGCGCACGCGATCCCCGTCCACATCGGCGCCAACCGCTTTCGTATCAAGCCAGATCTCTACCTGACCGCTGCTGGTGTAAGGCGCCAGCATAGCCTGCAGAACTGCCAAGGCCGCTTTCGGCTCATGGCAGAGTCTGGAGACCGAGCCATTGCCTGGATTCAACTGCACCCGCGACCGTGCTGCTGCCGTCAGCGGATAGTGATCGCGATAGTAGGAGCGAATGCCCTCACGGAAGGCGCGATACGAGCGCGAGGAGCCAAACTGCTCGATCCATCGACCCTCATCCGGTGGCACCGCCTGTTGGGTCAGCTGCCCACCGATCCAGTCCGTCTCTTCCGTCATGATCACGGTGGCGCCACCCCGCGCGGCAGCCAGTGCGGCGGCGCAACCACCGACGCCACCACCGATGATGACCACCTGTGCCTGGCGCTCCTGTTCCTTGGGCGTGTCCTGCGTCATGCCGTGTGATCCTGTGATCTTCAGTGAGGGTTGCGTCTGCGAGGGCCCCAGGACATCTGCCGAGGCGCTCTGCCCGGGCACGCGATGGACCCTCCATCATCGGACTTCCCTCGAGCATCGTCCAGTCGGACCTACACGGGCCCTGCGAATGTCCCATGCCCTGCACGAGCAGATTGAGGCGATCCTCGCCGAGGGCCAAGAGCAGCAGCGTCAGGCGCGAGCCAGTGGAGGGTTGACACCTACTGGCATGTAGGTGGCGCCTTGTTGCACCACATTGGCGACCAACCCCGCGCGGAATGCGGCGCGGACATTGCTCTTAACTTGAGGAAAAACAAGGAGTTATCCGTTAAATTACTCTGGGATCTACTTCGTTTTCGGCGCGCCGTACCAATTGTCGCGACGTACCGACAATTGACCTTACTGCCTGCAGCGCGCCAACGAAGAGAGCGGGTCCGTTCACCCGCTTCAACAAGCCGTGGCCGCCCAGCTTCTGATGAGCTGGTCCTCGACCTTGGCTTTCACACGAGCACGAGCACAGCGTCTTCGCCTGCGAGGCATTGACTGTCCGGAGTTACGAACCCTCGGAACGAGTAACCGCGGTCCAGGGAGCCCGGAACCGCGGTTTTCTCTTGTCAGCCTGTGAGGCCGGGCCTTTGGGCTGGACCTTAGCTGCGCTTCTTGCCCTTGCTGTCCAGGCCCTGCTCGGCGAAGTGAGCGATGCGCTCTGCCTTCTTGCGCCGGCGGATGCTCTTCTGCAGATCGAGCTTCTTCTGCACGGAGGGCTTGGTGTAGAAGCGCTTGCGCTTGATGTCGCGCAGCAGCCCAGTGCGTTTAAGCTTGGACGAGAAGCGCCGGAGGGCGCGCTCAAAGGGCTCGCCGTCGGAGAGTTCAACGCTGAAATTGACGGACATGCTTGTTGCAGACTCCTGAAATTCGGTGGGCAGCGCTTCGACAGCGCCACTTTCATTGAGTTTGTTGAAGTTAGCCGCCCGCCCAAGAAGGGGCAAGGACGTGAGTTCAAGTCGCACTCGCCCAAGGCCCCAGATTTCGCTGACTCCAACAACGGCCTCAGCGGCAGGCTGCGCTTCATGGATGAGGAAACGCTGGTCTTCTCTCTGAAGACGCATTGGGCCGATGGTACCTGCCAGCTGGTGCTGTCGCCGGATACGTACAGGGGTTGGAAGTGTGCGAGCAGACGTTCTCCCACTTCTCCGGTGGATTCGCTCAGGCGCCCGCAAGCACATCGACCGCTTGCTCGACCCCTCCTTAAAAACTTGCCCCCATCTCCACATAGGCAAACCCAAACCGCTCCGCTTCACCACGAACGAAGAGACTCACCTCTCGAATCTGCGTCGCCAGACGGCCCCGACCCGCATCCCCGAGTTGCTCTATCCACAGATGCCCCGTCCGTCCGGGGCCTGCCGGCCGTCGCATAGGGAAAGAACGCTGCCGCATCCGCGCCGGAACCCTCGACTGTCGCATCCCCTTCAAAGCTCACTTCGGCCAACTTCAGAAGATCCCGTAACGCATCGACGGAAGCCCATCCTATACTCAGACGCGCCGCCAGCGATCGTGCGACCGTCGACTTCCCGACACGCGCCGGTCCACCGATGAGATAGAAAGTGGGTTCGACTGTGACTGTCATCCTGGTCCGCCCTCACTCACACATTCAGCTGCTGCACTCGACTCTCCAGCTTCGCAGAATACAACAACTCCTGCGTATGATAGAGATCGTCGTCTACGTGCACGGGATCCTCTTCGCTGAAATCGCCACCCCAGCGCATCACGGGATCGGTGCGAATATCCTCGATGAAGCCCAGCACACTCTCAGGTAGCTCGGCGTGATTGCCCTTACGCAGCTGCTTGGAGTTATAGAAGTCGGTCCCATCCATGAGATTCAGGTCGATAGCGTGGCCCACGTGGTGACAACTCTTCGACGCGGGTCGTACGATCGCACCTCGGATCTGATTCTCAAGATTTCGCAGGGATGAAGTGGCCCAGATCTTCAAGCCGCGAGCTTGGGCGAAGCTGGCAAGCTTTTCAAGGTGAGGGACGAAGTCCTCATCGACACGAACGGTCTCGCCTACAAAACATTCGTGGTGAAAGACGACGGACTTGAACCGTGGACGGAAGTCGTCCACGGGCAGCACCGGTGCCGACAACTCATCCGCATCTGGAATGCGCTGCACAAAGTCACCGTGCACATAACCGACGCTGCCATCGTCGAGCTTGATGCGCAGGAAGCGTACCTCCTCGAGGATGGTGAATTCCTGGTCATGGGACAGCACGCCGATCTTGTCGCCATTGGGCTTGACGCGAAGATTCAGCCCCTCAGTTGGTTTGACCTTGCCTCGCTCCATCGAACTAGCCCCTCGGCTCCTGACTCAAGCCCGTGGCGTTAGACCGGGCCTTTTCCACATCCGCCTGACCCGCAGACCGAATCTTCTGGATCTTTTCAACACCGCGGGAGCCGAAGTAGAAACCATAGATCGTGAGCATGATGGTCGTGAAGAACGGCTCCCACGTTTCGAGGGCCGCCAGCTGGCTCTTGTTGAGGTCGGAGTCGAAGACGCTATAGAAGGCGAGGATGGTGACGACGACGGTCATGAAAATGAGAGACATGGGCCGAATGTTCTTGGACAGAACGGAGTCACTCTTCATGTCGAGCTTGAGCCGTTGTGTGAGCTCCGCTTCCAGATTTTGCTCATGCTCAGCCTGCTGACGGTCCAAGTCGTTGAGCAGTTGCTGTACCTTCAACTCGTACGCCGTCTGGATCTTGAGCTTCTGATTCTTGGTCAGCGCAATCTCCTCGTCACTGGTCACGACGTCGTCGATGACTTTGGCCACCGTGGAAGCCAAGTCGACACCGACGGCACTGAAAAGTCTGCTATACCAGGCCATGGATGCGTCTCCCTTTTGAGTTTTGTTGTTCGCGAAGGATAGGATAGTCGAGACGGTCCGCCGAACCTCCGGCCTTCTGTCGCTGGAATCGTCGTACGAGCGGTGAGCCCGGTCAATTCCTGCGATACGACTTCAGGAGAGTTGCTGCGAGCCAGGTCCGAGAAGACTAGCTAATTCAGACAAGGACTTCACCTCGATGTCTGGAACGGGATCATCCTCTGTCAGTGTCTGCTCGAATCGATTCAGCCAGACTGAGTGTAGCCCCGCAGCATTTGCACCTCCTACGTCGGTCCTCACATTGTCGCCGATATGCCAGACATCCTCAGCGTCGAGATTCAACTCGGACAGGGCGAACTCAAAGACAGCGGGGTCTGCTTGGCTTGGCCGACTTCTCCCGAAACCACGATCGCGTCAAACCACGACTCGATCCCCAGAACCTCAATCTTGAATCGTTGCAGATCGGAGGGTCCATTCGTAATCACCGCGAGGGGGACCTTGCCGATGAAGGGAGAAGAGCTCGACGCCACGTCTCCCGACTCACCGTCTTCGCATCGGTCTTACCGATCGTCCAGTCAGGCTCTACCTCGGCCCAGATCTCCGCGAAGCTTTCCGTGTTTGCCTGCAGCAACGCCTTCCATTCAATCGAGGCGAAGCACTCGGCCAGCTCTACACATGTGTCGCGTATGACATCACCTGTGCCGCTGTTATCCAGAAGGGTGGAATCCAGGTCAAAGAGCACGGCGCGACCCTGCGTCATGGTACCTTCATCAGGTCACCGTCCCCCGTCAGCTGTCCCGCCAACACCCATGACAGATTGAACCGTGCCACACGTCCACCACCATTGCGCTCCTCGTATTGCAGATAGATCCAACCCTCACTCGGGGTGCCAGTTCGCCCCACTGCCAGCGACGAATAGGCACTCGGTCCCTCGTCAACCAGACGTTTTACCGGCCACGTGATCCCGCCATCCAGACTCGCCCACACCGTGAGGCGCACACGCTCGTGGCTTTCTTCGTCGGCATTGCTGTAGAGGAGAATATCTCGTCCTGACACGGGTAGCCGCGTCAGTCCTGCCGCCATACCGAAGTGTCCATTGTAGTTTGCGCCGCGACCCTCTTCGCCGCGGTAAGCGGGCCCGTCGGGTAGACTGCTGTGGGCAGCATCGGTCCAGGTTGCGCCGCCGTCGCGACTCCAAGCGTGCAGGCGCTCGTGCCGCAAGGTCTCCCCTTCTGCAAAGCGGTGTTGTCTGGAACTGTAATAGATCCGGCCATCGTCAAGCTCGGTGACGCAGCCTTCCCCTGTGCCATCCACAGGAAAGGGCGTACTGGCATGCCACGTCTTGCCGTGATCATCGCTGAACACGGCCATGTTGTAGCCCGCCCCTTCTACATAGACACGCGCCGGCCGCAGCAGGCGGCCCGCGTGTGCGCCCTGCCGCAGCGTCGTCCCGACCTCTGAGAAATGCAGCGACGGCACATGACCAAGCCCATCTTCATCGAAGGCTGGCTCCTCGCCATGCCACGTGCGACCCGCATCCGTGCTGCGGTAGATCGTGCGCGGCGCCATCGAACTATCCTTTGCCGGGTGTTCCGGATGGCCAAAGAACAGAAGGTCTCCAGTCCCTTCGTCCACCATTGAGCCGCCCGCATGAATGCCCTCGCCTACGTCAATCGCTGGGCCCCAGGTGCTTCCACCATCCTCGCTGCGCCGCACGGCGAGATGTTTGGCACCCCACGTGGCGACCACCGTGCCATCGAGGGCGACGACGACATTGGGGAAGCGCTCTTCGGCAAAGATCTCCTGTAAATCCATTCTGGGATCGCCGCAGAAGGCATCGATAGAATCTGTCTGTTCAGTCACTGTCTCTTTCCTTGTCTTGCCTGTCGTGTATCTGTCCTGCCACGATCTTCACATAGGAAATGATGGTCATGCGATCATTGATCACCTTGGCGTCGCCGATTTTCACGTAGCCCATCTTCTCATACAGATAGCAATTGCCCGTCTCTTGCTGGATCGTATTCAGCTCCCAGGTCTGCACATCGTGCAGACCCTCGACAAGTCTCATCACCTGCTGACCAAAGCCTCGGCCCTGGAACTCAGGAATCACAAAGACGGGACTGATCCTGGCCCGACCCTCCTCGCGGCGCACGACACGAATGGCGCCGATGCGATCCTCATCAAGCATGATGAAGTAGTACGTCGTGGTTGGCTGCTCGAGCCGGCGGACGATGTCATCGATGGATTCCTTCGCTGGGTTTGTGTCGACGTCCTGATACTTCTCCAACAAAGGCAGAAAGGCCTCGACCTGAAGTTTGTGAATCGCTTCGGCGTCGTCGAGTCCTGCTTCTGTCAACGTGATGTGCATGAGTCGTTCAAGAAAAGGTGTCCGCTGGTAAGTCTCTGCATCTCTATTTCCTTAAGCACCGCCATCTTTCTTCCAGCGATGCCACAAATACGTACTTCCACCTTTGCTCATCTCCAGCTTGCCCGTCTCAAGCACTGCGGCAATCGCTTCGCCAGCATTGGCAATCGGCCTCGGATTGTGGCCGTTGAAAACCTCCGTTGGATTGATATCGACAAGAGACTGATATCTGTCCCTCATCTCACCCACGGAATGTTTACCTGGCATGAACAGACGGATGCCATCGGTTTGCATCCATCCCTTGGGCTGGTATCCCCCCAGCCCGCCCGGATCTGTCTGTCCATAGATCGAGTCGCCGCAGAATAGCAGCTTCTTTCGACCCAGCCGCCACAGGATCCACATTTCGCCGCCACTTTGCCCTGAAGGCAGCGCCCGCACGCCGCCCGGCAAATCCTCCTCACCGTGGGTTCGCTTCGGAGACCCGTGTGCCCGTGCAGGACTGCCCTCAGGGACCAACACAGGCGCCTTGACCTGATTGCCAAACCATTTTGCATCGCGATCATGGTTGGCGCAGGTCACTCAATTGTGAGTTTGCCCACGCCCATGTCGACCCCGCATCTGAGCTCTCCTCCTCAACTCGAAGGAATCCGCACTTCTGCAGCACCCGGGCCGACGCGCCGTTGCCTGCGGAGACACCTCCCACAATCGATGCAACGCCGGAAGCACGCGCCCAGTCAATCAGGCCACCCACCAGTTCACTTGCCAACCCCCTACCCCACTGACTCTCGGAAACCACATAGCCGACACGAAGTCGTGCGTTCGCCGTCGACGCGGTTACCGCCTCATACAACAACAGCAAAGCAACTGGTTCGCGGGTTTCACGGGAGAGTACCAGCAGTTGTATTCCCTCCTTGTCGCGGTCGCAAATCCAGTCCACGGTGCGCTCCGCTGAGAAGGGTCCCTGCCACGATGCAGGCAGATATTCCGTGACCTCCGGCGTGAGCAGTTCCCGGATGATCTCAACGAGCGAGTCATCGCCATCGGTCTGGGCATGCCAATCGGCCACACTGAGCCTCTGAGTTTCAAATGAGCAATCCTGGGATCGCACGAATTATTCCTCAGTTGTGTCCCGACGCCGCATCAAGGATCTGTCGACCCATCTGCGGTGCCAGAATGAGATCATCAACAAGATCTGCAATCGCCCATCTTGCCTTGCACTCTTCGTCATCGAACTGATGAGTCACCTTGAGATCTTGCGCAAGGCGCCAGGCCTGCTCGACGGCCCAGACGATGGGGAACGAGGATACGTCCTCCGTCGACAGTGGCCGTGTTTGTTGATACCCGAAGAGTACCTCGGCCAGTTCCCCCACCGACAAGGTCCGGCCATCGTCGATTTGATCTGCTCTCAGCCACTTGGTCCGCATCTTCACAACATCAGCCAGCTGCGGCTCAAACTTACAGTTGAAGTCAACGAAGCAGAGCTGATCACCGTCGTCGAGGACATTTGGCCCACGCACATCACCATGGGTCAGGCCAAATCGGGCAGATAGTGTTTCGGGGGTACCTCCAAGTTGAGCACGCAGGTCCCGCACGGCTTCGCCGTGGCCCCACTGCGACGCCAGGGCCTCGGCCTTCTGCAGGGTCGTCTGAACCCATTCGCCGAGGGAGCGTGTCGCGCCGGGTTGGTGATGGAAGGTAGCGAGCTCCGAGTGAATCCGACCCAGCTCCCGACCGACTCGGCGCATCAGGGCAAGAGAGGCGCTGGCACATTCTTGTCCGGGGACGAGACGCTCAATCGACACCGCCGACTCCCCGACGTCTACTGAGAGATCACCGGTCTGTGTTCGTATGAGTCCTGCAACGGCACACTGTGCTTGGCCCAGTTCCTCGACCAGCGCGACCATTTCGCGAGCACTCAAACCGCCACGGGGGAAGTTGACGCGCACAAGACCGAGGTCCTTCACCTGAAAGATTCGCTTCGAGCTTGGCCAGGGCGTGATGGTCTCTGCAGGAACGTGCCAGTGCCGACTGACGGTCTCGAAGATGGTCTCAGTCGGCGGCAACTCACTCATCGGCTTCCTTTTACTTGCTCGGCCCTGTCGCCTCCTCAGGCGCCGAAAGCTCTCTTAGGAGCGCTTGAATCACTCGTCGTGACGCTTGAGTGTATCGGGCTTGAGTTCGCCGTCGATGAATACATCAGCCAGCACCCGCGGCGCCAGCTTCTGTACATCCGGATTCGTTGTTTCTGAGTTTTCTGTCATTCCCTCAACCTGACGTTTTCTTGGTGTCACCGCGCAACCAAGACATCGATTCTGTGCTGGAGCATCAGGCCAAAGGAACGCTGATCGGGAGCATGCTCCGGCCAGGAGCATGAGTGAGCAGTGTAGATCAGATGCTCAACCTCATACTCTCTCACTATTGTCTTGCCTGCAGTTGATCCAGGTGATCACCATCGTGGATGCACATGAGCAAGAGCCAGGCGGTCAAACTCATGAGCCCATGATGCGTCCTGTCCGTTTCCTGCCCGTGATCCGCGGCAATCAGTATGGGATGCACGAACATGGCATACTTGGTCGCTGCCTCGAGGACTTCTAGCGCCACGACAGAACCCAGAAGCCTGGGCGTCCGGGCTGCATGCTTTTTCACAAGTTCGAAGGACGCATCCATGCGTGGCAAGTCGAAACCGAGTGTCGTCGCCGCTTCCTCCATCGCCCACAGCAGCCGGTCGCTATTGTGGCTGATGATCTCACCCGCCGTCCACTCCGGTTCGCCTTCTGCGCGATCCTCGCCGGGTTCGAAGGCACTCTCTGGCAGATTCTCAAGGCATTGGTGCATCTGCTGCCTGAGGTCCATGCACAGCTGCGCCAGTTCTTCTGCTGTGAAAGCGCCACTCTCTTCCAGTAGCGTAGACGTTTTCTCTGTGAAGACGCGCTGCACGATGGTGGCCATCGGGCTGCTCATTTCAGACTGTCTCAAGCTAAATTCCTGGCAACAATGGAGTGGAAGGTGTAGCCCGTTTCGCCGATGATCCGGCGATAGTCTAGCCGGAATCTCTCTCGGCCGATCTGTGCAGATCTATCCAACGCTGCGTCTGCTTGTGCTGGATCATACGAATCTAGTATTCGAGAGGCTACGACCTCGTGCCCCAAAAGGAAACGCCCCCACCGATCGAAATCGGTAGGGGCGTCCAAACTATGACACGTGGTTCAGTCGGTTGCGGACTACGAACAGTCGATGTCCGTCACGCCCTGCACGTTGCACCAGTTGCCCCAATTCCACTGAATATTGCTCTGATTGTAGAAGAGATGACAATTGTCGAACTGGGTGCACGGGCGATCGTCGCCGAAGGAGACGGCCGTCGTGTATCCGTTGATCTCACACGCCCACTGGGCGCACGTGGCGGCGTCACCGCAGCCATTCCATCCGGAACAGGCACCATGGTGGCCATAGGCTTCACCGTCTGCCGTGATTCGCACGGAGCAACCTTCATCGACTTCGCCGTTACAGTTGTTGTCAAAACCATCGCCGCAGATCTCTTCGTCCGCATGCACAGTTGCAACATCGCCGTGTCCCAAATGGGCAGACAGGGCCTTACTCGATACGCTGATCTGCTGAACGTTGTCAGGATTTCCAGGGGGGAAGTGGCACACATCCACTTTACCATTCCCTGCTGCCTTGGCCGATGGTGTCGCCGGCACGAAGACACGGGCACCGGAAGCTTCGCCACTACCGAAGGCCGTTGTCGTATGGTTCGGGTTGGCTACGAGAGCATCTGAGCCAGCCGGATCAGTTGGGGCAGCATTGACGAAGACTCCGATTTCAGCCCCGAGACTCGGGCTGCTGCTTTGGTCAAAGAAGGGACGAGTCGAGGCGGTCAAGTTCCTCCTCGATGAGTTCCTGGAAGGCAGAGAACGGTTTGGACCCCGACAACATTCGTCCATTAATGAAGAACGCCGGTGTTCCCGTCACCCCGTGTACTCGGCCCGAGGCCAGATCGGTTTCGACACCGCCGGCGTGACGCTGTGAGCCCAGACACGCTTCGAAAGCGGCCGTATCTAGCCCCAACGCGCTGGCATAGCGAGGCAGATCCTCGGGTCGCAAGGCTCGGTAGTTGATGAACAGGACATCGTGATAGTCCCAGTATCGATCCTGCTCATCGGCGCAAGCGGCTGCCTGCGCCGCCATGTTGGCGTTGTCGTGGATCGGGAGCGGGAAGTCCCTGAAAACGAGCTTCACTCGGTCGCCATACTCCTTCAGTACCTGCGCCACAGCGGGCTGTGCCCGTGCACAGAAGGGACACTCGAAGTCCGAGTATTCGACGATGACGATCGGCGCGTCGGCAGGACCCTTCGATGGCTCTGCGTCATCGACCTGCAGGATGGCACGCGGGGGCTGCAGCCGGATCTCGACCGCCGATTGCTCGCGCAGCCCCCCGAGGAAGTCGTTCCAGATGCGACGATGATCGTTGGCCACCAGGTGTTCCCGGATTCGGCCGGCCATCACCTCGATCGGTTGGCCATCCATTAGCTGCTGATTCTGGGCGTAGAAGTCGGCCACCGCACTGTCGCCGATAGCCGGCAGCACTTCGACGACTTCGCGCAGGACGAGAGAGTCACGACCGATGCCCTGACGCTCGGCTTCGGCAAGCAGCAGACTCTCGTCCACCAGAAAGTCCAGAGCACGATTGCGCGCTTCGTACAGACTTTGCCAGATCTTCGGGTCGGTCTGCCTAACGCGGGCATCGACTTGCGCCATCGTGATGCGGTCTGCCGCCACTTGTGCAGCCACATCATGGTTGTCATGCTCGGGCGTACCACAGGCAATACAGAGAAAGGCTAGGGTAATCGGAATGGAGCGTACGTCCGGCATCAGTAAATCCTGAAATGAGGAAGCGGGGAAATTCAACCTGCAGAGAGGTAAGGTCAACCCTGGTCGGAGGACGGGTTGGATTCATCGTTCAACTGAGCGGGAGGCACCACGACCGATCGAAGCGCCAGCGCCCGGAGCCGATCGGCGTTGCCCACGACGCGACCTGGCTCTAATCCCTACATCTGACTCAGAAAAAAAAGGGCGCTGCCGAAATCGGCAGCGCCCCTGGAACTCTGATACACAATCAATCCTGGTCACACATCACCAGGACATGCCTTACGGACGGACCGTCTTCTTTAGGGATTCATGCCCTTGAGAAAACTGAACAGATCACTGTCCGTGGACAGGACAAGTGTCGTGTTCGCCGCAATGATCGTCTTGTACGACTGCATGGTTCGCGTAAACTCGTAGAACTCGACGGCTTCGCGGCTCTGGTTATAGGCACTTGAGTAGACCTCCGTCGCCTTCGCGTCGGCGAGTCCGCGAATCTCCTCGACCTGGCGATACGCTTCCGACTGGATCTTGTTCAGATCGCGGACACGATTACCGCGAATGCGCGCCGCTTCGCCATTGCCCTCCGACAGAAAGCGCTCGGCGATCTGCCGACGCTCACTGATCATGCGATCATAGATCTTCGGTCGCACACTTTCGTTGTAGTTGATGCGTTTAAAGCGGATGTCGAGCAGTTCGATCCCGAAGACGAGCACCTTATCAGCCGCAGCCTCCAGAATCTCCGCTTCGACCAGGGCCCGTCCCTTCTGAATCGGCACGAGGGCACCCATGTTCAGCTCACGTTCCGCATCGGTCAGCAGCGCATCGCGCAGGGGCACACGATCCTTGGTGGTGCGGATGATCTCAATGAGCTCGTGTTTGGCGACCGCATTGCGCGTTTCACTGCCCAGGATATCGTCCAACCGCGACTGCGCACTGCGCTCGTCCCGCAGCCGCAGGAAGTACTGCAGGGGATCAGTGATGCGCCAGCGAGCGTAGAGATCGACGGAGATATACAGCTTGTCCTTCGTCGGCATATCCGAGGGGCTGCCATCCCATTCAAGCACTCGTTTGTCGATGGGATTGACGTCCTGGATGAAGGGCATCTTTGTCTTCAATCCCGCTGTCGTGACCGGCTCCCCAACAGGTTTGCCAAACTGGGTGATGATCACCTGTTCGACTTCACCCACCGTATAGAGCGAAGAAAGCGCGATGTAGGCGCCAGCGGTGAGCAAGAGGATGAGCATCATCTTACGAGGCTTCATGGCTGCTCTCCTACCTGCGTGTCGAGATTGAGGAAAGGCAGCACGCTGCGCGTTGATTCATCGATGATGATCTTCGAGCGGATACCCGGCAACACCTCCTGCAATGTCTCCACATAGATGCGGCGACGCGTCACTTCCGGTGCCTTGGTGTACTCGGCCAACAGCAGATTGAAACGAGCCACGTCACCTTCAGCTTCATTGATTCTCTTGAGGCGATAGCCGTCGGCTTCGCGAATCCGCTGATCCTTCTCGCCTTCGGCCAGGGGGATCACCTTGTTGTAGTCGCGTCGGGCTTCATTGATCAGCTTTTCCTTTTCCTGTTGCGCCTGGTTGACCTCATTGAAGGACTCCTGCACAGGTACAGGCGGGTTGATGTTCTTCAACTGAACCTGGTCGATGCTGATACCCATGACATAACGAGTCGACAGCGCCTGCATTTTCACCAGCGCTTCTGATTCGATCTCCTGCCGGCCGATGGTGATGACCTCATCCACCGTGCGGTCACCGACCACTTCTCGCATGACCGACTCCGACACGTAGCGCAGTGTCTCGCCTGGCTCACGGACCTCGAAGAGGAATTTCACCGGGTCGGAGATCCGATACTGAACCACCCACTCCACCAGCGCCGCGTTCAGGTCGCCGGTCACCATCTGCGTCTCCCTCCTGCCAGTACCGCTGCCTCTGCTCTGGAAGGGATCCATAGCTCCCGGCGTCGTGAAGCCGAATTCCTGCTTCAGTTGCCGTTTGACTGGTACGATCGTCGCTGTGTCGATACCCAGGGGCAGCCTCATGTGCAAACCGGCAGGCACCGTCTCGATGTATCTGCCAAAACGCTGCACGACGGCAACCGAGTCACTCGGTACCGTGTAGATCGCCGTCCATGCACAGACAAACAGAACGAAGAGCACAAGCGGTATGGGGATGCCGCCCGAGCCGCCGCCCAGGACACGCCGGAGCCGATCTGTGCCCTCGCGAACCAGATTCTCCATGTCCGGTGGGATTCCACCGGGTTGGTTAGGTGATGACATGGGCCGCTTCCTTCAGGCTTCGAGTCGTGTAATGCGCTGCATACGCAGTGGCAACCTGCTGCCCTGCGGTCATCGCGATGTTGGCGTGTGCCATGGGATTCATTCAGCGACGAGATCCCTTTGGGGCTCCGATGGCTGCTTGGGAGTCAGATTTCTGGCTCTTCTGCTGGTTCTTTGCCGCCTTGTCCTCCCGTTTCTTGTCCATCTTCTTCTTGTTCTTGTCCTTGTCTTTCTGACCTTTGTCACCCATCGATTGTCCTTTTCGTGATGATTCCTCACTGAAGGTCCTGTGGCGCCGAATGGCAGGCGTCTCAGACGAGTGCAGAGATTCGCGCCCCAAAACGCTGCACGGGGCTTCTGTCACATCGTCATCCTAGGAAGAAAGAGACCGACGTCGCAAACGAGGCGCCCCCCAGACCGCAGATCACCCACCAAAGTTGGGTACCTCAGGGTCGAACTTCCGACTCGTAGGTAGAGCCAACCGAAGTTCTGTATGGGGATGAATACCCTCGCCTCGAAACTGCGCCTTCACGACCTGCAAGCCGTGTTTCTCATAGAGACGGATCGCCGGATCATTGCCCCGCTTGGTGAGGGTCCATGCCTGCTCACCGAGATGCTCCATGGCTCGTGTCATCAGCTTGTGCCCGATGCCACGTCGGTGATTCGTGGCCTCTACGTAGAGCCAGGA